>WNFI01236365.1_pt1 | contig 12164 bp, 10 predicted proteins | sample 5400471 | NCBI WGS metagenome assembly WNFI01 (sample SAMN13153348, study PRJNA577476) | soil metagenome | isolation source: 100 cm saprolite on Douglas fir-dominated hillslope | place: USA:California | collected 2013-09-17 | reverse complement strand
AGAGGACGCGGAGGAACCCCGAGAACAAATAAATCAGAGTGTCGATACGATAGACATGCGGGCCCAGCATTGCTATCCCAGCGACTCTTAAATTTTCTCCTTTTGTATTTCCTCCGCGTCCTCTGCGTCCTCCGCGGTGAGTGCTTCTCTGGAGCTTTCCGGCCGTTGCGCTAGCCGTGAATGTCGCGGCTATCACGCGGCGCTTCCGCCCGGTCGTTCATGCCGTAGTCGCGCACCACCGAAGCGACCCGAAGGCGGTAATCCGCGAACACGCCTGCGCGCCCCTTCGCCTGCGCCGAACGATGCCGTTCCAGCCCGCGCCACGCGCGGATCGCCTCCTCGTCGCGCCAGAATGAAATCGACACGAACTTGGCTGGGGTCACCAGGCTCTGGAAGCGCTCGATGGAAATGAAACCGTCGATTTTCTCGAGATCGGACTTCAGTGCCGCCGCCAGATCGAAATAGTCTTGCGCGCGTCCTTCGGCCGGCCAGACTTCGAAGATTACTGCGAGCATTACGACCTCCTGTGCGTTGGGGTTGAAGTGTCAGCGTCGATTCGCCGCGCGAACGGCGGCGGCAAAGCTGAGGAAGCCGAGGATCGCGAGCACGGCCAGCCCCGCGTGTGCCCAATCCGCGGAAATGCCGTGCGCAATCAGGGCGGCAAATGTAACGGGTGCAATCGCCTTGGCGACAAACGCGGGACGGGCGAGGCGGCCCAGGAGCGAGCCAAGCTGATGCTGGCCGAACAATTCCGCCGGTGCGGTGCCGCGCACGATGGTCATCACACCATTGCTGGCGCCGAACAATACGGCGAAGACCACGGCCCACCAGAAGCTGTGCCCCGCGAACGCCAGCACGAGTATCGCCACGGCGAACATGCCGAAGGCGGCGATGCCGACACGGGTTGCGCGCGCGTGGCGCGCCAGTCCGAACTCGACGATCCGTGCCGCGACCTGCGTGGGGCCGATCAGGGAACCGACCAGAATTGCATCCCCGGACGAAATGCCGCGCGCCTTCAGCATCTCGATCAGGTGCGCGAAAATCACCGCCATGACGAACATCCCGATCGAAAAGGCGGTGGCCAGCCAGTAGTAGCTTGGCGACCGCGACGATTCCTGATTCCCGGCGGCCGATTCCGTTGCCTTGACGTGAACCAGATTTGTCACGCGCGGAATTGCGAACCAGTGCAACGGCAGGCAGACAACGAGGTGAAGCAACGCGAACGCGCCGAAAGTCATCCGCCAGCCGACGCAGTGTTCGAGCCAGTTCGTCAGCGGCCAGAACACCGTGCTGGCAAACCCCGCGATCAGGGTCAGCGCGGTGACGCTGCGCCGATAGTGCTCGCGCGACAACTGATGCAGCGTCGCGAAAGCCGGATCGTAGAGCGTCGCCGCCATCGCCACCCCGCCGAGCGCCCAGCCAAAAAAGAAAGTCGCCGGATTCTGCGCCAGCGCCAGCGCAAGGAACGCAAAGGCGCCGACCAGCGAACCCGCCGCCAATATATTCCTGCCCCCGCGCTCATCGACCAGCCGGCCGACCAGCGGCGACGCCGCGCCGGAAACCAGCAGCCCGATCGTGAACGCGCCGAACACCCAGGTCTGGGAAATGCCGAGGGAAACCTGGATCGGGGAAGCGAGCACCGCGATGCTGTAGTACAGGCTGCCCCAGGAAATGACCTGCGCGATCCCGATTGCCGGGATGATCCGGGTGAAACGGACGATCGGCGTGGGTTCAGGATGACTGCCGGCCGCTGGAATCTTGCGCCCCGTCCCGTCCGTTACGCCAATTTTCCGGCGCCCCGGGCGTCCATCGCATAGGGGAGGGAACGGTATCCCCGCAAAGGCATCGGAGCCGGAGGTTTCCTCACCCGACCTTCTTCCAGCCTGAAAGCTGCTGCGCAGCGCGTGCCGAGACGTCGTCGCTGGCCATCGCTTCCTGCGGTGCCGCGTAGTTGGTCGCGGGCCCGATTTCGGCGAATCGGTGTTCGATGTTTTCGTCGCGGTCCTTCAGCAGTAACTGTAAATCCGTGAAATGTTTCTCCATCGCCGCGGTGCTGTCCTGGTGCTCAACCGCCTCGGTTACACCGAGGTCCCGGCCGCAGTATCGGCAGACGATCGCTTCGGCCTTGATCGTCTCCGCGCAAAACCGGCATTTCCTGATGGGGCCGTATTCGGCGGGCTGATTCTCGAGGCTGCGTTCGTTCAGTTGCGGTTCATTCACAAAATAGGGGGGGCCGGAAAGGGCGGCATCTTCCCCCGGTTCGCGAATGTCCCGGTTGACCGCCCAGATGATCGCCGCCAGCCAGCCGATGACCGTCCACCCGAGCAGCAGATTGATCAGTCCGATTGCGGTGCTGAACCGGTGCCTGCGCACGGTGGCGACAAAGAATGGAAGGAGGTAAGCGACCAGCGACAGCGGCAGCAGCACTACGAGCCAGTCCTCCATGCCGGGAAAATGCGTGGCCAGGGCTTCAGCCATGCGCGGAGGAGAGCGTGAAGAACAGGCAACGTTTGCGAAACGCCCGGGGCGCGCAAGCAGGAAACACGCTGACTTGCGCCGGGAATACGACGAAGTGGACCGATCTGGTTGCCAACGGCATTTACCGCCCCTCCCGAGGCTCACGCCATTTGTAATCCGAATGGTATCCGAGCGCAAGCACCGCGGTAAGGGTCGGGGTCGCCACGCCAGGGTGGCGCCAGGAAGATCGGGTCGTCCCGGACGCGGTTACCCGCACGGCCCGGAACCGAAGAGGCCCGGGATCTTTACTACCAGTAACGCCTCATTTCCAGGTAGGTAAACGAGGCGGTCCAGCTCACCATGAGCAACCCGACGAGCGACTCGATCCCGCAGATCATGCGCAGCGACCCGGTCGGATAGATGTCGCCGAAACCCAGGGTGGTGTAGGTCTCGCTCGAAAAGTACAGAAAGCTCGTCAGCGTATCTTCGAACGTTCCCCCGAATCCACCCATTCCGAACTTGTCCCGCATCACATAGTAGGCGAATCCGAATACGGCGATCTGCAGAAGATGACTCAGCATCGCGCCGACCAGCGCCGCCACCACTTTTGCGCGCGTGGAGATATATTCGGCCGTGTTGAGCCGATCGTTCAACAATCTCAGGGCCTCGTAATGCGTCATGACGCTAACGCCGACAAGGATGAGACATAACAACAGAGAGGCGAGCATGCAAGTACGGAAGGCGGAAAAATAGGTTAAAGGTAAAAGGGGAAAGGAAGTGCGACGCGGCGACGCGGATTAAACGCGTGACGCGTGGGATGGTGGACAGATTGCGGGATAACGACGGCGAAAGATCTGTGACAAAACGTCACGTTCGCAATACAGCGACGTGGCACATAAAAGCGGGCCGCCCGGTGATTACGAGAGCGAAGTCAACTGTCCGAACGGACCAGTCTCCGTATTCATGCGGGTATCTTCACGGGCTGGCCGGGACCCAGCCCTCTTTAGTCAGCCGGAAAAGCTGCTCCAGTTGCAATGTTCCTTCGCCTTTGACGATCCGACCGACCATCGGAAACACTTTCTCTATCTCCGGTTTGCGTGCCCAGTGCGCGGCTACGATCCTGTAGGTATAGGTGACCACCGTCCGCCGATCGCCTCCCGCGGCCTGGGGCGTGTTCCATGCGACGATCCTGTCCAGGATCAATTTTCCCAAGGCACAGGTCGCCTCTTTCCTGCAGATACTTTTCCAGCGCCGTCGGCAGATCCGGAGGGGCGGATTCCGCCGCGTGGCCGCATGCGGCTAAAGCGCACAAGCCCGTCGCCAGGATCGCGAGGATTGTCTTCTTCATGGGCGATTCATCGCCTGCCGCGGCAGCCGGTAGTCGTCGGTGAGCGTGTTGAGGAACGCTTCCAGGTCCTCGATGTCCTGCTCCGACATCGCCGGCTTGCTCCCGCGCGGCCGGCCGTCGAGCGGCTTTTGCGCATCGATATTGCCGCGATACTCGGGCGGCAGGTCGTCGAATTTCCGCACCACGCCGTCGACCATCGGATACCAGAGTTCGGGGTTCGTGTCGCGCGTGTTGTAGAAGCGGATCACCTCGTTCAGCGACTTCAGCGCGCCGTTGTGGAAAAACGCCTTGCGCGCGGCCGCGTTGCGCAAGGTCGGCGTTTTGAACATACCGCAGTATTGCTCGTTCCCGGGCAGCGGGTGGTCGGACCGGCTGCAGATGCCGAGATCGTAGTATTTCGGGTCCTTGTTGGCCGGAATGTCCTTGTTGCGCGGCGCACCGACTGCGGAGTACGTGTAGTCGGTAAACATTCTCACGCTCCCGTTCAGGCCGGCGCCGTTGTAGTGGCAGGCGAAGCAGTTGCCTTTCTCGGGATCGCTGTAAACAATGAGGCCGCGCTGTTCCGCCGGAGTCAGGTCGCCGCCGATCTTGTTGCCCGCATACAGATCGTACTTGCTGTTGTAAGGATGAAAACTCGGATCTTCCAACTGGAAGGCCTGCAAGGCTTCCATGGCTTTCCGGAACGCCTTTCGGGTGTCGGCGAATATGTCCCGGCCGAAGGCCTGCCGGAAAAGTTCCGCGTAACCCGCGGCCCGGATCTTGTTCAGTACCTCGGCGGGGCTGCGGTTCGCCATTTCGTTTGCCGCGAGCAACGGGATCTGCGCCTGGTCCGCCAGCGTGAGTGCACGGCCGTCCAGGGTGTACCCGCCGCCCGGACCGGGGGCGCTGATGCCGTCTGGGTTGTCCAGCATGTCCTCGTACGGCGGCGTGAATTCCTGGTAGCGCAGCGATGGCACGGCGCGCGTGCCCGCATCGGACAGCTTCGCTCCGCCGGACTGCACGGGCAGACCGTTCGGCGGCCCGTAGGCGTGGGCCGGGTCATGACAAGTGCTGCATGCCATTTTCCCCGACGCGGACAGAGAGCGGTCAAAGAACATTTTTTGTCCGACTTGCGCAACCGGACTCAATTTGTTGGCGGCCGCTGACGGCGCTGCCGGTACCGGTTTCGCAGAGGAGTCCGGCGCGGCCGTGCCGGCCTTGCCGACTCCGCCGCATCCCGCGAGCACGATCGCGAGCGTGAAATTCAGAATACGCAGACGCATGACAGACGATGGTCTTTTTTTGGCGGCCCGGTGGAACGATTTCGAAAAAGCAGGGCAAATCAACAGACGATTCGCCCTGCCGGAGTCCGCCGCTACTTAAGCGCCCAGACGTTGATCTGATTGGCGTCCGGCCCGACTTGCGCAGGCGTATTCCGGTCGGCCGACTGTTTCTGGGTATAGCCCGACGGGGCCACGAACGCGTGATTCATCGGCCGCACGGAATCGAAGTGCGTGTCGGCGCTGCCCGCATATTCCGGCAGATTGAGAATGTTCGCCGCGACGAATTTTTCCGTGTACTTGGAGCGGTTCATGTACGAAGCGTCATTCGCCGGGTCGGCTAGCTGGAACATGTCCTGCAGGCTGCGCACGAAGGAAAAGTGGCTGTAGGCGTCGCTGTCTGAAATGCCTTTCGGCGCACGGGGCTGGTTGGTCAGGACGCCGAAGATGCTGTTGCCGTGACCGCGATTTCCCCTGGTGTAGTTGTTGATGGATGTGTCCACCGAGAACGTGCCGTCGGGGTTCTGCTTCAGCGGCTTTGCCACCGCGCTGTTGGCGGGATTCCAGCCACAGCAGGAGTTGAACCCGCTCGTCGCGCTGCCTTCGTCGAACATCAGCACGATCGCCACACGTTTTTGCGTATTCCGCCAGACCGGCGACGCCTGGATTTTCCGGACCAGATAATCGACGTAGTTGTCGCCGCGCGTGATGATCGGGGCCGACGTCGTGATCGCCACGTTGTTGGCCACGCTCGCGCAGTCGCTTGCCGTCACCTGCGCGGGGTTGCCCGGAACCGTGCCGCGGACCGTGATGCCGTGCATGTCGTCGCACTGGTCGGGAATCACGAAGTTCAGGTTGCCTATGTCGCCGGTCTGCAAATCGGTGCTGAACTGGTCGATGTCGTAGCCGGACGGAATGGCGTAAGCCGTGCTGTTCGCGAGCATGGCATCCCATTGGCCGCCGCCCAGCGTGCGGTTGCTCGACCTGAACTCGGGCGCGCTGCGCACGTTCTGGTACGCCATGCCCGGATGATGCTTGGTCTTGTAGAGGCCGGCGGGCATGGGCAGGTTGAGTTGCGGATTGCCGATCGTTGCCATGTTGCCGCCCAACGCGCCGGGCGCATAGACGTGGTCTTGCGCGATGACGGCGGCATCGGCCACGCTGTCCGTGCGGATGTCCTGGCCGGGGTTCATCGACTCGTTGTAAGTCCTCCAGGTCATGCCCGCGGCCGTGAGCGCGTTGAACAAGTTGGGCTTGCCGACGATGTTGTGATTGACGGCGGCGGCCTGCGCACACGTCGCCGCGAAGGGCGAACTGGCGAGGCCCGGCTGGGTTTTATCGGGAACCGGCAGATCCTGCACGGCGTTCGCTCCGGTGGCGTCGCAGTTCCACTGGCTGTCGTCGGTAATGCCGAAGTCGTCGGCGCCGCCCAGCGCAGTGTAGTTCGGCTCGCTCGGATTGCCCGTTGCGAAGTAGTTGGTGAACTGGTTGCCGGAATTCAGGTACCCGTTGATCTTCGGCGCGAACGGCGAATTCCTGATCGAAGACGTAGCCTTGTTCTCCAGCATGACGATGAAGATGTGGTCATAGCGCGGAATGCCCTCGACGTTCATCGCGGCTTGCTGCGCTTCCTTCATCGTGATCGCCGGGCCGGTAGCGTTGGGATCGGCAGCGAGGGCCGCCGGTGAAACATCGCCGCGGTCCACCATCCTGGCCGCGAACGCAAAGCGGTTGGTCAGGATGACGGACTCCGCCAGCAGCGCGGTTTGGACGGCGCTGTCGGTCACCTGGCCGGGATCGCCCAACACCTGATATGCCGGGACCGCCAGGCGTGCGGCGAGATCGTACTTGGCAGTCTGGTAATCCAGGCTGTCCGCTTCCATCATGCGGACCACTTCGGTCGACAGCGGCGTGATCACGACTGCGGATTCCGCCGGCGTGTCCACGGCAGCATGACCGGCATTCGCAGCGCCCTCCGCGATTTGCTCGAGGGAAGCGCGGAAAACCGTCCTCTGGGCTACCGGATGACCGGCGTTGGTCGACGTGGCCGGGATCTCGGCGATGACGGGCCCGGCACTCAAGCTGTGCAGAGAAAACGCGCCGTTTGCGTCGGTGCTGGTGCTGGCCTCGTCGGGATCGCAGGCGCCGTTATTGTTGACGTCCACACAGACCTTGGCGCCCTGGTAGTGCGAGGCGACGGTGCTCGACGACGCGCTCCCCGCCGGCGGGGTGAAATAGCTTCCTGCAACAACACCGTGAACGTTCATTGGCACGACCTTCGCATCACTTGCCGAGTAAGCCGAAAGCAACGCGCCGGCAACCGCCATATAAGCGAGAGAACGGCGAAAGGGAATTAGGTCAGATATACGCGACGTTTTGTTCATGGAATCCTCGTGAGGTTTGCTGTTGAACTCTATACGGCCTGCTTTGAAACCGCGGTGGATTTTGAACAATCAGCGTGACACCTTCATTTCCGGAAAATGAAATGTGTTCGGCAGTCGTCGTGAGGCGGATTTTCCAACGGCGGGCGTGACAGCTCCGTCAGCCAGGAGGGCTGTCGACGGCCGAGCTGCCATAAATTCTTCATATTTGCCCGCGACAATGCAAGGTTCCATGGGCATGGTCGTTAATTTTTCGTCCGAACTGAGGGCGTGGATTCTGCACAACCTCGATCGCGGTTGCGCGCCCGCCGCTTTGGTCGGTAGCATGGTCGATCAGAAGTTCAACCCCGGGATCGCACAGGCCCTGGTCGATGCATTTGTGCACGCGCGCGGCGCCGGCGTCGATCCGCCCGGGGAATCGCTGACGCTGGACTTGCCTGCGCCCGAATACCAATACGAAATGCCGCGCCTCGCACCGGGCACGGTGATCCGCACCTCGGACCGGGTAATTCCGGTATTGGTTCGGACCGCGCAGCCGGTCATTGCAGTACTGGAGGGCGTATTGAGCGCCGGGGAATGCGACGAACTGGCCGAGCTGTCCCGTGACCGGCTGAAACCGTCAACGGTCGTCGATCCCCGGACCGGAGAAAACACGATTACGGAGTACCGGGACAGCCATGGGATGTTCTTTCGGCTGGAGGAGACCCCATTCGTCGCCAGGCTCGACAAACGCGTTTCGGAAATCATGAACTGCCCGGTGGAGAACGGCGAGGGATTGCAGGTCTTGCGCTACGGTCCGGGCGCCAAAACCACGCCTCATTTCGATTTCCTGTCTCCCTCCAATGCAGCGAACAAAGCGTCTCTGGCGCGCAGCGGACAGCGCATCAGCACCCTGATCATTTACCTGAACGATGTCGTTTCCGGCGGGGAAACCATTTTTCCCGAGGCGGGCTTGTCCGTTTCCCCCAGGAAAGGAAACGCAGTCTATTTCGAGTACGGCAATACCCGCAATCAGGTCGATTACAAATCCCTGCATGGCGGTGCTCCCGTTGCCGAGGGCGAGAAGTGGGCCGTTACCAAATGGATGCGCGAACGGCGTTTTCTGTCGGCGTGACGGAAAAAAGCGGGTGCCGGGTGCTGTGAGAACGGCCAGGACTCAGCACCCAGGTCGGGACTCAGGACTCAAGGACTCAGCAAACCCGTGACGATCGTCGCGTCGTTACGACCGTCGCGGCAGGGCTGATCGCTTCGCCCCTGAGCGCTCATTGCGCATACCACAAGGGCACGCGTCGAGCGAGCATTGAAAAGAACCCTGGCGTCGGGTTTGTTGTCCGCTTCCATTTTGCTATCCTTCGTGCCTCAGACACCCCGAAGCACCGAACAAGGGAGCGAACTATTTTTATGCCATCCGACCGTTCCGACCTGCGCAGCGAGAACACCGTTCCCTGGCAACCGAGCCAGCGTTATCCGGACCCGGCGATTCACATCCTCGACCAGAGCTTCGTCAGGTATCGTTTGAATTCCGCATCGGTGGAGCGGATCGCGCACGGTTTCCGCTGGTGCGAAGGCCCGGTCTGGTTCGGGGACGGACGCTATTTGTTGTGGAGCGACATCCCGAACAACCGCATGCTGAAGTGGGAGGAGGAGACCGGTGCGGTGAGCGTATTCCGCAAACCGTCGGATTTCGCCAACGGCAACACCCGCGACCGGCAGGGTCGACTGGTGACCTGCGAGCATGGCGCGCGGCGCGTAACCCGTACCGAATACGACGGCAGCTTGACGGTGATCGCCGATCGCTTCGAGGGCAAGCGGCTCAACTCGCCGAACGACATCGTCGTCAAATCGGACGGCTCCATCTGGTTCACCGATCCGCCCTTCGGCCTGCTCGGCAACTACGAGGGCCATGTCGCCAAACAGGAACTGCCGATGAACGTCTATCGCGTCGACGGCGCCAGCGGCGAGATCACGGTGGTCGAGAGCGAGGTCAACCGGCCGAACGGACTGTGTTTCTCGCCGGACGAATCGATCCTCTATCTGGTCGAATCGGGCAGCACGCCGCGCAACATCTACGCTTACGACCTGACCGATGGCGGAAAAAAGCTCACGCGCAAGCGCAAGTTCCTCGATGCGGGACCCGGCACACCCGATGGCATGCGTTGCGACGTGGACGGCAACATCTGGTTCGGCTGGGGCATGGGCAGCGCGGAGCTCGACGGCGTCGTCATCTACAACCCGGACGGCCGCCTGATCGGACGCATCGCGCTGCCGGAACGCTGCGCGAACCTTTGCTTCGGCGGACGCGCGCGCAACCGGCTGTTCATGGCCGCGAGCAAGAGCGTCTATGCGTTGTATGTGAATACGCAGGGCGCGCCGGGAGGCTGACGCCGCCGGCGGAGGAAAGACAAGGGAACACTTGAAGCGTAGCAGGAAAGGTTGAGGTAAGTATTTCGGGATTCCTGCCCCAAGGCGCCCGGCATGATTTGCGTGGCCGGGCGGCAGACCTCAGTCGAATTGGCGCGCCCGGCGAAATCCGTTTGTCATCCTGAAATGCCGGTGCTACATTGCCCGGCAGGCGAAGACTGCTCCGTCTTCCATAAGAAAACTCCGCCCCCAGGCGCCCGAACAGCATTCACGGCGACCCCCTGATCCCGGCCGAAAAGAAATGTTCCGGGCTCCCTCGACAGGTCTGACGCAACGCCACGCGGAATCCGGCGACTCGCGCCGTCATTGTGTTTCCCGAGGGAGAACACTTCACGACAACAAAGTGCCGGTTGCCGGGCACCGCGCCCGCCGCCGGAACGACAACGGGGAGGACAATCATGCTGCGATTCATTGTTGCGTTCGTGTTTCTTCTGCAATCGCTTTGCGCACTTTCGGCCGCTGACACCATCAAGATTGCCCACATCGATCCCACCAGCGGTCCGTTCGCCAATGTCGGCCAATCCCTGGGCAGGCATCTCCAGGCGGTCATCGACGAGATCAATGCGAACGGCGGGCTGATCGGCGGAGCAAAGCTGGAACTGGTCAACCTCGACAACAAGAGCAGCCCCCAGGAGAGCATCCTTGTGCTGCAACAGGCGATCGACCAGGGTATCCGCTACGTAACGCAAGCCAACGGTTCGAACATCGCCCACGCGCTGACCGATGCCGTAGCCAAGCACAACGCAAGAAATCCGGATCAGACAGTCCTGTACCTGAACTTCGGCGCGATCGACCCGGCGCTGACCAACGAAAAGTGCAACTTTTGGCACTTCCGTTTCGACGCCAACGTCGACATGAAGATGGAGGTCTTGACCAACTACATGATGCAGCAGAAGGGTATCCGCAAGGTCTATCTCATCAATCAGGATTACGCGTTCGGCCAGGCGGTCAGCCGCGCTGCCAAGGAGATGTTGAAAAACAAGAGACCGGACGTTGAAATCGTCGGCGACGATCTGCACCCGATCGGCAAGGTGAAGGACTTTTCTCCCTACGTGGCCAAGATCAAGGCTTCCGGCGCAGACACGGTGTTGACCGGCAACTGGGGCAACGACCTGTCGCTTCTCGTCAGGGCGGGTAAGGAAGCGGGGCTGACAACGGATTACTACGCGCTGTATGCCTATATCGTCGGCAGCCCAACGGCGATCGGAGAGTCCGGTGCCAACCACGTGAAAACGCTATCGGCCTGGCAGGTGAATCTGCCGGCGAACAAACTCGAGAAATTCGCGACCGACTACAAGAGCAAGTACGGAGAAGATATGTGGTTCAACAACGCCAAAACAGAACTCGATATGTTGGTGAGCGCAATGAAGTCGGCTCAGTCCACCGAGCCGCTGAAAGTCGCCAGGGCCCTCGAAGGCATGATGGGGCAAGGTGACACGGGCGAACTCTGGATGCGGGCTGACGACCACCAGCTGATGCAGCCACTGTTTGTCTCCACCTTCGCCAAGGTCGGCAAGGGGGTCAAATACGACGTCGAGAGCCTCGGCCTGGGCTGGAGGGAGGACGTGCGGATCGAGGGAAAGGACACCGTTCTGCCCACTACGTGCAAGATGGAGCGCCCGCAGATGTGACGAAGGCGCGCCCGATCGCAAAGATAATTGGGGGAGTCATGAAAACATGTGCAATTCGGTTTCTCGTCGGGACGGCGTTTCTTTTGCAATCGCTTTCCATGCTATCGGCCGCCGCAGAGGAGACTCTGCGCGTTGCCGCGATTTCACCGCTCTCGGGACCGTTCGCACTCGTTGGCGAGGAAACGGTCAAGCAGATCAAGGGAGCGGCAGACTTGGTCAATGCAAAGGGCGGGATCTTCGATGGGCGCAAAATCGAGATCGTGGCTCTGGACGGGAAGGCTAATGCGCAGGACAGCTTGCTCGCGCTGAATGCGGCCATTGATGGCGGTATACATTACGTCGTTGCACATATTTCCAGCGTCAATCACGCTTTATCCGATGCGATCGTCAAACACAACGCCCGCAACCCGGATCGGCGCGTCCTGTTGATGAACTTCGATGGCCGCGATCCTGCACTGACCGAAGCCAAATGCCACTTCTGGCATTTTCGTGTCAACTATCACACCGATACGGAAGTGAACTATCTAACCGACTATCTCGCGCAACAGCCCTCGGTGCACAAGGTCTACCTTATCAATCAGGATTACGCCTATGGCCAGGCCGTGCAGCGGACGACCAGGGACCTTTTGCCGAAGAAAAACGCGAACATTCAAATTGTCGGCGATGA
>WNFI01175149.1_pt1 | contig 12164 bp, 16 predicted proteins | sample 5400471 | NCBI WGS metagenome assembly WNFI01 (sample SAMN13153348, study PRJNA577476) | soil metagenome | isolation source: 100 cm saprolite on Douglas fir-dominated hillslope | place: USA:California | collected 2013-09-17 | reverse complement strand
GGCGGTGTCCACCAGCGTGTAGCGCTTTCCTTCCCAGTCGAGCTCGACCTCGATCGCATCTCGCGTGGTGCCCGGCTCGCCGAAGGCGATGACGCGCTCTTCGCCGAGCAGGCGGTTCACGAGCGTGGACTTGCCGACGTTGGGGCGCCCGATGATCGCCACGCGCGGGTGGTCGGGCGCTTCTTCCTCTTCGACCCTGGCGGGAAACCTGGCGAGCGCGTCCTCGATGAGCTGGCGCACGCCTTCGCCGTGCTCGGCCGAGATCGCGTGCGGCTCGCCGATCGCGAGCTCGTGGAATTCCGCGGTGACCACCTCCTCGCGCATGCCCTCGGTCTTGTTCACGACGAGCAGCACCGGGGAGTTCGCCTCGCGCAGCATCTGCGAGATGCGCTTGTCCTGGGGCGCAAGCCCCGCGCGTGCGTCGACGATGAAGAGGATCACGTCGGCCTCGGCGATCGCCTCGCGCGCCTGGCGCGCCATCTCCGAGAGGATGCCTTCCTTGGCCACCGGCTCGAAGCCCCCGGTGTCGACGACGATGAAGGGCTTGTCGCCCATCCGTCCCTGGCCGTAGTGGCGATCGCGCGTGAGGCCGGGAAGATCGGCCACCAGCGCATCGCGCGAGCGTGTGAGGCGGTTGAAGAGAGTCGACTTGCCGACGTTGGGCCGGCCGACGAGCACGACGGTGGGCTTCAGAGTCTCACCATCACCACCGAGCCGCCCGCCGTTTGCACGAACAGCCCCGTCGCGGTCGTCACCAGCGAGACGACCTGCGTGCCGTCGGTGGCGAGCCGCCCGATGAGCGCGCCCGTGTCCGCCGAAAGCACGTGGACGAATCCCTGCAGGTCGCCCACCAGGATGCGACCGTCGAAGGTGACCGGGGCGGTGAGCTTGCGATAGAGCAGCTTGTCCTGCTTCCACAAGCTCGCGCCCGCAGCCTTGTCGAGCGCATGCACCGCGCCGGTGTCGTCGACGAGATAGATGTTCTTCGCGTCGCGCGCGAGATCGCGCGAGCTCGAGATGTCGCGCGCCCAGGCGAGGTTGCGCGACTGGATCTCGTAGCACGCGACCTTGCCCTGGAAGGCGGCCGCGCACACCTGCGTCCCGTCGAGCACCGGCAGCCCCGCGACATCGGCGATGCGCTCGAGCTCGGTGGCGCCGCGCGGCTGCGTGACTGCGACCTCCCACGTGAGCTTGCCGTCCTCGATGTCCAGGGCGATGAGCTTGCCGTTGGGATATCCGGCGACCACGTCCTGGCCGATCGCGAGGACTCCCGCCTCGCTGCGCAGGAGCAGCGCCGGGGTGGCGCGCTGGAAGACCCATTTGCGCTTGCCGTCGTCCGTGGACAATCCAAAAATGCGCCCGTCGGAAGTGCGCACCACGGCGATCTTGCGCGAGACCGCGGCGGGCGCGATGACTTCACCCGCGACCGAGGTGCTCCACAGCTCCTTGCCGTTGGTGTCGAGCGCGAAGACTTCTCCCTTGAGCGTGCCCGCGATCAGCTTGCCGTCGCCCAGCTCGAGCCCGCCGGAGAGGCGCTTCTTCGTCTCGATGCGCCTCACCACGCGCCCGGTCTCCTCCTCGAGAACGGTGATGCCGCCGTCGGCCGCGGCGGCGTAGACGCGCCCGCCTTCGATCACGGGACGGAAGCGGAAGGGCACGCCCTTGCCCACGCGCGCGGTCCACACGACGCGCGGCGTCACGGTGGCCTGGATGGGCGCGAGCGGCGTGGGCTTGTTCGCCGGCTCGCTGATGATGCCGACGGCGACCAGCGGGTTCCACGAGCCGCAGCCCGCGGCGCCGAGTGCGAGGGCGATCGCGCCCAGGGTAATCGCGAGCGGCCTCATTGCGCGCCTCCCAGGGCGTTCAGCTTCGTGTCGGCGATGTTCTTCACCGGATTGCGCGGGCCCGCCTTCTCGGAGGCGAGCTTGTACGAGGCGCGCGCTTCATCGAGGCGCCCCTGCGCCAGCATGATGTCGCCGCGCAGGTCGGCGGCGAGCGCCGCGAACGCCTCGTCCTTGTTGCCGTCGAGGACGCGCAACGCCTCGTCGTATTTCTTCTGCTCCATCAGCACCGCCGCAAGCCGCATGCGCGCCACCCCGCGGTGCTCTTCCACGCCGTTGGCCATCACCCATTCGAGCTGCTTGCGCGCCTCGTCGAGGTTGCCCGCGTCGAAGGCGGTCCTGGCGACGACGAGCGCCGCTTCCGAGGCGTAGTACGAGCGCGGGTGCCGGGCCATGAGCGGCTGTGCCGCCTCGCCGACCTTCTTCGCGTCCTTGCCCTTCGCCGCCTCGGCCACCGGGGCGAACATCGCCGCGGCGTCCTCGGCCTGGCTCGCCGACCAGTGCACCCAGCCGCGATAGCCGGCGAAGGCGACGATGGCCGCGACGATGGAGCCCAGCACGTACCAGCGGTTGTCTTCCCACCAGGCCTTCAGCTCGGCGATGCGTTCCTGCTCTTCGAAATCGTAGGATCCGGACATTTTTTCTCTAGCTCACTTCCATGAGTGCTTGCATCGGGTCGAGCGTCTTCTGCTCTCCCCCGCCGCGAAGCGGTTTCAACGTGACGCGTTTCGAGGCGACCTCGTCGTCGCCAATGATCGCCGCATAGCGCGCGCCGCTCGCGTCGGCTTTCTTCATCTGCGACTTGAAGCTTCCCCCGGCGCCCAGCACCACCTTCTTGCCCGCGTCGCGCCACGCCTCGGCAAGCCGCCACGCGACGAGCTCGGCGGCCTCGCCCGAGTGCACCACGAAGACGTCGACCTCGGCGCTCGCCGCGACTCCCGCCGCCTGCAGCGCGAGCAGCACGCGCTCGATGCCCATCGCGAAGCCGCACGCGGGCGTGGGCTTGCCGCCCACCTGCGCGAAGAGCGCGTCGTAGCGCCCTCCCCCCGCGATCGTCGACTGCGCGCCGATGTCGGGCGAGATGAACTCGAACACGGTGCGATTGTAGTAGTCCAGGCCGCGCACCAGGCGGGGATTCACCCGGTAGGCGAGACCGGCGCGCTCGAGCAGCACCTTGAGCGCCTCGAAATGGTCGGCGGCCGCGTCCCCCAGGTGGTCGAGGAGGCGCGGCGCGCCCTCGATCATCCCTTGCATCCCGGGATTCTTGGAGTCCAGGATCCGGAGGGGATTGGAGTGCAGGCGCCTCGTGGCGTCCTCGTCGAGCGTGCTCGCGTGCTTCTCGAAGTACGCGACGAGCTTCTCGCGATGCGCCTTGCGGTCGGCGGCGTCGGCGATCGAGTTCACCTGCAGCTCGACATTGGCGATGCCGAGATTCTTCAACAGCCGCGCGAGCATCACGATCTGCTCGGCGTCGACGTCGGGCCCCTCGAACCCGAGCGCCTCGACGTCGAACTGGTGGAACTGGCGCTGGCGGCCCTTTTGCGGACGCTCGTAGCGGAACATCGGCCCCGCGGTCCAGACGCGCATCGGGCCGTTGTAGAGGATGTTGTGCTCGATCGCCGCGCGCACGATGCCCGCGGTCGCTTCCGGTTGCGATAGCCGTACTGCTCGAAGACCGCGCGCGTGGCGTCCTCGAGCTTCTGCCAAAGGGGGGTGGCATCCGGCAGCACGTCTTCCATGCCGCGGATGGCCTGAATTCTTGAAGTCATGACGAGGTACGAATGGGAATGGCTTCCAGACGCGAGACGCGAGACTCGAGACGCGAGGAGCCGGCGTAATGCGTGCGAACGTAGTCATCGACGATCGCCTGGAATTCCTCGGCGATTCGCTCGCCCTTCAGTGTCACGGTCTTCTGGCCGTCGACGTAGACCGGCGCTACCGGCCGCTCTCCCGATCCGGGCAGCGAGATGCCGATGTTGGCGAGCTTCGACTCGCCGGGGCCGTTCACCACGCACCCCATCACGGCGACGTGCACGTCTGCAGGATCTCCTGCGCGACGACCACTTCCTGGGTGCGGTCGCCGCCGGGCGCGGGCGTGAGCGAGACGCGAATCGTGTCGCCGATGCCTTCCTGGAGCAGCACGCCCATCGCGGCGGTCGAGGCGACGATGCCCTTCGATCCCATGCCGGCCTCGGTCAAGCCCAGGTGCAGCGCGTAGTCGCAGCGCGAGGCGAGCGAGCGATACACGCCGATCAGGTCCTGCACGGCCGAGACCTTGCACGAGAGCACGATGCGGTCGGCCGCGAGCCCGATCTCCTGCGCTTTCCCGGCACTCTCGAGCGCCGAGACGATCAGTGCTTCGCGCATCACCACGCCGGCTTCCTGCGGATCGGGACGCTTCGCGTTGTCGTCCATCATGCGCGCCAGCAGCTCGGGGTCGAGCGAGCCCCAGTTCACGCCGATGCGTACCGGCTTGCCGTGCTCGATCGCCTTCTCGACCATGGTCGAGAACTGCTCGTCGCGCTTCGAGCCGTGGCCGACGTTGCCCGGATTGATGCGGTACTTGTCGAGCACCGCGGCGCAATCGGGAACCTGTGTCAGCAGCTTGTGGCCGTTGAAGTGGAAGTCGCCCACCAGGGGAACCGCCACACCCATCGACTCCAGCATGCGGCGGATCACCGGGACCTGGCGCGCGGCCTCGACGGTGTTCACCGTGATGCGCACGATCTCTGAGCCGGCGCGCGCGAGTGCGGCGACCTGCTCGGCGGTGGCGCGCGCGTCCTCGGTGTCGGTGTTGGTCATCGACTGCACGAGGATGGGGGCGGTGCCGCCGATGACTTTGTCGGCGACCCGGACCGGGCGCGAAATGCGGCGTGGAGACATGATGAAGGCGTTACCTACTCGACGGTGAAACGCGCGACGGCGACTTTGGTGTGCGGCTCGAGGTCGAACTCTTGATCGTTGTAGAAAAGCTGCACTTCGGGCGCGTTGCCGACGATGACGTTGAAGGGCGGCTTGCCCGACACCTCCGCCTCGCTCCCCGGCTGGTTCAGCCTGGAGAGGAGCAGCTTGCCCTTGGCGTCGCGAATCTCGACCCACGAGGCGCCCTTGAAGCGGAACTTGAGCGTGCTGCCCTCGGCCGCCGCGACCTTGGGCGGCTCGGGCTTCTTCGCCTCGGGTTTCGCTTCCACTCTCGCCGCCGCGGGCGCCATTGCCACGGGTTCGGATTGCGGGGGCGGTGGTTGGGGCGCCGGGGCTGGCGGAACCGTCGCCGCGACCGGAGGCGGCGCCACGGACCTGCGTGCGCCGGCGCCCGTGGCCGTCGGACGGATGAAGAGCCACCAGTACATCGCCGCGAACGCGATCACGACCGCGACGACCGCGAGAGTCGCCGCCTTCACATAGGGGCTTTGCAGGCGCTCGCCGAGCGGGTCGAAACGGATGTTGTACGTCGGGACGACGATGCCGGGCTTCTTCTCGCTCGGGGCGGTTTCGGATAGCAGGCCGAGCACGGAATCGGCCGGGACCGCAAGAACCTTCGCGTAATTGCGCACGAAGCCGCGCAGGAACGTGCCGCGAGGCAGGCGCGAGTAGTCCCCGGTCTCGATCGCCTCGATCTGGTAGGCGCTCATGTGCAGCCGCTGCGCCACGTCGGCGCGCGACAGCCCCTGGCGCTCGCGTTCCGCCGCGAGAGTCTGCCCGAGCGAGCGGGGCGGGGGAGATGCGGCGCTGTCGGCGTTGTCGGCCACGGATTCCACGGCAAGCTAGGGGCGCTTTTCGAGAAGCTCCTGAGCCTGCGGGGCGTCGGGGAAACGCCGCCGCAGCTGCTGCAGAAAGCTCTGTTCGGCCGCGCTGTCCTTGTTGGCGCGCGCGATCTTCACGCCCATGACCAGCGACTCGAGGTTCGGCGTCGCGAGGCGCATGTAGCGCAGCAGGTAGATCTCCGCATCCTTCAGCGAGCCGCGCTCGAAATGCAGGACTGCCAGGTTGAAAAGCGCGCCGATCATGTCGGGGCGGATCAGCACCGCGCGGCGCAGGTGTTCCTCCGCCTCCTCGCTGCGTCCCATGCGGCGCAGGCAAAGCCCGGCCGACAGGTACGCCTTCTCGGGAGAGCTGTACTGCGTGTCGGCGGCGGCGCGCTGCATGAGCTCCAGGCCGCGCTTCGGGTCGTCGCGCAGGCACAGGAACCAGCCGAAGTTGTTCATGACGTCGGGATTGTTGGGCGACAGGCGCAGCGCCTGGTTGAACGCCTCGCGCGCCGGGCCGTCCTCGCGCAGCTCCATGAAGACGAGCGCCTGCATGTTGTACGCGGGAACGTAGGTCGAGTCGTACTTGACGGCGAGCCGCGTCTCGGCGAGCGCCACGGTCAGGTTGCCGCGCTGGTAGTACTCGCCGGCGAGAGCGGCATGCGCTTCCGCTTGGCGGCGCGCTTCCACGGCACCCATATCGGTCACCGGCCTCGACTCGGTCGTGCTCTGCGAGGTGCACGCCGCGGCGAGCATCAGGAGAAGGGCGCAAAGAAAACGCATCAAGTCCTCGCGGATCGGTGGATGTGGATGGGCTTCGCCTTCATGCGGTTCACTACCTGCCCGGCGAGCTGCCCGCACGCCGCGTCGATGTCGTCGCCGCGCGTCCTGCGGATGGTCGCGACATAGCCCGCGTCGAGGAGGATGCGCTGGAAGCGCTTCACGCGATCCATCGCGGTGCGCTTGAAGCCCGAATCGGGGAAGGGGTTGAAGGGAATCAGGTTCACCTTGCTGGGAATGGTCTCGAGCAGCTTCGCCAGCTCCCTCGCGTGGTCGGGCGCGTCGTTCACGCCCTCGAGCATCACGTACTCGAAGGTGATGAAGTCGCGCGGCGCCACCTCGAGGTAATCGCGGCACGCCTCGAGAAGCTTCGCGATCGGATAGGCGTCGTTCACCGGCATGATGCGGCTGCGAATCTCGTCGTTGGGCGCGTGCAGGCTCACCGCGAGCGCCACCGGCAGCGCGTCCTTCAGCCTGCGGATGTTCGGGACCACGCCGGAGGTCGAGAGCGTGACGCGCCGGCGCGACAGGCCGTAGGCAAAATCGTCGAGCATGATCGACATCGCGGCGACGACCGGCTCGAAGTTGTTGAGCGGCTCGCCCATGCCCATGAACACGACGTTGGTGATCGGCCGATTCTCTTCGGCGGTCCGCAGCCTCTGGTTCGCCACCCACAGCTGCCCGACGATCTCGGCGACCGTCAGGTCGCGGTTGAATCCTTGCCTTCCCGTCGAGCAGAATTTGCAGTCGAGGGCGCAACCGACCTGCGAGGAGACGCAGAGCGTGCCGCGGTCCTCCTCGGGGATGACTTCAGCTTCTCGCGCAGCGACTTGGCGAGATCGGTCATCGCGTCGAAGTCCGCGATGCCGCGCTGGTGGATCCATTGGTAGACCTGGCGCGCGCGAAACGGCTTCTCGCCCTGCGCCGCGAACCATTCGGTGAGCGCCGGCAAGGTGAAATCGAGGAGGTTCGTCTTTTCTGCCATTTCTCGTGCCTCGTGCCTCGCGCCTATCGGCTGTACACCTGGCTCGATGGAAAAAAATAAGCGATCTCGACCTGTGCCGTCTCGGGCGCGTCGGAGCCGTGCACCGCGTTGGCGTCGATCGAGCGGGCGAAGTCGGCGCGAATCGTTCCCGCGGCGGCTTTCTTCGGGTCGGTGGCGCCCATGAGGTCGCGGTTTTTCACGATCGCGTCGGGGCCTTCGAGCACCTGGATCATCACCGGCCCCGAGCTCATGAACTCGACCAGGTCGTTGAAGAAGGGGCGGCCCTTGTGGACGGCGTAGAAACCTTCCGCATCGCCGCGCGACAGGTGCGCCATCTTCGCGGCGACGATCTTGAGGCCCGCTTTCTCGAATCGGGCGTAGATCTCGCCGATCACATTCCTGGCGACGGCATCGGGCTTGATGATCGAAAGGGTCCGCTCCACCGCCATGAACAATCTCCGCTAAATGGATGAAAAATTTAGCTTTTCATTCTAGCACACGGAGTGCTTTTCCGGCTACCCTCAGCGCCGGTTTGAGCCCTTCCTGGCCCGTTTCGCAGGCATATTCGGCGGCGATTCCGATGCCCGGCACCCACACCAGGTTGGCGCCGTGAAAGAGCAGCGGCAGCCGGTCGCGCTCCCAGACGGAAATCTCGCGCTCCTGCAGCAGGTTCTTCAAGGTCTTGGTCGGCCGGTCGGCTCCAAGGCGGATGGTCTCGCCGCCGGAGCGCGGCGCGAAGTACCAGCCGCCGCCGGCGGTCGAGCCGGCCGCGATGCCTTCGCCCACGACCTTGGCGAAGTGCACCGAGCCGCGGTTGCCGCCGAGCTCCACGTCGGCCTCGAGGTTCCAGTCGATGCGCCACGGGCCGTCCGCCTCGAGCCCGCGCTCGATGCGCACTTCGCCGCGGTGGCGCACGATCGACACGCCGGCGTGATCGATGCGCACGCGCGCATCGTCGCGCGCATCGAAGAGCTGGCGCTCCATCTCCGCCAGGCGCGCCTCGCTCGGCATCGCGACGGCGTTGCGCGAGAGGAAGGCGCGCAGCGCATTCGCGCGCCGCTCCGGCGGCAGCTCGGCCGCCAGCGGAAGTCCCTCGCCCGGGCGCTGCGGCACTCCGTCCAGGGTCGCGAGATGGTCGAGGAGCTCGCCCGCGGCTCCGGCGTGGCGCGCGAAGCGCGCGAAAGCGTCGCGCCAGCCCGGGAAGCGCGGATCGAGGAGCGGGGCGATCTCGTTGCGCAGGAAGTTGCGGTCCTGCCCGCTCGAGGCGTTCGACTCGTCGTCCATCCACTTGAGCTCTCGTTCCTGCGCGTAGGCGGCGAGATCCGCGCGCGAGATCTCGAGCATCGGGCGAAAGATCTGCTTGCCGGTGCCCTTGAGCTCGCGCAGCTCCGGCATCGCCGCGATGCCCTTCATGCCGGTGCCGCGCAGCAACTGCAGCAGCACGGTCTCGGCCTGGTCGTCCATGTGATGCGCGAGAGCGATGTAGGGCTCGCTCATCCCCGAGTACACGGCGTAGCGCGCCATGCGCGCGGCGGCCTCGAGACCCAGCGGCGAGCGCGGATCGACGCGCACCTCCTCCACCGTGAGGGACACGCCGTGGTTGGCGCAGAAGCGCTCGCAGAACTTGACCCATTTGTAGGCGTTGGGGCTGATGCCGTGGTTCACGTGCAGTGCCGTGACCTTTTGGCCCGCCGGCATCGCGTGCTCGGTGAGGACGTCGAGCAGCACCGTCGAATCGATTCCGCCGGAAAAGCCCACGCAGATCTCGGCGCCCGGCGCAATCAACCGCGCGACGCGCTCGAGGATCTGCTCCGAAACGGCGGCCGATCCCATCTCACTCTCCTATTCGGTGAGTTCCTTGAACTTGCCGTAGTTGACCCAGCGCTCCTGGCGGCGCTCGAGGAGCGCGTCGGCAGAAAGGTCCTGCAGGCTGCGCAGGCTGTCCTGGATCGCCTTCTTCAGGCTCTTCGCCGCCTCCGCGTGGTCGCGGTGCGCCCCGCCCAACGGCTCGGCGATCACCTTGTCGATCACGCCGAGCGTCTTCAGCCGCGTGGCGGTAATGGCGAGGCTTTCGGCGGCTTCCGGCGCGTTGTCCGCGCTTTTCCACAGGATCGCGGCGCAGCCCTCGGGCGAGATCACCGAGTAGGTCGAGTACTGCATCATCAGGGTGACGTCGCCCACGGCGATGGCGAGCGCCCCTCCCGAGCCGCCCTCGCCGATCACCGACACCACCACCGGCACGCGCAGCCCCGCCATCGCGTAGAGGTTCTTGCCGATCGCCTCCGACTGCCCGCGCTCCTCGGCGCCGATGCCCGGATAGGCGCCGGGCGTGTCGACGAAGGTGAGCAGCGGCACGGCGAACTTCTCCGCGAGCTTCATCAGGCGCAGCGCCTTGCGGTACCCCTCGGGGCGCGGCATGCCGAAGTTGCGGAAGATCTTGTCGTTGGTGTCGCGCCCCTTCTGGTGCCCGATCACCATCACGCTCTGGCCGTTGAACCGCGCGAGCCCGCCCACGATCGCGGCGTCGTCGGCGAACGCGCGGTCGCCGTGCATCTCCTCGAAGTCGGTGCAGATCGCCTGGACGTAGTCGAGCGTATACGGCCTTTGCGGATGGCGCGCGACCTTGGAGATCTGCCACGCCGAGAGCTTGGCGTAGATGTCCTTGGTGAGGTCGCGGCTTTTCTTCGACAGCCGCTCGATCTCCTGCGAGATGTCGACCGCGGAGTCGTCCTGCACGAATCGCAGCTCCTCGATCTTCTGCTCGAGCTCGGCGATCGGCTGCTCGAAATCCAGGAAGCTGGTTTTCACGTCGCTGGGTAAACCATGGGATCGCGGAATGATAGCTTATGGCAATTAAAGTAACCTGACCCCATCATGACCAACCGCCTCACGAAAATCGTTACACGCACCGGCGACGACGGCACCACGGGCCTGGGCGACGGCTCGCGCGTGGGCAAGGACGCCCCACGCGTCGAGGTGATGGGAAACCTCGACGAGCTGAACAGCGCGATCGGCTGCGTGCTCGCCGAGCCGCTGCCCGAAGGGGTCGCGGCCGCGCTTCGCTCGGTCCAGAACGACCTCTTCGACCTGGGCGGCGAGATCTGCATCCCGGGGCGCTCGGCGCTCTGGGATGCGCATGTGAAGGCGCTCGACCATCGCATCGAGACGCTGCGCGAGCCGCTGGCGCCGCTGCGCGACTTCGTGCTGCCCGGCGGCACGCGCGCGGCCGCCGCATGCCACCTCGCGCGCGCCGTTTGCCGGCGCGCCGAGCGCTCGCTCGTGGCGCTGGGCCGCGTCGAGGCCGTATCGGCGCTTTCGATCCAATACGTGAACCGCCTCTCCGACCTGCTGTTCCTCGCCGCACGCAGCATCAATTGCGCCGCGGGCGAGGCCGAGGTGATCTGGAACCCCGGGCGCGAGTCCGAGCGCCCGTGAGCGACGGAAAAACACGTGTCAGGGACGAGTTTTCCGATCGCCTGGCGGGGCTCCTCGCGCGCACGGCGCTCGGCGATCGTGCCGCATTCGCCGATCTGTATCGCGCGGCGAGCCCGAAACTGTTTGCGGTCTCGCTGCGTATAGTCCGTGAGAGGCCTCTCGCGGAGGAAGCGTTGCAGGACAGTTTCGTCAACATCTGGAACCACGCGTCCGATTACGCCCAGGCGAAGAGCGCGCCGATGACGTGGATGACCGCGATCGTGCGCAACCGCAGCCTCGACATCATCCGGCGCACGCGCGAGGAACCCGACATCGACGAGGAGCTGACCGCGAACCTCAGCGACGAAAGTGCCTCTCCCGCGCGCGAGGCGGAAGAGCGCGCCGCAGCCCACCGGCTGCAGCGCTGCCTGGGCGAGCTCGACGCCGAGCAGCGCCAGTCGATCGCGCTCGCGTTTTTCCACGGCCTGTCGCATTCGGAGCTGGCCCAACACCTGCGCCGTCCGCTGGGCACGGTGAAGACACACGTGCGCCGCGGGCTACTCAAGCTCAAGGAATGCCTCATGCGCGCCGGGGCGACGGCGAGCGGCGCCCGCTAGATGCGCCGCCTTTCGGCCGATGCCGCGCACGCGCTCGCCGCGGAATACGTGCTCGGCACGCTGCGCGGGCGTGCGCGCCATCGCTTCGAGGCGCTCGCGCGCGACGATCGCGATCTCGCGGGCGTGGTGCGCCGCTGGGAAGAGGAGCTCACGCCGCTGGCCGAGCGCATCGCGCCGGTCGAGCCGCCGGCGCGCGTGTGGCGCGCGATCGAGTCTCGCATCGTACCTTTCGCGTCTCGCTCCTCGCGTCTCGCGTCCGGCTCATGGTGGCGCGGGCTGGCGCTCATTTCCGCCGGCCTCGCCTCCGTCCTCCTCGCCGCGTTCCTGTGGATTTCCGGCGGCTCGCGCGACGACCCCCTCTTCGTGGCGGTGCTCACCGGGCCCGACGCGGCGCCGCGCATGGTGGTGTCGATGCACGAGCCCGATGTCATGCGCGTGCGCATGGTGAAACCGTGGTCGGGAACGGAAGGCAAGAGCCTCGAGCTCTGGGTGTTGCCCGCGAGCGGCCCTCCTCGCTCGCTCGGCCTCGTGCCCAACGCGCGCGGCGACACACTCATTCGCGTTGCGACCACGGATGCGCGCGTGCAGGGCGTCAATGCGCTCGCGATCAGCCTCGAGCCCGTGGGAGGCTCGCCGAGCGGGCTGCCCACGGGACCGGTGCTTTGCTCCGGAGTGGTCGCGCCGATGAAGAAGGCCTAGCCGCTAGCGGTAGCGGTCGATCCCTTCGCAGAGCGCCGCCACGCCGTCGGGCGTGCGCGCCGTGAGCCGCTGGATGCGGTCG
>WNFI01099341.1_pt1 | contig 12164 bp, 8 predicted proteins | sample 5400471 | NCBI WGS metagenome assembly WNFI01 (sample SAMN13153348, study PRJNA577476) | soil metagenome | isolation source: 100 cm saprolite on Douglas fir-dominated hillslope | place: USA:California | collected 2013-09-17 | reverse complement strand
ATCCGGAATGAACTCTCAGCGATCGATGGTGTCCGGCCCCTGTTTGGAGATTTGCCCGACGGCGTTTGCCCATGGGTATTTCCTTTTCTCTTCGGCGAAATGACCAATGGCCATACAGCGTTGCGCGAACTGGGAATTCCCGCGGTGACCTGGGGAGGGGGTCGCCATAATGGAATCACCCCGCAAGAATTCCCCGCGGCCGACTTCTTGTACGAAAGTCTTGTTTTTCTTCCCGTTCACCAAGACTTGAGTACTTCGGACCTTACCCTCATCGTGGATGCGGTAAGAGCGGTCCGGGAAAGAACGAGGGCCGTCGTCGGAGCCGTCCAGTTCACCTGAGATGAACAAGGTCCTTATGGTCGCCTTTCATTTCCCTCCGCAAGCGGGGAGCAGTGGTCTTTTGCGGGCGCTGAAATTTTGCCGCTACTTCCCGGAATTCGGCTGGCATCCGACTGTGCTCACCGTTCATCCGCGGGCCTACGAACACGTTGACGAATCCCAACTTCGCGAACTTCCTTCGGAGGTCCCTGTTCTGCGCGTGTTCGCGCTCGACACGCAACGCCATCTTTCCATCCGGGGCCGCTATCTTCGCTGGATGGCGCTGCCTGACCGTTGGGTGACCTGGTCCCTCGGAGCAATCCCGGCCGGTTGGCGGGCCATCCGCCGCGAAAAAATCGGCGTGATCTGGACGACCTTTCCAATCGCTACGGCCATCCTGATCGGCTGGGTACTCCATCGGCTCACGGGAGCGCAATGGGTTGTGGATTTTCGCGATTCGATGACCGAAGACGAATACCCACGCGATCCCCTGACGCGGCGAATCTACCGATGGATTGAAAAGCGGGCTGTTGACCGCGCAGCGCTTCTTGTGTTCACGGCACGTTCCACCATTCAGATGTATTTGCAGCGATATCCCTCGTTGAGCGCCGAAAAGTGCATGCTGATTCCCAATGGCTATGATGAAGCTGACTTCCAGGACATATTGCGCAGAGCCGCTCCGTCTGGGAACATTGGAAACGCAGTCCGCCTCGTTCACATGGGCCTGTTGTATCCGGAGGAAAGAGACCCCAAGCCATTCTTCCGAGCTCTGATGCGGCTAAAGAAGGAATCGCGGATATCCGCGGCCACCCTGCGCATAGAACTCCGCGCCTCCGGATACGATGAAGTGTACGCAAGCCTGACGCGGGAACTGGGAATCGAAGATATCGTTTTTCTCCTCCCGGCACTTCCGTACCACGAAGCTTTGAGCGATTGCGCCCGTGCGGACGGTCTCTTGCTGTTCCAGGCGGCGAACTGCGACCATCAGATTCCCGCCAAAGCTTATGAATACCTCCGCGTCGGAAAACCCATTCTGGCGCTGACTTCGCAGACCGGGGATACCGCCGCGCTTCTGCGGGAAATCGGCGGCGCAACACTCGTGGATTTGGCCGACGAAGATGCGATCTATCGTGCCCTGCCCTCTTATTTGGAGTCACTGCGAAGCGGCGGGCACGATCTGCCCGACGGTCAGAAGGCCTCGCAATACAGTCGCAAAGCTCAGGCGCAAGAAGTGGCCAAGTGTTTTTCCCAACTCGAAAGCGGCACGGCGGCATCGCAGGCGATGGGATGGGCGGAAAGATAACGAGATGTGTGGAATCTACGGCATCGCGAACCTGGAACCTGACGGACAGACCTCGAGGGAGTTCCTTGCCCGAATGGGACAGGCCATCACGCACCGCGGCCCGGATGATCATGGGCACTACTTCGGCCGTGGTATCGCCCTCGGGATGCGCCGGCTCAGCATTATTGATTTGGCGGGCGGACATCAGCCCATCTCCAATGAAGATGGTTCGGTCTGGGTCGTTTCCAACGGCGAAATCTATAACTTTGCGGAGCTTCGAGATCGCCTCGAAAAGAGCGGCCACGTCTTCCGTTCCCGCACGGACACGGAAGTTCTCGGTCATCTCTATGAGCAATATTGACCGGAGTTCGTAAAGCAACTCCGCGGAATGTTTGCCTTGGCGCTTTGGGACGCGAAGGAGTCTCGCCTGCTTTTGGCCCGCGACCGGCTGGGGAAAAAGCCGTTGTACGTCCGGCGCGAGTCACGCCGCCTCTTATTCGCTTCAGAGATCAAGTCTCTGCTCCAGGATAATTCCATCCCTCGCCGGATGGATTTCCAGGCCCTCGATGAATATCTCACTCTGGGTTACGTCCCCGCTCCGCGGACTCTCTTTGAGGGAATAGAAAAGATCCTTCCGGGCCACTACCTCCTGCTGGAAAAGGGCCAGGTCACCGACCATGAATATTGGGATGTGCAATTCGGTCAGGTCGAGAACCACTCCGAGCAAGAGTGGGCCGAGCGGGTTCGGGAGAAGTTGCTGGAAGCGGTACGCATCCGCCTGATGAGCGACGTCCCGTTGGGCGCGTTCCTAAGCGGGGGAATCGACTCCAGCGCCATTGTTTCTGCAATGGCGCTGCTATCAGACCGCCCGGTAAAGACCTATTCCATCGGTTTTGAGGGCGAAGACAGCTACTACAACGAACTTCCCTACGCGCGGATTGTCGCGGACAAATTCCGCACCGATCACCATGAGATCATCGTCCGTCCGGAAGTGGCGGATCTTCTTCCCAAACTCATCTGGCATCTCGACGAACCCATCGCCGACTCCGCGTTTGTCACGACCTATCTGGTTTCGCGGCTGGCCCGTGAAAGCGTCACCGTTATTCTGTCCGGCGTCGGGGGGGACGAGCTCTTTGGCGGATATCGCCGCTACCTTGGTGACGGCCTGCGCCGGTATTACGCCATGCTGCCGCGCGTCCTCCAGCACAAGCTGCTCCCTGCTCTATTGAACCGTCTTCCGCAAGACCGCCATTCCGGCTGGAAGAATCAGATACGCTACGCCAGCGCCTTCGCCCAAACCGCGGGATGGGATCCCGTCTCGCGCTACCTCAGCTACGTGACTGTCTTTTCTCACGAGACCCGTGCGCGTCTGCTTCGACGTCCGCAAGGAACTGGAAATGGCCATGCGCCCGCCTCCGAGGTGATGAGCGGCTACTTTGACAAGTGCCGCAACGCGGACAACTTGGACCAGATCATTTTTGCAGACCTTAAAACGTCCCTCCCGGACGATTTGCTGGTTTTGACGGACAAGATGAGCATGGCCGCCTCCATCGAGTGCCGAGCCCCGTTTATGGACCAGGAGCTCGTCGAACTCTCCAGCCGCATGCCTTCGAATCTTAAGGTTCGCGGTCTCACGATGAAATACATTTTGAAGAAGGCGCTTCAGCCCTGGCTGCCGCCTGAGATATTGGATCGAAAAAAGCGGGGGTTCGGCGCGCCGATGGGGTCCTGGCTGCGGCACGACCTGGAAGGGTTGGTCCAGGACACGCTTTCGGCGGCGCAGATACAAAAGCGCGGGCTCTTTGATAGCAAGGTAGTCCGCGAAATATGGGAGAGCCACCAGGCAGGCCGGCGCGATCACACAGACCACCTCTTGGCTTTGATCAATCTCGAACTTTGGTGCCGCATCTTTCTGGACGGTGACGACCGGCGGTTTGCACCTGAGAACGCGATGGTCAGCCCGGAAGCGATTTGATCTGTGGCGAGACTTAACAAACTCGTTGCGGCCGCATTGCTTGCCCTCATTGCCTCTCAGGGTGTGGCGTTGGCCCTGTATTGGCGTGATCAACGCTTTCTCGCAAGCCTTATGGCACGCATCGCCAACCCATCGGCGCCCCCATCTGCGCAGGCGTTGCAGGCGCTTGCTTATTTACGCGACAAGCCCACCCAAACGAATGACTCTTACTTCCTGGTTCCGCTCTTTCGCCCCCTGCGCGCCACTCCCCGCGAAGTCGCGGAACTCGGAGGGGATTGCGCGGATCGCTCACGGCTCATGATTGTTCTTCTTCACTCTCGCAACATTCAGGCGTCCAAGTGGGCCCTCTATTCTTCGGACATGCAGCCGCGGCACGCCGTCGTGGAGGTGGACACCGAGCAGGGAAAGATGGTAATCGACCCCTTGTTTGGCCTAACCTACCCAATGGATCAAGGCGGTTACTACGGGATTGAAGACCTTCGCCAGAACCCTAGCCTCTTTCAGAATCACATTACCGATTTACGCGCCCGCCATGAAAGGCCCGGAGCGGAGAAACTCGATTGGTACCCTCTGAATCTGTATGTGTATAGCTATGCGAGGACTATCAATTGGGACAAGTCTGGCGCTATGCGCCTCGCACACAGAACCCTTCACGCTGCAATCGGCGACCGCGTCAACCAGATTCGGCGCCCATTATGGGTTGAGCAGCCCGCATTGATGTTTGTCACCGGCGTTGCCGGACTCGAGGGCGGTGTTCTCATCCTTTGGTGCCTCGCAGTTTGGCGGCAAAAGCGGGCCCGAAAGACCGCGCTGCGAGCGCAGCAGAGCGGGATCGCTTCGGCGTGAAACTCCTCTACATCTGCCATCGCTATCCATTCCCTCCGAACCGGGGCGGAAAAATTCGTCCATTCCAGATGATTCAACACCTGTCCAAAAAGCACTCCGTCACTGTCGCAAGCCTGGCTCACACGGCCCAGGAACTCCGGGATGGCGAATGCCTGAAAAAGCATTGCGCGGAGGCCCTCGGCGAGGTCTTACCCAACGCGGTCCGCTGGATACAGGCCGGACTGAGGCTTCCCAGCCTGACTCCCTCCTCCGTAGCCTACTTCCGCTCCAGTCGTCTTGCCCGCCGGGTGGGAGATATCTGGCGAGAAGGCAAGTTCGACGGCCTTATGGTGCACTGTGCCTTCGCCGCTCAATATGCGCTGGAGCTTGAGGGCGGTTTTCGCATCCTCGATTTCGGCGATATAGACTCCGCAAAATGGCTTGATTATTCACGTTTCCGGCGATTTCTCCTATCTGTGGGGTATGGGCTCGAGGCTCGAAAGTTGCGGCGGTACGAGAAGAGAGTGGCGCAGCACTTTGACCATATTACGGTTACGACTCAAGGAGAGTCCGAGGAATTTAAGACCTTCGGCGTGGACAAGCCCTGCACAGTAATTCCCAATGGAGTGGACTCGGGCTATTTTTCCAGCCAGCCTACGGCCAAGTCCGCATCCCCCGTTATTGTTTTTCTAGGACGCATGGACTATTTCCCAAACATCGAGGGGATATGCCGCTTCGCAAGAGAGATATTTCCACAAATTCGCGCCGCCGTGCCGACGGCCCTCTTGCGAATTGTCGGATCGGACCCGGTTGCCTCCGTTCGACATCTGGCCACAGTTCCAGGGGTTGCGGTGACGGGTTTTGTCCCCGACGTCCGTCCATTCATCCAGGACGCGGCAGTCGCCGTCGCGCCGCTTCGCATAGCACGTGGAACGCAAAACAAAATTCTCCAGTGTATGGCCATGGGAATTCCGGTTGTTTCGTCATCAGAGGCCGCGAAAGGAATCCAAGCGGTTCCGGGTGAAAACATTCTTGTGGCTGATGGCCCGGGAGCTTTTGCCAACTCGGTAATCAATGTTCTCCAGGATGAAGGGTTGCGGATCAGAATCTCGGACGCAGGCCGGCAGCAAGTGCAGCGTGCGCATCAATGGGCGAACTCAATGAAGATTCTGGACGGCGTCCTCGCACAATGCACCGACACCGCGAGCCGCCGCTCATCTTAATACCGTGGATCCTTCTCTAACCTCTATAGTGTAGGACAATAGTTAGTGGATTTACTTGGGGTCAGCGAGTGGTCCTGATTCGAATCCTTGTTCGTATCATAGGGCAGAAACCATATCTTCCCGTACTTGGCGTGGGAAGGGTCCGGGTTGGCGAGGTCGTACCCGGTTCCGTGTTTTGGATCGAGGTCAATCACAAGCTTCGAGGGCTTGCCTTCTTGCGCGACCCAGAGTTGCACGATGCTGTCGTGATGATACTTCTCATCATTCGCGTACCACGTCCCGATTTTCACGTGAACCTGAAACGTCATCCATTGGTTTGGGTAGTACTTCACGCACGGTGGGGAAGTCACATTGCTGTGCTGACAGCCCACAGCATTCTGGAGGAGGTAGCCTCGCTGAGGGTCGTGGATCAAAAGCTCCTCGTAGTGTCCATCCTTCGCGCCGCAACTGTGATACATGCGCGGAATTTTGTTCTGATAGGTGTTTTCCAGAACAATTTCGATGTCCGTACAAGAGTGTGCGTTGTGCCCGGGACGCGACCCTTCGCCGATGATGGCCTGTTTCCAGCCGTTCGCCTCCGCATAGTGAGTGTCCAGCAGTTCAGGTGAAAAGCGCTGCCGCCACTGGACGTAGAATTCCTGTCCGGTTCCAAATTGCACAGAGAGATCGTCCGCAAACTCCAGCCAGAATGCGCCGGACGTATTTGCCGAAGAGTGCGTAGGGATCGTAAACCGGAGTGAACCGTTGCCCGAGGCTTTCACAGAAGTGTCGATTTCACCGCGTATTGTGCCGTCCCACGCAGGATCGAGATGAGGAAGTACCTCTGCGGCGGAATCAAAGCCGAAGCACCGAACAACCCCCGCTGCTTGGCAGCGCGTCTCGAAGTCAGATACGGCCTTGCCCCTGTCCTGAGCCCACAAGCTCTGATTGGGCAAACACGCGAGGACAAAAGCCGCCAGAAAAAAAACGCCGCTGATCCTCGTCATGCGCATCTGCTGCTCCTGCACGACCCATCACTATGGTACATGAGATGATTGAGAGAGGGCCATCTGAGTGGGGCAATTCTTTCGATGCCGATGATCTGCATGGAGATGTCCAAAAAAATTCGAGGCGCCATCGGTTAGGCGCCTCGAAGGTTTGTGACGGATTCGCTGAACGCGCGACTACTGGGTGGTTGCCGTCCCGAAGCAAGAGCTGCCAGCTACAAAGCTGGGGTAGTTCGTAGTGCGAAAGCATACTCCACCCGCGTAGGCGGAATTTCCAAACGAATTCGTTGCCCGCACGCGGTACGTATAAGTTGTATTCGTGGTCAGGCCGGTGTCGGTGAAGTTTGTGGCCGTCCCGCCGAGGGAAGCGATCTGCGTAAAAGCTGCGTAGCCGGCCCAGCAAGTGGAATCGTTGCCCACGCAGCGTTCTACGAGCATGTTCGTGGCATCGGTGGCGTTGTTTCTCCAACTCAAATTGACCTGGGTCGTTGACGTTGGCGTTGCACGCAGATTGTCCGGTGGATCAGGAGTGGCCACATCCGGGTCATGGATTCGTGACTTGGAAATGATGACGTCGTCGAACGACATGTGACCCACGGGCGTGACCTGCGTATTGTTTTTGTTGGTCTGGTAGGGAAGCAGCCAGATTTTGCCGTACTTATCCGTCAGCGGGTTGTCGTTGGCCAGGTCATAATCGTTGTAGCTGATGACGAGTTGCGACGGCTGGTTCGGGTGGGCCACCCACAACTCGACGATCGAATCATGGTGATAGTTCCCCGACATGTTTGCATACCACGTCCCGACCTTCACGTGAAACTGAAACGTCATCCACTCATTGGCGGCGTACTTGAAGCAGGAGATGACGCCCGGCGGCGTTCCGCGTCCGCCGTAGTGGAAACATGCGGTGTGCGCTGCGACTAGATTAACGTCCTGATCAAAGTAGTCGCCGGTAGCCGGAATGAACGACTGGAGTGTCTGGTAGCTGTTGTCCTTGGATCCGCAGGAGTGGTACATCTGCGGATAACCGGTCAGGTTGCTGTTTTCGTGCACGATGTGAATGGATGTGCAGGAAGACGCGACTGCACCCGGACGGTCTCCGAGGCCGATGATGGAACTCTTCCACCCATTGGAACCGAGGTAGGCGGTGTTCAGCAGGATGTCATCCACTTTCTCCCGGTACTGGATGTAGAACTCATAACCGATGCACGGAGCAACCGGCGCGGCCGGATTGCAATTGGGATCGGCCTGCGCTCCGAATACCTTGCTGGAATCATCGGAGGAGCTGAAATTGATGTGCATGCTTCCGGCCCCGTTAGGTCCGGATAGGCTTGGGAAAGAGAATTTCAGCGAGCCTGCCCCATCCGCGGAGTCGGTCGAGTCAAAGGCGGAGGTGTTAAACAGGCCTTGTTCGTTTTCATCCCGCCCGGTCTGCGAGCTAGAACTCCCAACTGCCGGCAGGGACGAAGCGGAATCGAAATTGACGCACCGCACAACGTTCGGGTTGCTGCACCGAGCGGCAAAACTCCCCGCCTGCGCTGTCAAACGCAACGCGTGCACGTCGATGTCGGAGTCGTTGGCAACAACGAACACGCCAAAGGCAGGGAAGTAGCCCCACCGGCCGTACGTGCCTGCGGTGGACGGCGCTGGCCCCTGGTGAGCCGAATCTGGCGGCCCGCCGGCGTAGGTCTGCGTAGTGCAGGTATTGGTGTCCAGATTCAACAAGTAGACCGTGTTTCCGAAGTCCGGCCAGCCCACGATCACATCCTGCACGGGATCGTAGGACAATCCAGGCCAGGAAGCGCTCACAAGGCCGGAGCACCCGCTCAATGAAAGCTGCTGTTGCGTATAGCTGCTTCCGCTCGAAATGTCGAACTTGAATTGATCGTTGTTGCCAAGGACCAGAAACACCTTGCGTTTGGGATCGATCACGCCATACGCGCCGAGGTCCATCGAAGCATTGTTCTGGACCTTCGCGTATGTGTCGGTGTCCACGTTGTAGGTCCACAGTGCAGACCGGTCATCCAGGAAGACCAGTTTCGAGTTGGGGTCGTAAGCAGCGGCGACCCCGGCAAGCCCGGTGTTGGGAGGACCGCCGTTTCCGGCCATGCGCGTCCATTGCAGCGTGGCCATATTCAGCGTCCAAGTATCCAGTGTGAGCACTCCGTTCGGGCACGCTACCGCTCCGCCAAACACAAACATCTTGTCTGCGTGCGTGATGTAGGCTAGCCCGCCGTACGTGTGCCGCGAATTCGCCGTCCCGTCCGACAGCGTGTCCACGCAATTGGTCGAGGTCGTGCTTGCAATCGGGCTCGGATTGTTCAGCCGCTTCATGTGCAGATCGTTCAAATCGAACGCGTACACTTCGTTCCCGTAGTAGTCGTTGTGCCCGCCACCCCAGATGATCAGACGGTTGCGCTTGGTGTCGGCGACGCCCCCGCTCCAGGACTTGATCACGTTCTTGCAATAGAAGCTGAACAGGTATCCGCCCGCGTCCGGAGGACACACGCTCATCAACGTGCTGCTCGGCACGTCGTACCAACCCAGCGATGACGGCAGCCCGCCGCCAGTAGACGCCAGGGTGGTCGCGGACGCGCTGGAGGATTGTGCCGAGGTATTGCCAGCCGCGTCAAACGCGTCCACCGTATAGGTGTAGGTCGTTGATGCTGACAGGCCCGCGTCAGAGAAGGAAGCGGCGCCGGTGGTTGCTACCTTCGTTCCGTTGCGAAACACGTCGTAGCCAGTGACGCCGACATTGTCGGTCGAGGGCGTCCAGGAGAGATTGATCTGCGAAGAGGAGGTCGCTGTCGCGCCCAACCCTGTCGGGACAGACGGAGGAATTGTATCGGGCGCCTTGGTGGTAGCCGAGGCACTGGCCGACTGGGCCGAGTTGTTACCAGCCGCGTCGAATGCCGCTACCGTATACGTGTAGGTGGTTGAGGACAGTAACCCTGAATCGGAAAATGAGGTCGAGGCGCTGGTGGCGATTTGGCTCCCGCCACGGAAGACTTTGTACCCGGTGACCGCGACGTTGTCCGTGGATGCGGTCCAGGAAAGGCTGATCTGCGAAGAGGAAGGGGCCGTGGCAACCAAGCCCGTCGGCACAGAAGGCGGCGTCGTGTCGGGGACATTGCTGGAGGTTACAGTAACACCGGCGCTCGTGGTCGAATTGCTGGATGTATCCGTCGCGACAGCCGTCAGCGTATGACTGCCGTTTGTGAGCGTCGCGGTGTTCAATGACAAGTTGTACGGCGCAGAAGTCTTGGCCGATCCGTTGTTGGTGCCGTCTACGCGGAATTGCACGCTGGCGACAGCGATATTGTCCGCAGCATTGGCGCTTACCGTAATCGTTCCTGTAACAGTAGCTCCGGCAACGGGAGCTGCAATCGAAACAGTAGGTGGGGTTGTGTCGGATGACGTTGTAACAGTCAGGCCCGCGCTAGCCGCTTGGTTGTTGTTCGCGTCTGCCGAATGCAAGCGGTAGTAATAAAGCGTTCCAGGCTTGAGGTTCGACATGGTCTCCTGGTGGCTCGTGACCATCGTCGAATCCAGAGTCGTGGTGGAACCGTAAGTGGTCCCAATTCCATACTCGATCTGGGAATTTGCCGCCGCATTCGTCTGCCAGGTTACGGTAACGGACGTCGTCGTAATGGCGCTCGTTGCTGGATTCGAAATCGTCAGATTTCCCGGTGGCGGTTGCTTGTAGTTGGATCCAGCCAGGCCGGCGCATCCGAAATTGAGAAGCGCGGCAAAGGACACAAAAGCAAGTAGGACACCGCCGAAACTGCTATGTTGCGAAATCCCCCTCCGACTCCGGTCCGCTATCATGTCCCCCCTCAGTCAGGCAGATCCCTCACCCCTAATGGCCGTTCCCACGAGCCGAAGGACTCCCCCCACCGCAGATAGCTTAGAGTGTGGAAGTTACGTCCGAAACTGGCCTGAGGGCGCAAATTGGAGCAGGCTAGGAACGACTCGCGACCTGTCCTAAAGGGCAGAGGGAGGTACAGCGGAAAGTTCGCCGAATTGGTTTACAGCGCGATGAGTTCAGGAACTGGTAGGGGAGAACAGAGCGGAGAAATCGCGCGTTTCAGATGCGCATGGCTTGAACTTTCCCGTATGTGAGGGACCGCCAAGTCCATTCTACGGGACCGTAGCGAAACCTCTTTATGGGGATCTCGCGAAAAGCGGTCAGCGAAATTTTTCCCTGACCGAGGGATGACAGAATCACGTTCAGAGGGCTGCGTCAAGCTCGGAACCGGCCTACTCCTCGACTGTTAGCCCTTCTTACTGGGGAGCATCTCCGTCTGTAGGAGTAATCGTACGCAACGTGAATCCACTCCCGGCAACTTCTGTCGAGGTCTGGACGAGGTTGGCGCCGAAGATCATATCGTTGGCATTGTTCGTCGTGACTGCGCCGCTGTCGCTTGTCCCGGTTGTGCCTATTGCTGCGGCGGTCACGTCAACGGGGGTCAGAGGGTCCACTCCGCTGTATTCCACGATGCGAACATCCGGGAACGCGGCAGCAGTCCCAAATGTGACGGTTACGGTGTTTGCGTTTGCTGCTGCGGCCGCGATGTTCTTCGCGTAATAGATGGAGTGGGTCGCAACTCCTGCCTGCACCGTCGGGCCGACGGCCAGGGCGTAGGAATTGCCGCTCGTGTCAGTGACGGAGCTAACCGTTGCGGTGCTGTCGTTCCACCCGACAACAACGACGTTCAAATCTCCGGCTTTTTGCGCCGCCGTATATTTCGTAGCTGTAGCTGGTCGACGTGGTCAGTCCTGGGTCGCTGAAACCGGTCGTCGCAACGGATCCCACTTGGGAGAAGCTCGCGCACGACGAACCCTGGCAACGCTCCACAAGGTAGGCTGTCACGGCAACGTTGTCTGTCGACGCGGTCCATGCCAGGTTGATCTGCGTGCTGCCAACAACTGTTGCAATCAGGTTCGAAGGCGCTGTCGGAGGCGTGAGGTCCGATTGCACGGTCGTTACGACCTCATTCGAGGCCGGACTGGTCGCGCCGGACGTGTCCGCGGCGTTCACTACATAGTAGAACGTGCCGGAAGATGTGAAATTCGTATCAGTGTATGACGTCGTGGTGCTTTGTCCGATCTTGTTCGCAGGTGTTATGGCCACACCAGGTGCGGTCGCACGATAGACGTTGTAGTGATCAATGCCGACCGTGCTCGTCGAAGCCGTCCAGGCCAAGCTCACGGTGCCCGTCGACGCTGTAGCCACAAGGCCAGAGGGGGCGGTTGGCGGCGGACCCGTCTTCGAAGGCACTGGCAAACTCAGGATCGCCGCGACGGAAGGTACTCCATTTGTATTTACAAGGAAAAGCATGTAGAAGCCCGGCGGCGCGAGATTGGCGTTTGCCGGCGCTTGCACGGTTAAAGTGCCGCTTCCTACTTGGAATGTCAGCGGCAAAAAGTTTTGATTCTGGTTGATGTCATGCGTAACAGCACCGAGGCGCATCAGCGAAACGCTGGCAATGCTCGCCGCGTCCGGCGTCTGCACCGAAAAAGCCTGTGCATATTGCAGCACCGAAGGAGCCGAAGTG
>WNFI01411434.1_pt1 | contig 12165 bp, 15 predicted proteins | sample 5400471 | NCBI WGS metagenome assembly WNFI01 (sample SAMN13153348, study PRJNA577476) | soil metagenome | isolation source: 100 cm saprolite on Douglas fir-dominated hillslope | place: USA:California | collected 2013-09-17 | reverse complement strand
TGCGAGGCGCCGTTCGTTTTCAGGTAGCGAGGTTAACCGCGACCCCGAGGCGCGGCGCGATTCCGGGCGGCCCAACTTCGACGCCCTGCCTCACCGCGAGTTTTTCGATAGCGCGGCGGTGACTCGCTCGGCGATGAGCGCGCTCACGCGCTCGTTGGATTCGACGGTGACGCCGGCGATGTGCGGCGTGAGGAGGAGGCGCGGCGCCCCGGCGAGCGGGGAGCCCCTCTGCAGCGGCTCGTGCTCGAAGACGTCGAGCGCGGCTCCGCCGAGGCGCCCTTCGCGCAGCATCGCGGCGAGCGCCGCTTCGTCGACAAGCCCGCCGCGCGCGGTGTTGATGAGAATGGCGTCGCGCTTCATTCGCGATAGCCGCGTGCGGTCGAGGAGCCCGCGGGTGGCGGGAGTGAGCGGAACGTGCAGCGACACCACGTCGCTTTCGGCGAGCAGCGCATCGAGGCTGCGCGGCGGCGCCTCCACCACGCGCCATGCTTCGGCATCGGCCGGCAGCAGCGAATCGTGCGCGATGACGCGCATGCCGATGGCGGCGGCCCTGCGCGCGGTGAGCTGCCCGATGCTCCCCAGCCCGATGATCCCCATCACCTTCCCCGCCGCCTCGCGTCCCAGCGAGAGCATCACGCGCGGCCAGGTCCCCGCCTCCACCGCCCGCGTCGAGAAATAGGCGCCGCGCAGCCCGCCGAGCGCCGCCGTGATCACGTACTCGGCCACCGACTCGGCGTTCGCGCCGCTCGCCGGGATGACCTCGATGCCGCGCGCCGCGCATGCCGCGAGGTCGATGTTGTCCACTCCGGCGCCGAGGCGGCCGACCACCTTCAGGTGCGCCGCGCCATCGAGCAGCCGGCCGCGTACCTGCGTGCGATTGCGAACGATCCACGCGTCCGCCCACGCCAGCGCCGCCTCGAGCGCCGCGGCGTCGTCGACGAGCTTGGGCCGATAGTCGACCTCGAAGCGCTTCTCCAGCCGCTCCACCGCCGGCGCGTCCATGAACTCGCTGATGACGATGCGGCTCGTCATTCGATGACGCCGATCTTGCCGTTGTGCGATCCCATGTACCAGAGCCGGCCGTCGGCGGCGACGATCATCTTGCGGATACCGGTATTGGCGCCCGGCAACTTGATGACCTGCACCTTCTCGGTGACCGGATCGAGGCGCACCACGGTGTTGCGGCTGATCTCGTTCACCTACGGAAACCCCGCTCCGTCGACCGTCACCGCGCCGCCTCCGCCGCCCGAGGGAAGCGGATGGCCGCCGTCTGTGGGCGCCTTGTATTCGGTCACCTTGCCGCTCGCAGGGTCGAGCCGGCCGATCGTGCCGTTGCCGGTGTAGTAGACGATGCCCTGCTTGTCGACGAGCAGGCCGTGAGGCTTGGCGCCGGACGGAACCGGCCACTCGCGGAATTGGTGCGTGACGGGGTCGAAGCGTGCGATCCTGTCCGCCTGCATGACGGTGATGTAGAGGCTGCCGTCAGGCGCCGGGTCGCGCGCGAACTTGGGTGTGGGCACGCTCCACTCGGTCACGTTCCCTTTCACCTCGGCGAGCGCACCGGGGGCGACGTTGTAGTTGGAGCCTCCCGCGAGGGCCGAACCCGCGGCGGCGGCGGCGAGCGTGAGCACGAGACGGTTCATGGCCTCTCCTTAGGCGTTGCGTTTCGAGTTTAGCGGTTCGCGCTGCCGGCGTGCGAGGTAGGCGGTGACCTCCTCGCGGTCGTGGTACAGGTGCTTCATCCGCAGGTAGTACCCGGCCCCGCCCAGCTCGGTGTCGATGATCTCGCGGCAGCGCCCGACTTCCTCCCAGCGCTTCTTCATCGGCAGCTTCAGGTTGAAGATCGTCTCGCGGCACCAGCCTTCGGCGATCCAGCGCGAGGCGAGGCGTGCGATCCGCGCCGGGCTCTCGACCATGTCGCAGACCATCCAGTCGGCCGGCTCCGAGGGGCGGAAGTGAAAGCCGTCGTCGCGGCGATGCTTTACCTGCCCCGTGTCGAGGAGCCGCGGATCGATCGCCCCGTTGTCGACCGCGATGACCATGAGCCCACGCTGCACCAGCTGCCACGTCCATCCGCCCGGCGAGGCACCGAGGTCCACCGCGGTCATTCCCGGCGCCAAGCGCCTGGCGCGCTCCTTTTCGTCGAGGAATTCCAACAGCGCCTCGCCGAGCTTCAGCGCGGAGCGCGACGGCGATCCCGACGGCATGCGCAGCCGCGCGATTCCCATCGGCCAGCGCGAGCTGTTAGCGACGTCGCTCACCCCCGCGTGGCAGGCGCGGCCCCCCACGAAGAAGACGTGCAGCCGCTCGGACGCCTCGGCGTCGTCGATCGCGATCCCCGCCTTCGCAAGCGCGCGCTCGAGGTGCGGCGTAAGGGGCCTGGTGAGGGTCGAGAGCGATTTGCCGTCGTTCGTGTCCGGCATCTCGATCCACAACGCGGCGAAGCGCCGTCCCAGCGCGCGCGCCGCCGTGACGATCGGCGAAACGCGATCCGCTTCGGCCAAGTGGAGGATCTCGCCCGTGCGAACCATCTGGCGCGGAAAGACGAGGCGGCGGAACGCGAGATTGCCTCCTAGTTCGGCGCCCATGTCGTCCTGGTGCGCCTGGAAGAGCGCGAAGCCGCTGTCGGGCCGCGCCTTCACGAATCCCGCCACGCCCATCTCGGCGGCGGCGGCGGTGATCTCCTGCGCGCACTCCTTCTCGAAACCCGCGCGGCAGTAGAGCAGGATCCGCGCGGCGCTCACGCCGGCCGCGCGTGGCGGAAAAGCCGGAAGAAATTCGCGGTGGTCGCGGCCGCGACCTCGTCCACCGCGATGCCGCGCAACGCCGCGATTTCCTCGGCGACGTGCTTCACGAACGCCGGCTGGTTCGACTTGCCGCGATGGGGAACCGGCGCGAGGTAGGGCGAATCGGTCTCGACGAGCATCCTGTCGAGCGGAACGCGCCGCGCCACCTCTTTCAGGCCCTGCGCATTCTTGAAGGTGACGATTCCCGAGAAGGAGATGTGGAACCCGAGGGCCATCGCCGCCTCGGCGACTTCCCAGGTCTCGGTGAAGCAATGCATCACGCCGCCCGCTTCTCCCGCGCCTTCCTCGCGCATCAACCGGATCGTGTCCTCCGCGGCGCAGCGCGTGTGGATGACGAGCGGCTTGCCGCAGGCGCGAGCGGCGCGAATGTGCGTGCGAAAGCGTTCGCGCTGCCACTCGGTGTCCCCTTCGACGCGGAGATAGTCGAGGCCCGTCTCGCCGATCGCCACGACCTTCGCGTCTTCGGCGAGGCCGAGCAACTCCGCCAGCTCCACCTCGCGGCCGTCGCGCCGCTCGTCGGGATGCACGCCGGCCGAGCACCAGACGTTGGGGTGGGAGCGCGCGACCTCGCGAACCGCGGGAAACGTCTCGAGCGTCGTGCTGATGGTGAGCGCGTGCGTGACGCCGTTCCCCCGCATGCGCTCGAGCACCCCGGGAAGGTCTTCGCGGAGCTCCGGAAAATCGAGGTGGCAATGGGAATCGACGAGCATCGGCAGCATTTTACCGGCCGTAGGACTCGGCCGACGTTCAAACAGGACTCTTCCCAATGGCCGCGCGCGGTCGAGTGTTCGATATTGGAAGACGCAACCCACAAAATCGGAGGTCCTCCATGAACACCACACTCATCAAGCTTGCCGTCGCGGGCGCACTCTTCGGCTCCGCCGCCGCGATGGCGCAGGACTATCGCCTGGGCGACAGGCCCTACACCTTCCGCGTCGGCCCATCGGCGCCGGAGTGGAACCTCAACGCCGCCGAGGCGCAATGCCGGTTGCGAATCTTCGTCGACGACAAGGCGCAGGTTCAGCTGAGGGGAGACCAGATCACCGTGCAGACCCAATCCGGGCGCCGCAGCTACGACCAGGGCAGCGTCTGCACGCAGCCGCTTCCGTTCAACCGTGTCGAGGACTTCCGCGTATCGCTCGAGAAGGGCCGCGGGCGCGTTGCCGACGTGAACTCGCCCAACCGGCGCAACAACTACACGGGTGCGATCACCATCGAGGATCCGCAGCGCGGCGGCGACAACTACGAGCTCGTGGTGGCTTGGCGCAACCCGGATGGCACCAGCGCTCCGATCGCCTCCAGCGATCCTTATCCCTACTACGACGAGGTGCGTGCGTGCCAGGATCGCGTGCGCAGCGACCTGATCGCGCGCCAGCGCGATCGCGACAACGAGGATCCATACGTCGAGTTCACCGGCGTGCCGGTGCGTGACGAGGTCGCGGCCAACCGCGAGCGCATCCGCGGCGACGCCTGGGTTCGCGTGCGCGAACGCTCGCGCCCGATCACCTACGAGTGCGTCCTGAACGACCGCACCAACCGCGTCCTGACGGCGAGCTTCGAGTTCCGCGGCCCGCGTTATTCGTCGCGCTGAGTAGCCTCGCGGTAGATCCAATCCCGGGTGAGCGGCAGGTCCGCTCGCCCGGGTTTCGTTTGCTTGGTGGCGAGGATCTGGAAAATAGACGTCCACCCCTGCTCGAAGGCGTGCGCGCAGCCGGCGAGGTACAGGCGCCAGATGCGCGAGGTGCGCTCGCTGGAGGCGGCCACGGCGTCGGACAGCCGGCGCTCGAAGTTGTCGCTCCACATGCCCAGCGTCTTGGCGTAGTGGGCGCGCAAGCCTTCGATGTCGTGCACTTCGAGGTTCTGCTCGCTCATGTCGCGCACCACCAGGTGCAGGTGCGGCAGCTCGCCCTGTGGAAACACGTAACGCCCGATGAATTCGCCCGCGCCCAGGCCCACCGCGCGGCTGCGCACGTCGGAAGTGGTGATGCCGTGGTTGAGGAATAAGCCCCTTTCGCGCAGCAGCCGGCGCACGGCGCTGAAGTACACGGGAAGGTTGCGCAGCCCCACGTGCTCGAACATGCCCACGCTCGCGATCTTGTCGTACACGCCTTCGCCGGGCGTATCGCGGTAGTCCTGCAAGATCACGCGGCAGCGGTCCTGCAGGCCCGCTTCCGCGATGCGCCGGTTCGCGAGCTCGAACTGGTTCTCGGAGAGCGTGATTCCCGTCGCCTGGACGCCGAACTTGTCGGCCGCGCGCATCACGAGCGCGCCCCAGCCGCAACCGATGTCGAGGAATTTCTCCCCGGGCGCGAGGCGCAGCTTGGTGCAGATGTGGTCGAGCTTCTGCAGCTGGGCGGTCTCGAGCGAGTCGCCCTCGTCCTTGAAATAGGCACAGGAATACACCATGCGCGGATCCAGCCAGAGCGCGTAGAACTCGTTGGAGACGTCGTAGTGGTGCTGGACCGCCTCGCGGTCGCCTCTCTTGGTGTGGCGGGCGTTGGTCGGCCCTTCGGACTGGAAGAGCGAGCGAGGCTGGGAGCGCGTCAATGCCTCCGCGCCGCGGATCGCCTCGCGCAAGTCGCCCTCGACGTCGGCATCGCCTTCGATGTATGCCTCCGCCAGGGACAGGAACGACGGGCGCATGAGAGCCTGGGCCGCCCGCGCGCCCTTCAGGCGCACGGTGATCTTCGGCTTGGCCGAGAAATCGACCTCGCGCCCGTCCCAGAGCACCAGGCGAACCGGCGCGGACACGTTCTTCTTCAGGTTGGAGAGCGCACTCTCTACCGGCTTGTCCCAGAACACTTGAACCTCCTCGCTGGCCGCTCGCGCGGGCCGTGAGGTGCGGCCCGGCGTCAAATCGTGTGGGTCGGCCTGGAGGACTGGAGGGCGCCCGCCAAGAGGCCCTCGACTTTCTTGCGCAGCTCCCGCCCGACCTCGCTATCGTTCAGTTGGACACCGATTCCCTGCGGTCGGTTGCCGGTGCTGTGGGCGGGGTTGATCCACGCCACGGCGCCCTGGAGGGGGATCTTGTTGGGATCGTCCAGCAGCGACAAGAGGATCAGGACCTCTTCGCCGAGCGCATGGTTGCGGTTGCTGGGAAGGAAGATCCCCCCGCCCTTCAGCAGCGGGATCCACGCCGCATACAGGGCGGCTTTGGAACGGATCACCAGGGTAAAGACCCCAGGACGCGTCACGGGCGGGTCCAGCGTGGTGAGTTCGGTCATGGATGCGTTCCGCTAGTGGCCCGATTGTAGGACATCAGGAGGTGCTCGGCCACCAGGCGGGGATTAAGCGGGTGTGAAGCGAGCCTGCGCGCGGCCGCCAGCTCGCGGTCGAGGGCGAAGAGAGCCTCCAGGTCGGCGTCCTTCGCGCGGCTCTTCAGGGCCGCGACCTGGTCGACGTGATGACGCGGGTCGCCTGCCAACCGCAGCCGGACCAGGTCGTGCACCCACGTCTGCATCCAATATAGGAAGCGCTCGACACCGGCCCTGTCCATCCCGACGGAGAATTGCAGCGCGTCCGCGCCCCTCGGCCGCGCGAGCTCGGCGAGCAGGCGCTTGCGCAGCTCCGCCTCCTCCGGCGCGGCGAGGTCGCGGGCGAGCAGCGGCGCGCCGCCCGCCGCCGCGAGGGCGGCCTCCGCCCCCGCGACGCCCTGCTCGGCGAGCCACGCGATGGCGGCGGCACGCGGCGGGGCATGCAACGCGAGCCGCCGGCAGCGGCTGCGGATCGTCGCGAGAAGCCGCGCCGGCTGGTCGCTTACGAGCACGATCAGCGTGTTCGCCGCCGGCTCCTCGAGCGTCTTCAGCAAGGCGTTGGCCGCGGCCGGATGCAGCGTCTCGGCGGGATGGATCAGCAGCACGCGGTATCCGGCGCGATGCGTGGTGAGCGAGACGAAATCGGCGAGCGCGCGAATCTGCTCGATCTTGATGACGAGGCTCTTCGGCTTGTCGGCCCTGGCGCCCTCGCCTTCGGCCGCTTCCTCGTCTTCGAGCGCCGCCTCGGGAACGATCTCGCGATAGTCGGGGTGGTTGCCCTGCGAGAACCAGTGGCACGAGGCGCACGCCTCGCACGCGAGCCCGCCGCGCGGATCCTCGCAGAGAGCTCCCGCGGCGAGCGCGCGCGCGAATTCGACCTTGCCGATTCCGGCCGGGCCGTGAACGAGGAGCGCGTGCGGCAGGCGCGCGCGCTGGCGAAGCAGGCCCTCGAGCTCGGCGCGGTGCCAGGGAAACGCCTTCACTGGTGGAACGCCTGGGCGAAGGCCACTTCGATACGGTCGCGAACCTGCTTGAGGTCCCCCGAGGCATCGATCACGTGAAAGCGCCGCGAATGCTCGCGCGCGCGCTCGAGGTAGGCCTCGCGCACGCGGCGGAAGAAATCGGCCCGCTCGCTCTCGAACTTGTCGGGCGAGGCGCTGCGCGTGCGCTGCCGTTCGTAGGCGATCCCGGGATCGACATCGAATAGGAAGGTCGCGTCGGGCTGCAGGCCGGGGTGCACGGTGCGCTCCAGGCCGACCACGAACTCGCGCGGCAGCCCGCGGCCGCCGCACTGGTAGGCGAACGTGGCGTCGCTGAAGCGATCGCACACGACCCACGTGCCCGCGGCGAGCGCGGGCTCGATCACCGCGGCCACGTGCTCCGCGCGCGCGGCGAACATGAGCAGCGCCTCCGCTTTCGCGTTCATCGCCGTGTGCAGCGCGACGCGCCGGATTTCCTCGCCGGCGGGCGTGCCCCCGGGCTCGCGGGTGAGCACGTGGGAGTTCCCGTGCGCGCTCACCAGCGAGCAGAGAAAGTCGAGGTGCGAGGATTTTCCCGCGCCGTCGATGCCTTCCAGAGTGATGAACTTGCCGCGAGGGGTCATTTTCCGAGCTGGTATTTTGCCACCGCCCGATTGTGCTCCTCGAGCGCGCGGCTGAATTCGTGGGAGCCGTCGCCGCGGGAAACGAAATAAAGGTAATCCGCCGGAGCGGGATTCACCGCCGCCCGGATCGACGCCGCGCCCGGCATCGCGATCGGCGTGGGCGGCAGGCCGTCGCGCGTATACGTGTTCCATGGCGTATCCGCGGTCAGGTCCTTCTTGTGGATGTTGCCGTCGAAGCGCTCGCCCAGGCCGTAGATCACGGTGGGATCGGTCTGCAGCCGCATGGCGCGCTTCAGTCGCGTCGTAAATACCGCGGCGATCTGGGGCCGCTCGGCGGCGAGCCCGGTTTCCTTCTCGACGATCGAGGCGAGGATGAGCGCCTCGTAAGGGTTTTTCAGCGGCGTGTCCGCGCTCCTCCCCGCCCAGGCATCGGCGAGCCGCTTCTTCATCGCGGCGTGGGCGCGCTTGAGGATATCGGCGTCGCTCGCCCCCGGGGCGAAGCGATAGGTGTCGGGAAAAAACCATCCTTCGAGGGGATGGTCGATGCCGAGCAGGGTGCGCATCTCCGCTTCGCTCCTTCCGGCGAGCGTGTGGCGCACGCGCGGATGGCTCGCGAGCTGCGCCATCCACTGCCTGAGGGTCGTGCCCTCGACGAAGAGCATGTCGTACAGCACCACGTCACCGCGCGCGAGCTTGTCGAGGATTTCCAGCGGCGTAAGCGGCTTCTCGATGCGATAGGTTCCCGCCTGGATGGTGCGCGCCTTGCCCGTGAGGCGCCCGAGGATCCAGAAGCTCTCGCCCTCGAGGAACACGCCGTCGGTGGCGAGCTGATGGGAGATCGTCTTCAATCCCGCGCCCGGATGCACCGTGAATTCGTAGGGCGTCGGCGCGAGGGTGACGGGCGTGGTGGCGAAGTGAACGAGCCACGCGGCCGCGAGCGCGCCGAGCACGAAGAGGATGAGGAAGAGGCGCCTGAGCGTCTTCAGTGGAAGCGGCGGAACGCGAGGGTACCGTTGGTGCCGCCGAAACCGAAGGAGTTTGAAAGCGCGGCCTCGATCTTCATTTCGCGAGCCGTGTTGGCGACGTAGTCCAGGTCGCAGGCCGGGTCGGGCGTGAGGATGTTGATCGTGGGAGGCGAGACCTGGTGATGGATGGCGAGCGCCGTGATGACCGCCTCCACGCCTCCGGCCGCGCCCAGCAGGTGGCCGTGCATCGACTTGGTGGAGTTCACCGCGAGCTTGTAAGCGTGGTCCCCGAACGCCGCTTTCATCGCCGCGGTCTCGTTGGCGTCGCCCAGCGGAGTTGAGGTGCCGTGCGCGTTCACGTATTGCACATCGGCTGCGTTCATGCCCGCATTCTTCAGTGCCGCGAGCATCGCGCGGCGCGGCCCGTCCATGTTGGGGGCCGTGATGTGGTTCGCATCCCCGCTCATGCCCAGGCCCGAGAGCTCGGCGTAGATGCGCGCGCCGCGCGTCTTCGCGTGCTCGAGCTCCTCGAGGATCAGGATGCCAGCGCCCTCCCCCAACACGAAACCGTCGCGGTCCCTATCGAATGGGCGGGAAGCGGTGGCGGGATCGTCGTTGCGCTCGGAGAGCGCCTTGCAGGCGCAGAAACCGCCCACGCCCGACATGTTGACGCAGGCCTCCGCGCCGCCCGCGATCATCACGTCGGCGTCGCCGTACTCGATCATGCGGCCGGCGTCCCCGATGCAATGCGAGCTCGTCGTGCACGCCGAGACCATCGAGACGTTGGGACCCTTGGCCTTGAACTGGATCGAGATCATTCCCGCGACCATGTTGATGATGGTGCCGGGAACGAAGAACGGCGAGAGGCGCCGCGGTCCCTTGGCGATCATCTCGCGGATGTTGTCCTCGATCATCGGCAGGCCGCCGATTCCCGAGCCGACGTTGACGCCGACGCGCTCCGCGTTCGCTTCGTCGATCACGAACCCGGCGTCGTCGAGCGCCAGCCTGGTGGCGGCGAGCCCGTAGTGGATGAAGAGGTCGGAGCGGCGCGTTTCCTTGAGCGGCATCCAGTCGGCCGAGGTGAAACCCTTCACCTCCGCGGCGATGCGCGTGGGAAGGAGCGAGGCGTCGAACTTCGTGATCGGACCCACGCCGCTGCGGCCGTTGAGGAGGTTGTCCCAGGCCTGGGGCACGCCGATGCCCACCGGCGACACGATCCCGAGACCGGTTACGACGACTCTGCGCTTCGACATGCGGGGGTCCCCACCGGAGCGGGGGCGGTTGGCATTACTGCTTGGCGTGGCCCTTGACGTAATGAACGAGGACTCGTTCTTGATGTCGGCCTCGGCAACTCCCAGTTGCTCGGCGACGATCTTCTTCACTCGGGCTTCAATGTTGTCCATCGACTTCCTCCAAGAGCTTCTGATTGCGTGGTTTAACTGCGCTCCAAAAAAAGCGCGTAATTCTAGCATGCGCCCCTTTTGATCCCGGCTTGCGAAAGCCGTTCAATCCATCAGCATTCCGCCGTTGACATGCAGGGTGGCGCCGGTGATGTATCCGGCCGCCGGCGAGCACAGGAAGAGCACCGCCTGCGCCACGTCCTCCACCCGGCCGAGGCGCCCCAGCGGCACGTTCTCGACCAGCTTCTTCACCTGCTCGGCGGCGAGCGAGCGGGTCATGTCGGTCTCGATGAAGCCGGGAGCGACGCAGTTCACGGTGATGTTGCGGCTGCCGACCTCTCGCGCGAGCGACTTCGAGAAGCCGACGATCCCCGCTTTGGCCGCGGCGTAGTTGGCCTGGCCGGCGTTGCCCATGAATCCGACGACGGAGGTCACGTTGACGATGCGTCCCGCGCGCGCCTTCATCATGCCGCGCAGGACCGCGCGCGAAAGGAGGAAAACAGACTTCAGGTTGGTCGCCTGGATGTCGTCCCACTCCTCGTCCTTCATGCGCGCGAGGAGATTGTCGCGCGTCGCTCCGGCGTTGTTGACGAGGATCGCGACCGCTCCGAACTCCTCCTGGACCTTGTCGACGAGGGCGGCGCATTGCGCCGCGTCGCGCACGTCGAGCGTTCGTCCCGCGCCCTTCGCGCCGAGATCGGCGAGCGCCCTGGAGATGCCCTCCGCGCCCTTTTCGGTCGTGGCGGTGCCGATCGCCGTCGCGCCCGATTTCGCGAGGACCTGCAGGATGCCTTCGCCGATGCCGCGCGAAGCGCCGGTCACGATTGCCACTTGTGCGTCGAGCATGGTTTTCCTAGGCGGCGGTTGCGGCCGCCAACGCGGCCGAGTCTTGGATGGCGATGCATTCGATGTCGGGCACGATGCGTTTCGACAAGCCCGTGAGAACCTTGCCCGGACCGCATTCGACGATGCGCTTCACTCCCTTGTGGCCGAGGAGCCGCACGGTCTCGATCCAGCGCACCGGGTTGTAGAGCTGCTCCACCAGCGCCTGGCGGATGCGCGCCGGGTCGTCGTACGCGGCAACCGAGCGGTTGTGGATCACGGGGACGATCGGCTTGCGCACCTCGATCGTCTCCAGTCTCTCGCGCAGGCGCTCGGCGGCCGGTTTCATCAGGCTGCAATGCGAGGGCGCGCTCATCGGCAGCATGACCGCGCGCTTGGCTCCCTTCTGCTTCGCCAGCGCCATGCCGCGCTCGACCGCGGCGCGATGGCCCGCGATCACGACTTGACCGCTTCCTGCATCGCCTGCGCGCGGAAGCGCACCAGCGGCAGCGCGTCCTCGAAGCGCAGGGACTCGGCGGCGACGAGCGCGGTGTATTCGCCGAGGCTATGGCCCGCGAACCATGCGGGCAGCGGTCCTTGCCGCTCACGCCAGGCGCGCCAGCACGCGACACCCGCGACCAGCATCACGGGCTGCGTATTCACGGTCCGGTTCAACGCCTCGGGCGGTCCCGCGCGCACCATCGTCCAGAGATCGTCGCCGAGGATGGCGTTCGCCTCGAGGAACGTCTTCTCCACGATCGGCAGGTCCGCGAATCCCTGCATCATTCCGACGGATTGCGAACCTTGGCCGGGGAACACAATGGCGAGTGACATGTTCAGTATTCGAGTAGTACCGAACCCCACGTAAAGCCGCCGCCCACGCCCTGCAGCAATACGAGGTTTCCCTTCTTGACGCGGCCGTCGCGCACCGCGACGTCGAGGGCGAGCGGAATGGAGGCCGCTGAGGTGTTGGCGTGGCGATCGACCGTCACGACGCACTTCGCCTCGGACAGGCCGAGCTTCTTCGCCACATGGGAAACGATGCGAACGTTCGCCTGGTGTGGAATGTAGATGTCGATGTCGCTCACCTGCATGCCATTGGCATGGAGCGCCTCGTGCGCGCTCTCTTCCAGCACGCGCACCGCAAGCTTGAACACCGCCCCGCCGTCCATCTTGAGCGTGGGATCGCCCTGGATCGCGCCTCCGCAGACCTGCCCGGGCACATTGAGAATCGAGGCGTAGCTGCCGTCGGCGTGCAGGTGGCTCGACAGCACGCCCGCGGTGTCCGACGGCTCGAGGACCACGGCCCCGGCG
>WNFI01419869.1_pt1 | contig 12167 bp, 9 predicted proteins | sample 5400471 | NCBI WGS metagenome assembly WNFI01 (sample SAMN13153348, study PRJNA577476) | soil metagenome | isolation source: 100 cm saprolite on Douglas fir-dominated hillslope | place: USA:California | collected 2013-09-17 | reverse complement strand
TCGCTCTGGCGGTCATGCCCGCAGGCAAGGCCTCCGCGCAGATGACCCCGCCCGCCGTCAAGAAGCACCTCTACTCCGACACGGCGAATCCCAGGGCCGACATCGCTGCCGCCCTCAAGCAGGCCCGTGCTGAGCACAAGCGTGTCATCCTCGACTTCGGCGGCGACTGGTGCGGCGACTGCCAGGTCCTCGACATCTACTTCCATCAGAGCCCCAACGCCGAGCTGCTCGCGAAACACTTCGTCGTCGTCCACGTCGACATCGGCCGCATGGATCGCAACGTAGACGTCGCGCAGAAGTACAACGTCCCCATCAAGAAGGGCGTCCCCGCCCTCGCCGTCCTCGACGCCAAAGGCAAGCTCCTCTACTCGCAGGAGAACAAGGAGTTCGAGAACATGCGCAACATGAACTCCGGCTCCGTCACCGAGTTCCTCAATAAGTGGAAGGCTTAGTTCTCCTCCACCCCACCTTGTATCCTTACGGGCAACACCCGTGAGAAAAACGCTCCGCATCCCGGTCATCTTCCATCGCGCGTTCCTTCGCGCGGTGGATCACGACTGTTTCAACCTTGCCCAATCAGCGGCCTACTCCGCGATGGTGGCGCTCTTTCCGGCGTCGATCGTCGCCGCGGCCATCATCGCCTTGCTTCCCGATACCGCCCCCATCCGATCGCAGCTAGGCGCCTTCTTCGATCGCATTCTCCCCCCGGACGTTACCCCCCTGCTCGAAAGCTACTTCAACACCTCGCCCCACAATCCCAAGTCCACACGCGCCCTCATCCTCGCCTTCCTCGTCAGCCTCATCGGAGCCTCCAGCGTCATCGCCACGTTTATGGAGGGCCTCCGCCGCGCCCACCATCTCCCGCCCAAGTCCTGGACCTTCTGGGGCCGCCGTGGCCGCGCCTACGCCCTTGTCCCCCTCTCGCTCGTCCCACTTGCCATTGCCAGCTCGCTGGTCGTCTTCGGTCACATCATCACGGCCTGGCTCGCCATGCACGTCATACCCTCCGTCCGCACCCCGGTCTACATCATCGCAATGATCATCCGCTGGACGGTCGCCCTCACCGGCAGCGTCGGCCTCATCGCCCTCATCTACCACATGGGCACTCCCATTCGGCAGCCGTGGCCGCGCACCCTCCCGGGAGCCATCGCCGCCACCGCCATGTGGTTCCTCACCACCCTGGCCTTCGGCTGGTACGTCACGCGCTTCGCCAACTACTCGCAGGTCTATGGCTCGCTCGGCGCGGGTGTAGCTCTTCTCTTCTGGCTCTACATCATCTCCCTGAGCGTCCTTTGAGGCGCCGAGTTCAATGTTCAGTTCCGCGCACACTTCCACGGGGATTTTCTGCCGCGCATTCACCCCCATTCAACCGCTTCAGCCCCAAACGAGCCGCCACCCGGTTAGAATTGCCAACGGCAACAAAACTTACTGGTAATACCATCCGAACCACGGAGATGGTGAGAAAGAACACGGCAAAAGCGATCCATGAATACCTCTCTGAATCTAGTTTCGACCGATGCCCTCGCTGGAATGGAACGCACCCGCCGCGCCAAGATCGTCGCCACCCTCGGGCCCTCCTGCAGCTCCATTGATGTCTTCCGCCAGCTGGTCCGCGCCGGCCTCGACGTTGCCCGCCTCAACTTCTCGCACGGCACCCACGCCCAGAAGGCCGAGCTCATTCGCATGGTGCGGAAGGTCTCGAAGGAAGAGGGCAAGCCCATCTGCATCCTCGCCGACCTGCAGGGCCCCAAGATCCGCACCGGCAAGCTCAAGGGCCACAAGCCCGTCCAGCTCATCGCCGGCAAGCGCCTCACTATCACCCCGCGCGAGATTGAAGGCACTGCCTCCCTCGTCAGCACCACCTTCAAGACCCTCGCCGAGAACCTTGAGCCCGGCTCCCGCATCCTCCTCTCCGACGGCCTCATCGAGCTGCACGTCGAGCAGGTCAAGGGCGCCGACGTCACCTGCGTCATCGTCAACGGCGGAATGCTCGGCGAGAACAAGGGCATCAACCTACCCGGCATCCCCGTCAAGGTCCCCTCGCTCACCGAGAAGGACGACGCAGCCCTCAAGTCCGACGCCTGGATCATCGCCAAGCTCGAAAAGCCCCAGGCTATCGAGCACCTCGACAGCATCCTCGAAGTAACCGACGCCATCATGGTGGCCCGCGGCGATCTCGGTGTCGAGGTCCCGCCCGAGAAGGTCCCCGCTATCCAGAAGCACATCATCCGCCGCGCCGCCGAATACCGCAGACCCGTCATCACGGCGACCCAGATGCTCGAGTCCATGATCGAGAACCCGCGCCCCACCCGAGCCGAGGCCTCCGACGTAGCCAACGCCATCTACGACGGCACCGACTCCGTCATGCTCTCCGGCGAGACCGCCGCCGGCAAATACCCCGTTGAAGCCGTAGCCATGATGGCTAAGATCGTCGCCGAGACCGAGCATCAGATAAGCATCGACCCCCCGCCGGCCCTTGGCCACCCGCCCAGCGTTCGCCTCTCCATCGCCGAGACCATCTGCGAGTGCATGTCCCACGCGGCCGATGATCTGGATGTTGCCGCCATCGCCATCTTCACCGAGACCGGCAGCACCGCCCGCCTCATCTCCAAGTACCACCCCGGCCCCCCCATCTTCGCCCTCTCTCCCTTCGAGAAGGTCATCAACCGTTGCATGCTCCTCTGGGGCACCTATCCCATCCTCTGCGCTCGTTTCCGCGACACCGACAAGCTCGTCAACATGGCCGAGGTGATCCTCGAGAACCACGGCCACGTCCAGCAGCGCCAGATCGTAGGCATCGTAGCCGGAACCCGCACCAAATCTGGCGCCACCAACTTCATGCGCCTCCACATGGTAGGCGACCGCGACACCGACCAGCCCAAGGCAAAAAAGGCAGCCAGGAAGAAGAAAAAATAGCTCCTGTCACGGAAAATCGAGCCCCAACACGGAGATGGTTGCGGGGGATGGCCTCAAGCGCCAACGGCGCGCTCCTATACCAGCCCAGCGCAAAGCCCTGGGTACAGATAGAGCCACAGCCTAAGAGCTGAAAGCCCGGCCTATTTGTATCCACGGGTCTCATGTCAAATTGACCCACTACCTGATTCCTCAGACACTACCTGGCCCTGGGCCTTTTCTCCTCGTCGCAATCAGACTTCACACGTGTCGATGCTGTTGTCTGTTCTCCACCCCCCAAAAAACTTGTCAAGTCCCGAACCACCCTAAACGCATACTAACAAACGAGATCCGCGTCGCGTAGTAGTTCCACCCAATCCGCTACAATTGAACTAGAGATCAAAAAAGCCCCGGCCATCGCCGGGGCTTTTGCCGTCAAGAATAAATAAGACGTTTAGAATTAATACTTTGCCTGTAAAGTATCTAGAATGAATACTTTGCAGATAGATTTCCATCGCAAGTCATTGAATCAAAGGATATTGCTACCAAATACCCAGGGGGGAGGTACCCCACTCGCAATCCGGAACTTTAGAGTAGATTGTGGTCATACCAATGGTTATGCTTTACTCGCTGCTAATTGTTAATCTGTTCGCTGGAGAGAAATAGAAACTCTTGATGGTCCATATGCTAAAGCTCGGCAACTCCGACGATGTCGCAGTCGCGCTCCAGCCCGTCGCTGCGGAGCAATTTCTTGCCGATCTCCAGGTCACCACGCTCTCCGACATCCCCGCTGGCCACAAGATCGCCCTGCGTGCCCTCGCTACCGGCCAACCCGTACGCAAGTCAAGTCAAATCATAGGCTTCGCCACCCACCCGATTGTGCCCGGCGAACACGTCCACACCCACAACCTCGTCACCGGCAACTTCGAACGTGACTATTCCATAGGCTCGGAAGCCCGCCCAACCGAGTTCGTGGCCCCCTCCGAAGCCGCCACCTTCCAGGGCATCGTCCGGCACGACGGTCGCGTCGCTACCCGCAACTACGTTGGTATCCTCACTACCGTCAACTGCTCCGCCACCGTAGCCCGCCGCATCGCCGCCCACTTCACCCCCGAGGTCCTCAGCCCCTACCCCAACGTCGATGGCGTCGTAGCCCTCACCCACGGCACCGGCTGCGGCATGGCCGAGCACGGCGAGCCCGCCGACCTCCTCCGCCGCGTCTTCGCCGGCTACGCCACCCACCCCAACTTTGCCGCTGTCCTCCTCCTCGGCCTCGGCTGCGAGACCAATCAGATAGACAGTCTGGTAATCCTCACCGGCCCAGCCAGTACTCTCCGCACCAGCACTATCCAGGAAGAGGGAGGGACCGCCCCCTCCATTCAAAAGGGCATAGCCACCGTCTTCGAGATGCTCGAGGAGGCGAACAAAGTCACCCGCACTGCCGTCTCCGCATCGAATCTGGTCATGGGCCTCCAATGCGGCGGCTCCGACGCCTACTCCGGCATCAGCGCCAATCCTGCCCTGGGTGCCGCCGTAGATATCCTCGTCCGCAACGGCGGCACCGCCATCCTCTCCGAAACCCCGGAGATCTACGGTGCCGAACATCTCCTCACCCGCCGCTCCGCCAGCCCCGAGGTGGCCCAGCGCCTCATCGAGCGCATCCACTGGTGGGAGGAGTACACCGCCCGTCACAAAGGCTCTATTGACAACAACCCCCAGCCCGGCAACAAGACCGGTGGTCTGACAACCATCCTGGAAAAGTCCCTCGGAGCCATCTCAAAGGGCGGCACAACCAACCTCAACGAGGTCTACCGCTACGCCGAACCAATTCGACAAAAGGGCCTGGTCTTCATGGACTCCCCGGGCTTCGACCCAGTCTCAGCCACTGGACAGGTAGCCAGTGGAGCCAATGTCATCTGCTTCACTACCGGCAGAGGGTCCGTCTTCGGCTGCAAACCCACTCCCTCCCTCAAGATTGCGTCGAACACCGCCCTCTACAACCGCATGTCCGACGATATGGACATCAACTGCGGCACCATCATCGACGGCACTCAAACAGTGCAGGAGGCCGGAGCCCTGATCTTTGAAGAGATTCTCGCCATAGCGTCCGGCAAGCCGACCCGAAGCGAAATCCATGGCTTCGGGGAAGAGGAGTTCCAACCTTGGCTCCAGAGTGCAACTTTATAGTCATGTCGCCCCAGAAGTTTTGAAAGGTACGTGCGAGCTTGCGCCGAAAGGTCTAGCATAAAGAGGTACGCGAAAGTGCATTTTCGCGAATAGACCTGAAGCGAGGAAGCAATGGCCACTAAGGCAGGGGCACTTACCCCACCGGCTCCGGCAGTAGAGCAGCACGAACGCGAAACAACCTTCGACATCTTTCGCCGCTGGGGTTACCTGCAGGCTTCGCTCGATCCCCTCGGGCAATATCTTCCTCCAGAGCCGTTTCCGACTCCGGTCCCTGAGGGTGAGTCTGCGGCCGAGGCGCGCAGCTACTACTGCGGCACCATTGCCGCCGAGTTCATGCACATCCCCAGCCCCGAGCAGCGGCAGTGGCTGCAGGAGCGCATGGAGCAGAAGCCCCCCACCCCGGACCAGGCGCTCATCCTCACCCAACTGATCCGCGCCGACATCTTCGAGCAGGTGATTCAATCGCGCTACCTCGGCACCAAGCGCTTCTCGCTCGAAGGCCTTACAGTGCTCATCCCATTTCTCGATCGCGTGCTCGCCGTCAGCGCCGACCGCGGTGTCACGAAGGCGATGATCGCGATGAGCCACCGTGGACGGCTCAATGTGATGACCAACACCATCGGTCGCGCAGCGTCGGAGATATTCACCAAGTTTGAGGATGTCGATCCGCGCAGCACCATGGGTGGCGGTGACGTGAAGTACCACGTCGGCGCAACGGGCGAGTACGAGTCGCCAGATGGTCACGTTATCGGGCTGCATCTTGCGTCCAACCCGAGCCATCTCGAGGCCGTCGATCCGGTCGTGCTCGGCCGTACGCGCGCCAAGCAGGAGCGCATCGGCAAAGGTGGCAAGGATACGATCCTTCCGTTGATCATCCACGGCGACGCTGCCTTCGCTGGACAGGGAATCCTGGCCGAGACGTTGAATATGGCGACGCTGCATGGATATAACGTGGGCGGAACGATCCATGTCATCGTCAACAACCTGCTCGGATTCACGGCGCTTCCGGAGGAGTCGAACTCCTCGCGGTTCTCGACCGACATCGCCAAGCGGCTGCCGATTCCTATCTTCCATGTGAACGCGGAAGATCCTGATGCCGTGATCAGAGTTGCTGCGATTGCGACGGAATATCGGCAGCGCTTCCACTCCGATATCGTGGTCGATCTGGTTGGCTACCGGAAGCATGGGCATAGCGAGGTGGACGATCCGACCGTGACTCAGCCTCGTCGCTACGCGATCATCAAGGATCGTCCGGCGCTGTACCAGATCTACGCGAAGAGCATCGGCGTAGATCCGGCCCAAGAGGTTCAGCAGATTCAGCAGGAGTTCCTCGACGATCAGAAGGTTGCGACGAAGGCGGATCAGAAGCCTCGTCTGGCGGAGCTTCCAGAGTACTGGGATCCGTACAAGGGCGGTGAGCTGCAGCCGGAGGATGACGTTCCTACCGGGCTTTCGAGCGAGCGAGTCAACGAGCTTGCGATTGGGCTCACGAACTATCCGAACGGCTTTCACATCCATCCCAAAGTTAAGAAGCTGTTTGAGCAGCGTGTGGAGATGGGGGCCGGCTCACGTCCATTCGACTACGGGATGGCGGAGCTGGTGGCGTTCGCGTCTCTGCTGGAGGCAGGCGTTCCGGTACGGCTTACCGGGCAGGACACGCAGCGTGGAACCTTCAACCAGCGCCATGCGGTGATGGTGGATACGGAGACCGAGGTGCGGTACATCCCGCTTGCGCATCTCAGCCCGAAGCAGGCGAAGTTCGAGGTGTACAACTCACTGCTCTCCGAGGCCGCGGTGCTTGGGTTCGAGTACGGCTTCTCGCGCGACTATCCAGAAGCGCTGGTGCTGTGGGAGGCGCAGTTCGGCGACTTCGCCAACGGCGCGCAGATCATCGTCGATCAGTTTATCGCGGCTGGCGAGGCGAAGTGGGGACTGCTCTCCGGCGTTGTGATGCTGCTGCCGCATGGGTACGAAGGCCAGGGGCCGGAGCACTCGAGCGCGCGCATCGAGCGCTATCTGCAGCTGGCGGCTAACGACAACATCCAGATATGCCAGCCTTCGACGGCGGCGCAGTACTTCCATCTGCTGCGGCGGCAGGCTCTGCGACCGTGGCGCAAGCCTTTGATCGTCTTCACACCGAAGAGCATGTTGCGGCATCCGGACGCGTCGTCCTCGCTGGCGGAGTTCTCGCGGGAGCAGTTCCTGAATGTGCTGCCTGACAACGACGTCCAGAGCCCGCGCCGGCTGCTGGTGTGCAGCGGGAAGATCGGGCACAACCTGCGTGTCGAGCGCGAGAAGCGCAAGGACATGAGCGTCGGCATCATCTTCCTGGAGCAGATGTATCCGTGGCCCGAGGAGGAGCTGCAGGCTGCGCTCGATCAGCATCCGAGTGCCCAGGAGATCGTCTGGGTGCAGGAGGAACCGGCGAACATGGGCGCGTTCTTCTACGTCATGCCGCATCTGCGTCGAATGGCTGGAGACCGTGCGGTGCTCAGCGTGAAGCGGAGCGCCAGTGCGACACCAGCGACGGGCTCGGCCAAGGCGCATGAGATCGAAGAGAAGACTCTTATCGATCTTGCTTTGGGGTCAGCGCTCTAGCTTTCCTGGTTGGCAAAAATAGCCCTCGTTCGCGGGGGCTGTTTGTTTTAAGTCCCCCAGTCAAACTCTTTCCTTCTTGCCAAGGTACCCTCCCCCCCGGGGGGGTACCTTGGCGTAAAATATCTGGATTCAATGATTTACGCAGTATTGCATTTGCAAAATCTTCATTCTAAATGGGTTACGGGTAAAATCGTCTTTCTAAAGGGTTTATGGTTATTAACGGCAAAGGCCCGGTGGCGTCCGGGGGCTTTCTTTGATTCTTTATTGATTATAGCGGATTGGGTGAAACTACTTGGCAATGTGTATGTTGTTTGTTTTAATGGAGTTATGTGGTTTGGGGGCTTGACAAGGGTTTTTGCTGGGGTTGGGAGGCGGGATCGGTAGAGAAGCAGGTTTCTCCGCTGCGCTGCTCACAAAAGCGCGAGCTCACCCCAGCGAGCAAGTGCGCTCGTCGGGGACCCCGTCGCTCCGGTCGAAATGACGATTCCTGGGGTTGGGCGGAAGAGAAAGGCACTCGGGTCGCTACGCTCCCCTTGAAAATGCGGGGGTTCTTCGCTGCGCTCAGAATGACGACGTAAAACTGACAAACGGCAAGAACAACAGCAACAGCAAAGGCAAGAGCAACGACAACTGCAAAGGCAAGAGCAAAAGACGAAATACAGGGATCTCTCCACTGCGGCGGCAAAGTGCGCCCCCTTCGGTCGAGATGACGTTTGTTCTGGGTGGGTCAAAAAGAACAAGAACAAGAGCAAGAACAACGGCAAGAGCAACGGCAGCGACAAGAACAACGGCAAGAGCTGGCCGGGAGAGGGTCTACATACCCACCTTAGGCGCATAAAGCCGCGCCGAAGATGGGGCACCCAAACGGTCTTGGCTGGGTTTAGAAAAGGCGACCGCATGTGCAACGGCAATGGCGAAGACGAGGTGACGGCGATAGCAAAATGGGGTGATGGGTCAGGTTGCGGTAATGTTTCGCAACTATAGTGAAAACATGATGGCAGCGTCTCTCAGGTCGGTAGGGTTGCTGATGGTGGTGGGGTTGGGTTCGACGGGGTGGGGCCAGATTGGCACCGGCGCGGGGACGACACAGGCCTCGCCGGGAGCTGTGGGGCAGGCTGGAGCTGCCCCAGCGGCGCAGGCTGGAGCTGCCGCAGCCGTGCAGGATGGGGCCAAGGCGGAGGCGATGGACAGGCCACTGCCGGATATTCCTGCGCTGATGCATGAGGTCGAGACGCATCAGAAGGCTTCGGAGGCGATCCAGAGGGACTATCTGTACCACGAGATGGCGACGGCCGAGCAGAGCGACGGGCAGGGTGGGGTGAAGAAGACCGAGACGAAGGAGTATGACGTCTTCTGGCTGAGCGGCGTGCAGGTGCAGAAGCTGGTGAAGAAAGACGGCAAGGAGCTGAGCGCGGAGGAGCAGAAGAAGGAGAGCGAGCGGATCGACAAAGCGGTCGCGAAGGCGAAGGAGAGACGGAGCAAGGCGGAGGCGAAGGGGCAGGAGACGGACTCGCACGGGCATGAGGAGATTACGGTCTCGCGGTTTCTGGAGCTGGGCAGCTTTACGAATCCGCGTCGCGTGAAGGTGAACGGACGGGACACGATCGCGGTGGACTATGCGGGCGACCCGAAGGCGAAGACGCGGAACCGGACCGAGGAGGTGATTCGCGATCTCGTGGGGACGATCTGGGTGGATGAGGAAGATCGCTCGATCAGCAGGATTGAGGGGCGGTTTTTACGGGCGTTCAAGATCGGAGCCGGGTTGGTGGTGAACATCAAGCAGGATACGAGCTTTGCGATGGAGCAGAGGAAGGTGAACAACGAGGTGTGGCTGCCGGCGCGGGTGGATGGGAGGGGCGCGGCGCGGGCGATGCTGTTCTTCAGCTTCAACGGGAGTATCCGGGTGGTGGACTCGGACTATCGGAAGTTCAAGGCTACGTCGACGATTCTGCCAGCGATGAGTACTCCGGAGGAGACGCAGGGAGACGGGGCGACGGATGCTCCGCAGCCTCAGTAGTGGAATGGAAGAGACAAGCGGCGAAGAGATCCTCTGGGCCTGCTCCGGAAAGTACGCGGACGGGCTCAAGCGGATGCTGAGAAAGTTTGATTGCGGCCAGGGAGAGAAGGCCCGGGGCTAAAGAGGGTGCGGAAAAAGTGGAGTGCAGTGAAAGAAGACGTACCTCAGCGGCTGAAGCCGCAAGACAAAACAGGACTTAAGGGCACGGCTGAAGCCGTGCCCTTAACAAAGACAAGACCTTTTTCAGTACCCTCTCAAGCGAAGATCGCTACGGCGCTCAGAAGATTCGTCACGGAATCGATGAAGGTTTTGATGTTCTTCAGGGTAGCCTCCATGTTGTCGAGTTTGTCTATACTCGCTTCAATCTGAGAGTCGATTTTCTTCAACCTGGTAGCGGCTGCTACGAAGGCCGGAGTGTTGTCATCGAAGAGCTTTCGAGTTAACTGCTGCTGCCGGTCGTCAAGGAGAATGCGATAGTCGTTCATCTTTTGTCGCAGCGGATCGTCGGGCAGCAGGCTTCCCCTGAGCACATCGATATCGGTGATGACGTCGCCAACCATACGGATTACGTCCAGTCGATTCATAGCCACCTCGGCGCTATTTCGTCTTGAGTTCTTTCGCCACATCTCCAAGGTGCGCCGCCGTTGTCGCAAAGGAGTCCATGGCATCGGAGAGGGTCGTCACATCGTGGATCGATGGCTTCGGCTTTTTGGCGAAATCGACAAGCGCGGAGTTCGCGTTCTTCATCGCCTCAAGCCCTGCTGTCGGTCTCGCGGTAAGAAAGGCCTCCCACCGATCCTCCTGAGAGGAGATAGCGTCGGCGAATGCCTTGAGCTTCTCCGGATCGGCGCGGGCGCCTCTCTGAAACTCGCGGTTGTATTGGTCGATGACGATGACGCGGGCTCCGGAGTAGGTGGTCCTTCTGCGCTCGTAGGCGAGGGTCGCATCGGCCTCGATGGCGTCCAGGAGTTGATTGACAGGGTCGGCTCCGGCGGCGATCGCCTTCTTCAATGCAGTCTGGGCGGACTGCTCGGCGAAGGCTTTGAGGACATCGCCGATGATCGGCAGGGCCTTGCCCGCTGCAGACTGGAAGCGTGAATCGTCGGCTCCGGTGAGTCCCGCGATCTGGGTCGAAAGCTGCGTCACGGACGCTTCAAGGTCGGAGGCATCCGACTTGAGCGAGTCTGGAGAATCGCTGGTCGCCAGTCGATACAGCAGTTCCGTGTAACGCGAGAGCTGGTCCAGCGCCTGCAGCCGCGTGGCTATCGCATCGCGACTGAAGACCTGCTCCCTTTCGAGTTCGTTGAGCTTGATCTGCTGCGGGACGCTGGCGTGGGTGTAGATGTACTGGTCGCGCTCTACCTTGTTGAGCTCGGTCAGGTAGGTCTTCGTCAACTCGATGACGACAACGGAGGCGTTGCGAAACTTGATGACAGGCGCCTTATAGGCCGAAGGCTTGGCGCAACCCAACCCACTCAGGAGGGCAAGAGTGGCAATCAGCGTGGCGAGGACTAGCTTCTTCGATTGACAGGACATTGCCTGACTCCCTGGAGCATAGAAGTGAAGAGCCCTTGCAAACGATAGAGCCGCTTAAGGCTTTTTGATCTCAAGCATGAATCTGGGTTTTGGAAACACCGTCAAACTATCGGTCGAGGTAGATGTTGTCAAGCGGGATGGAGGGGCAGGTAGGGGGGTGTGAGGGGGTACGAACATTAAAAGCGCAGGGGGATAGCCTGGGCCATCCCCCTCGCAAAACTTGGTCTTTACTGTGTCGTGCTTAGAGCTTAGAGAGGCTGAACGTCAGACGCCTGCCAACCCTTGGGTCCCTTTACCACGTTAAATTGCACAGCCTGGCCTTCCTGAAGGCTTTTGAAGCCGTTTGAATTGATCGCCGAGTAATGCACGAACACATCCTCGCCGTTCTGACGGCTGATAAAGCCAAACCCCTTGGCATCGTTAAACCACTTTACTGTTCCCTGTTCCATGTTGATTATTTCCTTAGTGCTAATTGAATTTGCCGCTGGATACAAATCGGGGTTCGTACATTGTCAAGCTTTGCAGAAAACCAATCTGTTTCAAACGATGATTGAAGGTTAGCACAGATGACAAGTTTTTTTCCGATAATCATCTAAATAGTAATTGTTGCACTATTTATGGTGCAAAAAATGTGCAGAACCGGGTTCGAAACGCGGATTTCATGGATTTCACGATTCGACAAGCGTAGGACGGTGGTGATACAAAACGGCAGCTTCAGGCTGGAAGGTGGGAGCGGACGATCTGTTCGGCGCGGGCGAGGACCTCGTCGAGGGTGAGGGCGGTGGAGTCGAGGATGACGGCGTCGGGGGCAGGCCTGAGGGGGGATTCGGCGCGGTTGCGGTCGCGGTAGTCGCGCTCCTTCATGTCGCGGATGATGGCCTCTTCGCTGGCGTGCCGCTGCTCGGGGGTCTGGGAGTCCGGAGCCTGGCGGGCGGCG
>WNFI01288323.1_pt1 | contig 12167 bp, 8 predicted proteins | sample 5400471 | NCBI WGS metagenome assembly WNFI01 (sample SAMN13153348, study PRJNA577476) | soil metagenome | isolation source: 100 cm saprolite on Douglas fir-dominated hillslope | place: USA:California | collected 2013-09-17 | reverse complement strand
GACCGTGGGCGCAATCCAGTGCCTCCGCCAGTTCCAGAGTAATCTGCAATGCCGCGTCTGGCGGCAATTTGCGATCCTCGCGCGACAGCAGCAGCTTGTCGAGCGACTGCCCAGCGACAAACTCCATCACGATGTAAGGGGCGTGCGTTTCCGGTTCCTCGCCCACATCGAAGACGGTAACGATTCCGGGGTGCGACAGACGGCCCGCGGCCTCCGCTTCCCTGAAGAAGCGCTCGCGATATTCCTTTTCCTCTTCGGGGGGTTGACCGGCCAGGGAAAAGGTCTTCACCGCGACCACCCGGTTGATCTTGGGGTCGCGCGCCTTATAGACAATACCCATGGCCCCCCGTCCCAACTCGGTCAGGATCTCGTATCGCCCGAAACGTTCGGCCTTACGCTCCATAGTGGTCTATATGGTCCTGCGTGTACCTGAAGTGTGGGGGCATAACTTCAGGGTCCCCCCGAGCGGGGAGGGTTAGGGCACACGTCTACCGATATTGTTAACCCTGGGATTAAAGGTTCCAAGTTACCGAGGTTACCAACGTTTTCCATTACGATTTAGCCAGGAAGGCGACCCTGGGCATGTCGGATTCACCCTCACGACTCTTGCGCCCGCTACTGGATCGCTCGCGGAATGCTAGGGCATCTTCCCGATGGGTTCGGAACGCCTGTTCACGCAAACTGAATTAAGCGGATCCTTGAGCGACCGATTGCCGAACGGGATTAGAAAATNTGCGCCTGCCAGCGCCGCATCGGCCGGCAGCTCCGGCGCAAGACAAACTCAGGCTCCGGGCACGGCCATGCCGCCACCAAGTTCCGCTACACCGCCTGCCAGTCCCGCGACACCGCCCGCTGGCACCGCGACGCCACCAGCCGGAACAGCGACGCCTAATTCACCTTCGAGTGTGCCGGGCTCAAGCTCGACAAATCCGGCAACTCCGGGCAACAACACGCAACCTTCCACTGTAAATCCGAACACTCCCAATACTCCAGGCACCAGCCCTAATGGTTCTCCATGCGGCACGTTGCCCAATACGAGCGGTACGCCCGACTCTTCGACGCCGAACACAGGGTCTTCCAATTCCGGTTCGTCGCCCTCAACTTCCGGGAACAGCCATGGATCTACGGCCGGTGTTGCGCCCAACGGCACGCCGTGTCCGCCGGCGGCTTCCCCCAGTGGACCTTCCCCCAAGTAAGAGAAAAGGGTCGCCACTCTCACTTTATGCGGATCCGAATTCCGGATCCGCATCTATTTTTTTACTGCAGCCTTGGCCGCCGAAGGGTTCGCCCCATGCATAAGGGCACATCTTTCGATGTGCCCCTTATAGTGCCCGGTTTCGTTAGTGTTTTCTTCTCACTGATAGGTGAAGGTTAACTCGTCCACATATGCGGTGTAAGGCGATTGTTTGTTATTTCCGTCCATCTGAAAGTTGATCGTAATGCCCCACCAGCTGCTGGGCGCAGACCCATGGTTGTAGTACTGATTGAGAGTATGGGTCACTCCGTTCAGAGTAATCGACTGGTACAGCAGTTTGTTGTCAGAGGTTCGCTCTACCTGAATTACCAAATGGTTCCATGAATTGGCATTGGGAAAGCAGGGAATCCCAGTGGCAACCCAATGCTTGTTAAGGTTGTCCCAGACATCCCATTCGTTGCCCCCTGCGATGCGGCATTCGTGGCCCCAGATGAAGCCCATACTATTGAAGAACTGGTTGATGTCGAACTCCAACGCCTGCGAAAGCCCGGGATTGCCCATCCAAAAGTACAGGTCGTAAGTGAAGTTGTGATACTGGGGAACCAGCGTATGGTTCGAGTCGGGCAGACCTTGCGAGGATAGATCCCCAATCAGGTGGTTATTCCACAGAGAATCGCCGTAAGGGACGCTTCCGGCTAGATAGTACGCACTTGATCCTCCGGTCATCGAAGGAGACTTGACTCCCTTGGTCATGGAAAAAGTGATGTTGTCGCAAGGTGAAGGCGAACAGTCGACGAAAGTGGGGGATCGTTGACCGTATCCCGACCATCCGCCGCTAGACTGCAGGTTTGTGAGAGACTTTCCGCTTCCGGTTACAGTAATCGTGACCGGTGTTGTGCTTGCCCCACCGCAGCCGTCCCACTCTTGTACGACGGTCTTGTATGTCCCTGCGCTCAGAGCCAAATTGTAGTTCAGGCTCGCTCCATTCACGACATAGGCCAATACGCCGGGGGAGGTGTAGATTCCCATGGAGGAGACCCCCTTGGAACACGTTGTGGTCGCTGTAGCGGAAAACAGGGCAGGAGACCCGACGCTACTGTTATTTGCCGGCGAGGTTACGTAGACGCCAGTTTGCCCGCTGGTGCTGACGGTAATTTTGATGGGGGTCGTCGCTGCCCCGCCACAATAGTCCCATTCCTGGACGGTCGTATTATAGGTTCCCGGACTCAGGCTCAAACTCTTGCTCAGAGTCGACCCATTTGATACGTAGGCCAAAACCCCGGGAGCGGTATAAATTCCCATCGAAGCGACACCCTTGGCGCATGAGCTGGTAGCCGAGGCCGCGTAAGTAACTGAACCTGAAAGGGTTGCACCGTTAGCGGGAGAGGTGACGATAACGCCGGCAAACGCGGTCGTACAAATGGCTAGAAGGCACACGATCACCAACAAAAACTTTGGCATGCAAACTTCTCCAATGAGGCTTATTAGCTTCCGAGCAGCAGAACTGCATATGCGAGCTACCCGTGCACGTGAGCGGACGCGCGAGGGTTTAAGAAGCGGCTGAGTTGTGGCGCCGGATGTATCGGTCGATTCCAGATCCTTGAAAGCCGCCTAACAGCTAGGACCAAAGGCCTCAATTTCCGAAATCAATCAGTCAAACAGTGTAGTGAGACTACCAGAAACCCTGTATTCCATAAAAGCAAAAAGTGGGGGTTTTTTACTCGAAAGTTCCCAGCCCCGGTGAGCCCTTCGAACTAGGGCAGATACCTTAATTCGTGGACTGCGCACCACTGGATAGCAGCTTGCGGTATTAGCCGCATCTTAGTGGCGCGACAATCTTTGTTTGTGGTGCTACTCAAGAAGCGGCCCAGACGAACTGGTCGCGATCATGCTGGCCCAGTTGCTTCAGCATGGGATACCAGCCCATCCACTGAAGCCCGAAGCTGTGGAAGACAATGCTGGCTGCGGTTTCGCAACGTCGGTACAACATTGTGTGCTATCTTCATCTTTTTCCGTTTGCCGTAGCGCACACTCGCACGCTCTGCCGCAGGCTTCAGGCAAGCAACCCCGTCTGCAAATCATCGTAGGTTTGTGGGATTTCGACGGCGGATCCGACAAAGCGCGCGAACGACTCGGAGCAGCCTGTCCCGGCGTGGTCACGACGACGCTGTCGGAGGGTGCTCGGGCAGATTCGAGGAATCACCGATTCTGCCCTCGAGATTCTTGCCCAACGCGGAAAGCCTTTAGCAGACGCGTCATAAGTTCGGATTGGTCTTGATCCCCTGCATTCCGAAACGCCCCTACCGTCCAAGGCCCAATCCCGCGGTACGTGCAGGAAAGACTGTATGCCAGCTCCTGCGAATCCCTTCATCTAATCCGCGAAGTGCCGATTATGCAAGCTTCCGCCGAGCGAGCTCCGAAGAAAGTCCGCCGCACGCGGCTGTGGAAGTCGATCGGCATTGTCGCTCTCCTTTTTCTAGTCACATCCATCTTGGCAATGCGGTATGTGATCGCCCACGCTGAACCCATTCTACGGGCTCGAGTCATTCAGACTCTTTCGAATCGCTTAAATAGCAGAGTGGATCTTGCGGGATTTCAGGTTTCCCTGCTTCATGGAATTGAAGTGTCGGGGAGCGGTTTGGAGGTGTATGGCGCGGGAGATCCCAATGCTTACGAGCCAGGAGTCCAAGCCCTGATCAACATCCGGAAGTTTCGCTTTCAAACCTCGTTGCGAAATCTATTTCGTTCCCCGATGCATGTTGACACGGTGTATGTGAAGGGCATGATTCTGAATCTTCCGCCCAAGCAGAGCCGTCAGGAAATGACGAGTATGAGTTCGAAAGCGGGACGAATGTCCATCTTCGTGGACAAGTTCGTTTGCGAGGGCACAATCCTCCTGATCAACACTGCTAATCCCGGTAAACCACCCCTGGAATTTGCCATCAGCGAGCTGAAGATGAAAGACATCGGGCCGGGCCAGCCGCTCCGCTTCGATGCCACGCTGGTCAATCCGAAGCCAGTCGGTGACATTCAGTCAACCGGCCTGTTCGGGCCGTGGCAGCAAGACAGTCCTCGCGACACGCCGGTGCAAGGGAACTATTCCTTCAGCAATGCCGATCTGAGCACGATCAAGGGCATTGGAGGGACACTATCTTCCATCGGCCAATATTCGGGAACTCTCAGCAATATCGTCGTTCAGGGAACTACCGATACCCCGGACTTCCAAATTGCGAGCGGCAGGCATCCGGTGCCGCTGCATACCGAGTTCCGTGCGGTGGTTGACGGCACCTGCGGGGATACGTATCTCCAACCGGTGAAGGCGTCCTTTCTTCGTTCTTCCTTCACCGCAAGCGGCTCTGTGATTCGCCTGAACGCCGCCAAAGGTCATGATATAGAACTGGATGTTTTGTTGGATCACGCGCGGATTGAAGACTTGCTCAAGCTCGGCGTGCGCACCGATCCTGCCATCATGAGCGGGCCGGTGGAGATGAAGACACGATTGAGCCTTTATCCCGGCGATGGGACTGTGGCCGACAGGTTGAAACTGGCGGGTGATTTTCACGTACTTCGCGCTCACTTTGCGAACCAGAAAGTACAGGAAAAAATTGACTCGTTAAGCTTGCGTAGCCTGGGACGTAAGCCGGCGCGAGAGCCTAACAGCGAAGATGATGTGCCGGTTGACTTGCAGGGGGTGTTCACCTTGCGAAATGGGCTGCTGTCCTTTTCATTCCTGCATTTTTTAATTCCGGGAACGCATGTCGATATGACCGGAGACTATAGCCTGGATGGACAAGAATTCGACTTTCATGGCAAAGCCCGGATGGATGCGAAGCTTTCGCAAATGACCACCGGTTGGAAATCAATTCTTCTGAAACCGGTCGATCCATTCTTGAGCAAGAACGGAGCGGGTACCGAGGTGCCCATAAAAATCACCGGCACGCAATCGGAGCCGCATTTTGGTCTGGACTTTTACCACAAGCAGGAGCATGACAACAGCGGGAAGAAAACGGATACGCTGTCGAAGCGCTAGAGCGGTGCCTTCGTTTATTGCAAATGGTGCAGTCGAAACGTTATGATCCCAACCAACGCGTATGGGGCAACGCTAATTCCTTTGGAATGCTGAGATAGGAAATCACAATGAGTGACAAACCCAGTACCACTCTGCCTGCTACCGTCGAGAAAATAATAAAGTCTCCATCGCCCAGCGAACCTGAGAAAGCGCAGATCGCCGTCGAAGGGGCCGACCACCTCTATCGAGAGCTTCGCATCGAGAACACTCTCATCGATGAAAATGGCGAGAAAGTGAGTCTCAAGCAAGGCGCCGAGGTGGAAGTCACCATTGAAGCGGAGCAAAAGTCGACAATCCCTCAAGCGTGAAACGCTGGATTCAGTTCGACCCACTCGCCTGCAGCATCCGAAGCAGCAGCAACCATCGCCGGACGTTGGTGCTCATCAGAAAGTTCTCCTTTACGTGTTCGTGTCCGTTCTGACCGAGCTGTCTGGCAAAATCGGGGTGGGTCAAGAGATAGCGTATCTGATAAGCGCAACCATCCACGGAATGGACCAACGCCCCCGTTAGCTTGTGGATGATCTGATTTGGAATACCTCCCACTGCTCCCGCGATGGTCGGTTTCCCTTTCCACAAAGCCTCCGTTACCGTCAGGCCAAAACCTTCTCTGATGGATTTCTGCACGATGATCGTGGAAGCACGCTGCAAAGCGTTAATTTGCAGGGCGCACCAGGGAGGCAAGTCAAGAAGGATAATATCGGGGTCTTCGCCCACTGCCTCCTTGACCTCTTTGAGAACCGCCGCGCCCTCAGGATCGTCGCTGGCTCCCCCGCCGGCCAATACCAGTTGGCAATCCACATACTTGCGCGCTTGTTTGAAGGCCTGGACAACTCCGACTGGATCTTTCGCCCGATCGAAGCGCGAGACTTGGGTCACGATGGGCCGCGAGCGATCGATGCCGAATTCGTCGCACACATGCTGAACAAAGCTATCATCGACATCCTTGTTTTTCTCAGACAGGGGGTCGATGCAGGGATAGAACAAATATTGGGGGATCGGCAACTGGCGCGCAAATGATTGCGAAGAGAAAATTGCCGCGTCGTACTTTTCGACGAATGGCCGTAAGAATTCCCACACTTCACGATTTGGACTGGACAGGTCGATATGGCAGCGCCAAACCCACCGTTGCTTTGGCTGCGATTCCTGGCGGGCGCTAATGAGTGCCGCCGGCTGCGGATCGTGAATCACGATAAAATCTTCGGAAAACTGGATGCGCTGGCGGTTCTGCTCGTTGTGCATCATGAAAATATCGCGAGCGTGCTGCGTAAGGTTGTAGTCGCTGCCTTGCAGCGCATTGTGGAAGGCCTTGGTCACCTCGAAAAAATCGTTTCCGCCGGTAATGACGTCCCAGTGTGTGTTTACCTCCATTTCATTCAGCAACGGTACTAATTGATTGAGCATCTCGGCAACTCCTCCGCCGACCGCGGTGGAGTTGACCATCTTTACCGTTTTGCCCTTCAGTTCGCGTGCGAGGAACTTTAGCTCATCGATCTCGGCCTCACCGACGATGCTCTTGTAGTCATCCAGGCGTGTGGGCGGCACGGGCGCGGGAGGCGTTTCCCAAGTGCGGGGCTTTCTTCGTCGCTCGGGGCGCACAGGCGCAGCAGGCGCAGAAGATGCGGAATGTTCCGGAGAGATCTGGGTCACGGCAGAGTCAGACTGAATTTGCTGTTCCACTGGTTCCATAAAATGTACGCGCTGTTAGATCAGCGCCCGCTCCACGATTCGAATAATTTGATTGCGCACGTCTTCCAGGGTGACCGTGTAAATATCGATCCGGTTCAACTGGCGGGCCGCTTCGGTCAGTCCCATATCTTCATACAACCATTGCGAGAAATCGTTCGACATCAGTTTTAGTCTCAATCGTGCTTCGATGAAGTGATGATGAATGCAGTGCACAGTAACGCCCCGCAGGCCTTGTGCGAATTCTTGAAGCGTACGGGCCACGAAGCTGGTGGGAATCACGACGGACTCTGAGGCGCAGAAATAAAAGGTCTCGCGGGCAGTCCGTGTGGCGGCTGCTGGATTGCGTTGCAGGAAGCTCTCCACGATTTGGACAAAGCGCTCGCGCAATTCCGCAACCGAGGTGAATTCACGCACGTCAACGCTGGCCAAACCTTCCGCCAGACTGGGTTCATTGCAGGCCGACACCGCCCAGTGCGCGAAGTCGTTGGAGAATCCCTCTCGAATGAAATGATGTTCCTGCAGGGTTCGGAAACTATGCTGGAAAATCGATCCCTCGGGACATTCTCGCAGCGCATTCAGGAACTCAGATAAGGTATTCGCTTTTTGCCGCGTAATGCGCAAAAGATGCGCGGAAGTATTGAAGTAAAAAGGCTTCACCGGGGTACGAGTGAGATTAGGAACCGTTGCCGTCGTCGTCATGCATTCACCTCCAAGGGGTTCTCATTGCCCGATTCGCCGTGTCCCTGGCAAGCATGCAACCACTGCGCCAGGAGATCGAAGACTGCGAAAGGCGGCTTGAGCCATAACTGCGCGGCGGTCGTCGCCCGGTATCGCGGACGCACCAGAACGCTCAACCCCCGGCCATTCATAGCCTCGAATGCGTGCTCGTCTGTGACATCGTCCCCCAAAAAAACAGCGGGGGTATCCGAATCCATTTCATCCATGATGGTACGGACCGCGTCTCCCTTGTCCGCTTCCCGCGCGCGAATCTCAATGCCTCCATCGAACTCCATCAGGTGCAAGTGGGTTTGCTTCGCTATGGGCTTCCAGCCCAGCAGCACCCGTCCACGAAGGGCCTCTGTTTCACATTCACCCAGACCTCGCCAATGCACCGCGATGCTGCCCGTCTTGAACTCGGCCGTATCTTGCAGATCCTGATAAAGCAACCAATTCTCAGCCGAAGCCAATGCTTCCATTGTGGGCTCGTCCAAGGGCGAGAGATCGACGCTGCCGTCAGGCCTAAGGCGTTGCAACCCGTGAAGCCCCCAAATTTCAGGACGGGGTTCGATATCCAGCAGCGGAACGATTTCGCCCGCATCTCTGCCCGAGATGACCACCACTCGCGTCCTGCCGGTGCATACGATTTCCTGTAGCAGCAGCGAGAACCCAGGATAGGGAAACGCTTGATCGCGATTCTTCCGGAATGGAGCGATAGTACCGTCGTAGTCAAGCATAAGCAGCGATCGAGGCGCCCGGCCGACTCTCTCTAAAAGAGGTTCAACCAGGGACTTCGCGTCCAGCTTCAACCCTTTCTCCTTATCCTGCGGCGGGCGATGCATCAAGCGGCGGCCACGCTGCCACGGAGTTTCTGTTGCACAGGATCAGCCGTATCGAGCCTAAGCTCGCAGAGTTCCGTGATCAGGCTCCCAGCCCAGTGATAAATGTTCTGTTCTTTGATGACTCTGCGCATGCGGTGTACCCGCATCTGTTTTTCTTCGGGTTCCATCTCCAAAGCAACCCGAATGGCTTCCGCTGTCTGGTCAATGTCGTATGGATTCACGAGCAAGGCGTCCCGCAGTTCGCGTGCGGCACCGGTGAACTGGCTCAGGATCAGTACGCCGCGTTCGTCGCGCCGCGCGGCGAGAAATTCCTTCGCCACCAGGTTCATGCCGTCGTGCAGCGATGTCACCATGCAGAGATCGGCAGCGAGATAATAGCGTTCGATCTCCTCATGATTGTGCTGGCGATTCAGAAATACGATGGGCTTCCACTTGCCCGTCTGAAACCGCCAATTGATCCGTTCCGCTTCCGCTTCCAGCTCTGCCATCAGGTCGTGGTACCGCTTGATGTGGGTGCGGCTGGGCGCTCCGATTTGCACGAAGGTGAATTGTTGCCGGTATTTTGGATATTTTTCCAGGAATCGTTCGACCGCGTGGAATCGCTCCTGGATTCCTTTGGTGTAATCCACCCGGTCAACGCCGATCCCTACAAAGGGGGCGTCCACCCCAATGTCATGCATTAAGGCCGAGCGGTCCACGTAATTTGGCCCATATCGATCGCTGTCTGGGGATTCATCCTCGGTAAGAGCTACGCTGATGGGGAAGGGATGAACAATTGTCCGGTGGTTCTGACGCGACACGGAGAAGTGCTCCCAGTCGACGCGTGATTCCACAACCCGGTCCACCGTCTGCAGGAAGTTGTTGCAATGCGATTGAATGTGAAATCCGATGAGATCCGCTCCCAACAGTCCGTCCACCAGTTGCCGCTGCCAGGGACAGATACCGAAGGCTTCCGGGTTGGGCCACGGGATATGCCAGAAAATAGCCACGCGCGCGTCCGGCCGGTTCTCCTTGATCATTTGTGGCAGCAAAGCGAAGTGGTAGTCCTGCACCAGCACTACGGGCTTGGGGATGTCCTTGATCTCCCCGAGCACCGCAGCGGTGAACTTGCGATTCACCTCTTGATAGTGCTCCCAGTCTTGTGCCCGAAAGATGGGGCGCGTGTGCGCGATGTGACAAAGCGGCCAAAGACCCTCGTTGGCAAATCCGTAGTAGTAGCCTTCCTCCTCCTCCTTGTTCAGCCACACGCGACGTAGCGTGTAGCGGGGATCATCCGGAGGCACGCGCAGCCGATCCTGCGCGTCCACTACTTCGGCGTCGGCCGCTCCGCTGCCGTGCGCGATCCAGGTTCCGTCGCAGGCGTTGAGGATTGGCTCGAGAGCGGTTACCAGGCCGCTGGGCGGCACAGTCACTTCCAGCGATTTGCCGTTGTGCCGGTGCATGTAGGGCTCGCGATTCGAAACTACAAACAGCCGACCCCCGTCCAAACGGCTTTGGAGTTGAACCGCCAGCCGGTCTGCCGTCCACCTGGATTCCGAAGCCTCCCGCAGGCGGGCCTCGTTTTCCGCGGCACTGCGTGCCTGGCTCAGGCTTTCTGCCAGCGTCACAACTTCCCAGGCCAAAGGTCTGAACAGATCCAAGTCCGGCATTTGTTGGCGTGAGGAAACCCTGCCCATGCGAAGCGCGCGCATCCACTGCGCGGCTCTCGCAATTGGTCCGGCAATACTCCAGCGCACGATCAGGAGGGTGATGAAAACGATCAGCAAAACCTGGACCAGGACTCTTACAAACGCTTCGCGCCATGTGCGCAGGCTTTGTGCGCGGATGTACCTGGCATCGTGCACCACCGCCAGCCCACCCACCACCTCATCCTGCCGGCGCAAGGGCAATGCGAAAATGTGCACTGGATTTTGTCCTAGGCGGACGAACGAACTCTCTCCGTGCCGATCTGCCATAGCCTGGGTGACGTCACCTGGCATCGCTTTCAGGACCTGCCCCAACTCGGAAGTAATCGCTACCGCTTTACCCTGGCGGTCGTAGACTGCGACGCCGAGCAGGTCTTCGCGGTTGGCGAAGCGCTGCACCAAGCGCTGTAATCCCCTCTCCGATCCGGACTCCCAGGATTTTTCAACGTTGCCCGCTACGCTTTCGCCCAGCACCTCGGCGCGGCGTTCCAAATCACTCCGCAAGACGCGCTTCTCGCCTACCACCTGATAGTAGGAAAAACCAAGCGAAACCAACGTGATGCCGACAATCAGAGAAATAATAAGACGGACGCTCAACAAACGCATGGGACCTCCCGTGGCGAAGCCGTAAGGTCGCCGGACCAGGAATTATTCTCGCGTGTCTTGCAGTCTACAACTTCAGGTTGTGGCTGCACCACTTGTCCACGACTCGCGATTGTCAGTCGGGTTTCGTGAGTCCTCATCTTGCCTAGTCATCCGCTAAGTAATCTCCGATAGTAATAATTGTGAAGATAGCGGGAACATACGGGGATCACCCTACTGTTTGAAAAGAAAAAAGGAAAAAAGAGATCGCATGAGCATCAAAATCTAAAGAGGTGTGTCGACCAGAAGGCGGCACGGGGCAGGAAACCAACGAGAACGAATCGTAGAATCGGTCTTGCGCTGAATTCTTTCGCAAAGATCGGCGGCGGCTCTACCCAGCCTATGGTATTACGCCCATCGGTTGTGAGAATTCCAACGGCAGCGCCGCCCCCACGATTGTTCCGTGCCATCAGGAAAAGCAACTCATCAAGCACTCCGGTAGTCCAAGCTTATCAAGAGGTTAGTGGAATGGAGAGTGGAATGGAGAGTCACTGCCTAAAATCAAGCGTGTCGCATGCCGCAGAAGGCTTCGCAAGTCGCCTTTGTTTGCGCCACCTACAGTAAAGACCCTAGAGTCAGGCTACAGTTTTCCGTGTTAACAATCTAGGTGTTCAGTCCGTGAATTTCTCTAACTACATTCATTAGAAATGTATCGGGTTGATCCTGATCTCGGAAATGTGTCCTCCCGTGGCGCCTGTTATGCGGGAGCGTCGGCGCCTGCCTTTGTCCTTCAACAGAGCCGTTCGCTGGCCGGCGCATACTCCGGGAGTTTAATAGAACAAGCGATGAAGATTTTGATAAAATGCCGGCCCCTCCCTCAGCTCAGGAGCTATTTATGAAGAAAAGCAACCGGGACGTTACGTCTGCCGTTGCCAATCGCGCGCCCGACGAAGATCCGAAGAACGGGCGAAACGGAAATTCTGGTGCCGTAGAAGAACAGGCCGGCGAACGAGCCTCCGGCGACCTGAGCACGATTCTGGCCAGTCTGCAAACCATGCGGAATGGCGATTTCTCCGTCCGCCTTCCGGGCTCCTGGACCGGACTGCCGGGAAAAATCGCAGACACTTTTAATTCCATCGTGGCTGCTAACCAGCAGATGGCAGAGGAACTGAAGCGTGTTGGACAGGTGGTGGGCAAGGAAGGCAGGACGCGCGAGCGCACCCGCTTTCATGAATCCAGAGGCGCGTGGGGCGAGATGGAAGTCTCTATCAATACGCTGGTTGAGGATTTGCTCCGGCCTACAGAAGGTGTAACCCGCGCCATCGCAGCCGTAGCCCAGGGAAATCTTACCCAAACCGTACGCTTGGATGTGGACGGCCGGCCGCTGGAAG
>WNFI01688217.1_pt1 | contig 12169 bp, 8 predicted proteins | sample 5400471 | NCBI WGS metagenome assembly WNFI01 (sample SAMN13153348, study PRJNA577476) | soil metagenome | isolation source: 100 cm saprolite on Douglas fir-dominated hillslope | place: USA:California | collected 2013-09-17 | reverse complement strand
GAACTTCCACATCCATTGCTTGCCGACGCCATATATCTCCAGCGCGTTGGCGGGCGCGCGTTCCATGTGGTAATAGATCACCGCGCCCCACACAAAAATCACCATCGAGATGCCGAGCGGAATGACCGACCATACGATCTCCAGCAAGGTAGAACCGTGGATCTGCTCCGCTTTGCGCTCCGGGGTCCTTCTGTATTTGATAGCAAAGAAAAGAATGAGAACGGCGATGAGCAGGGAGAAGAAGGTCGTGAGCAGCACCAGGAACAGGTAGAGTGCGTCCACCTGTCCTGCCATGTCCGAGGCCTGCTGCGGAAATATTGGAAAGTTCATCTATTCGGCTGTCCTAGGCAAGCGGCCCTGTCGGGCAGCAAGCAAATCACGGCGGAACATCATCAACATGAAGCCGCCCAGCACCAGCACGGTGGCCAAAGCGCCTAAGCGCAAAATGTTAAAAATGGCCGCCCCATATTTTGCTTTTGTCGGGTCATAGTGGTAGCAGTACAGCAACACCTCGTCCACCAGGTTTCCGATCTTTCCCTTGGACGCTTCAACCAACCCAAGTTGGATATCGCGAGGAACGTACTCAATTCCGTAGTAATACTGCGCGACTTTCCCTGACGGCGTCAGCAACATGATGCCGCTGGCGTGGGCGTACTGCTGAATTTCCGGGTCCCATGCATAGCGAAAGCCAACCGCGGCGGCCAGCGCGTCAATCTGGTCTTTTCTTCCAGTCAGGAAGTGCCATCCCTGCTCCGCGCCCGCGCGCCGATAGCGCTGCATGTATCGCTTCTTGGTGTCCGCGGCGTTCTGGGCCGTGTCCCGCGGATCAAAGCTCACGGTCACCACGTTGAAGTCGCGCCCTACGTTAAACCTCACAACGCCGTTGAGCGCGCCGGTAAATCCATTCAGCACCTGCGAGCACAGCATTGGGCATTGGTAATACACCAGCACAAGAATCACCGGCTTGGAGCCGAAGTATTGCTGCAACTGGACCGCCTGGCCGTTTTCATCGTTGAACACCAGGTCAAGCGGGACTTGATTGTTCAGGCGCTGGTCGATCCCAACCTGATCCAGGATGGAAGGCTTTTGGTTGGATACGTTATCTCCTGGCTGCAACTTGGGCGCTGCCTGCGCCCACGCGGAGACACCCGTGCACGCGGCCAGCAGGCCGACGGCTAGAACGCTTCGAATTCTGGAACCGCGCGTTCTTTTGACTGAGATCATCGTTTTGCAAGTCAAGGTTTTGCGCCTCATGGGTTTGCACCTCGATGACTAGCACGAGGATTGGCGCGGGCGGGCTGTGGTTCAACGCCTCCGTTCGGGATCGCGGCGCTAGGCGCACTTGCGTTGGCCGGCAAGAATGGACCGCTGACCGGGGGCAAGCCTTGTTTAACTAGCAGATCCATGGCACGGCTGACGGGAATATGAATCTTACCGTTGGCGCTTTTGCCGGTGCTTGCCAGCCATTCGTTTTCCGATCCGCGAAAATTGTTCATGTCATTCTCGTCGTCGTATTGCAGGCGCGGCGTGACAAAAGTGTGTCTAAGGCGCTCTTCGATCTTGCTGCGTTCATACCAATCTGGCGCAGGCTTCACTGGTTCCTCGGCTGCAGGCCCTTTGTCGGGGTCCCGCGCCTTATCACGCTCGGCTTGCAGTTGCTGCTGCACGGAGGTGAGCTTGGCTTCATGGTTTTTTTCCCATTTTTCCAGGCCCTTCATGGCAAAGATCATCAGCACAAACGCCACGACACCGCCAGCCGCCAGGAACGCGCCGAACCATACGACGCCCCGAATATTAAGGTCGCTGTCATCGTGCCCTTCAGGCAAGGGCGGGCCGCCGGATTGAGGTTGCAGATTATCCATGTTTCGCTTCCAGCATCTCCACAAAGTGGGGATCGTTGACCGGCATCAGGGGACGCTTCCCCAGTTGCCAGAAGAAAAAGGCCAGCCAGAGTCCGCCCATGGCAATGGGGTTCACAAAGTACATGGCGATCTCCTTCCAGTCCATATTGCTCATCTCAGTGCCGGGGTGAAAGTTGGGCGTGATCTGCCAGAACAGATCGACAAAACGCATGAGCAGTATCAGCAGGGCAATCATCACCACTCTGCGCCCGTGGCGTTTGAGGTTGCGTGAGAGCAGCAATGCAAACGGAAATACAAAGTGGAAGAAGATCAGGACCGGGCCGAAATACTGCCATCCGCCGCGCAACCGGATCAGATACCACTTGATTTCCACCACCATGTTTCCCGACCATATGATCAGCCACTGCGAGAACGAGAGATAGGCCCACAGCACGACGAACGCGAACATCAGTTTGCCGAAGTCATGCAGATAGTCGGTCTTGAACATGCGTGAGAGCGGCTCCACCTGCGCCAGCCGCACCAGCAGAATGATGGTAAAAGCAAAAGTGCTGAGTACCTCGCCCACCATGAACAACATGCCCCAGACCGTGGACCACCAATGCGGGTTCAGCGACATGGTCCAGTCGATCGACGCAAAAGTGATGGTGAGGCCATAGAAAACAATGCCGAATCCGCTCAGATTCTGGATGAAGACAAACTGGGCCGGTGTGGTCTGCCCCGCCTCTTCACGCTGCGACCAGCGGCCCAGCCGCCAAGCCAGAATGCCCCAGCCGGCAAAATAAATAACCGCGCGCCCAAAGAAGAATTGGGGGTTGAGGTACAAGGCGATCTTCGAAGAGCCCAACTCGGCCGCGCTCATGTGCGTCCACGGATAGAGATGTTTCATTCCGACCAAGATCGGAATGAAGAACAGGGCAATCAGCGGGAGCGTGCGCGTACCGGCTTCCCAGAAACGGCGTCCCAGCCTGCCCCAGTTGCCGCCGCTGGTGTATTGCAGCATCAGCAGGACAAGCGATCCCAGCGTGAGTCCCAGCCAGAACATGAAGCTAACCAGCCAGGAATGCAGAAACCAATCCGGTTTCTTGAAGGCGCAAAACAGGGAGATCACCGCGAAGGGTAGGCCGATAAACAGCGCGCGCCTGAACATTCTATCGATCATCGCCGGCGGCGCATAATCCTGAGGAGTAACGCGAAGAGCGGTTTCGCTCATGGCTTTACACCTCCTTGGGTCTGCGGATGTGACGCCTGCGGCTGTAGCGGCGCCGGAGGCTTCTTCGAGGTGTCGGGAATTGTAGGTCCATCTTCCTGGTGTTCGTTTAATGGTGCATTTAGTTTGTCGTGGTCCGCTGGCGACACATCGGCCTCGCCAGCGTTCTGGCTTCTCTGCAAAGCCCGTATATACGTCGCGATGGCCCAGCGGTCGGCCGGCTTCACTTGCGCGGCATAGTCAGGCATTGCGCCAAACCCGTTGCTCATCACGTCATAGAAATAGCCCAGTGGCGCGTTCCGCAGGCGTTGATCATGGAATGAAGGCGGACGATTGTATCCGCGCTGCACAATCATGCCGTCACCATCGCCCACGCGCGAATGGCACGGAGCACAATAAATATTGAAGCGGTCCTGGCCGCGAGCCAGCAATTGCGCGTCAAGCTTGATCTGCGCCGGCAGTTCATTGCCAAAAACGTAGCCATGCCTGCCGGTCAGGTAGTAACTACTCGGGTCCCACTGGTCCGGGTCCTCGTCGGCAGCCTTGTTGTCCAAGCGCGGCACGGTGCCCGGCACGGGATAACGCGCCGACCGATGGTCAGCGTAGAACTCACTGGAGCGTAGCGGAATGAACTTTGGCTGATTGTGCATGTCCTGGCGGCAACCGGACAAAACGGCAAGGGAAGCCGCCACAAATGCCAGCAACGCAACGCGGATTTGTGCCGGACGGTTAATACGGCACCTCCGTGATCTCCTCAGGATGGAAACTATCTAGAAAACGTTTGGTCTCCGCCAGGCTGAACCTGGGGTCCTGCGATTCAATGCACAGGAAGAACCTGTCCCGGCTGGCGCGCACAAAGTTGGGCGCGTTGAACACCGGATGATACGGCTGCGGCAGACCATTCAGCGCAAGCATGCCAAACACCGCAGCCAGCGCGGCGCCCAGGACGGCGCATTCGAACGTAACCGGAATAAACGCCGGCCATGAGTGGAACGGCTTGCCGCCCACGTTGATGGGATAGTTCACCGCTGAAACCCAGTACTCCAGTGAATATCCGCCACACATCCCCAGCATCGCGCCGATCAGCACAATCAGCGAGACGCGATTATGATGCACGCCAATGGCTTCGGAGGCTTCTTCCAACGGATACGGAGTATAGGTGTCCATCTTGCGATAACCGGCGTCATACGCGGCCTTGGCTGCGTGCACCAGGTCAGTGGGGGTTTCGAATTCCGCCATCAGTCCGTAAAGAGGTTCAGCAATCATTCTTTCACCTTCGCTTGCGGCAGCAGCGTCCGCATTTCAAAGATGGAGATGGCCGGCATGAGCCGTATGAATATAAAGAACAGCATGGTAAAGAACCCCATGGTGCCGACGAAAATCATGACGTCCCACTTGGTGAACCAGTACATGCCCCACGAGCTGGGCAGGAAATCACGTTGCAGGCTCATCACCACAATGACGAAACGCTCCAGCCACATGCCACTGTTCACGACCAGAGCCACGCAAAACAGCTTCCACGGCGAGGAGCGGACTTTGTTGAACCACAGGCATTGCGGAATCACAATGTTGCACGCGACCAGCATCCAATAATAAGGAGAGTACGGTCCATGCAAGCGGTTGTGCACCATGGCCAGTTCGTACTTGTCATTGCTGTACCAGCCGATAAACATTTCCAGCATGTAGGCGTACGCCACAATCTGGCCGGTGGCCAGCATCAGCTTGCCGCAGTTCTGCAAATGACGCAGCGTGATGAAGTCCTGCATTCCGTACAGATAGCGGAACGGAATGGCCAGGATCAGCACCATGGCAAAACCGGAGTAAATGGCGCCGGCAACGAAATAGGGTGGAAAGAACGTGGTGTGCCAGCCAGGGACCACGGACACCGCGAAATCCAAGCTCACCACGCTATGCACGGAGAGCACCAGCGGAGTGGCCAGACCTGCCAGCAGCATGTAGGCCGTCTCATAGCGGTTCCAGTGACGCGCCGATCCGCGCCATCCCATGGCCAGCATTCCGTATATGCGGCGGACCACCAGGGTCTTGGCCGAGTCGCGCATGCTGGCAAAGTCGGGAATGAGTCCGATCGCCCAAAACAAAAATGAAACCGTGAAATAAGTTGAGACCGCAAACACGTCCCATATCAGCGGGCTGCGGAACTGCGGCCACACGCCCATGCTGTTGGGATAAGGAAAGAGCCAGTAAACCGCCAGCCACGGACGCCCAGTATGAATCAAGGGGAACAGGCCGGCTTGCATGACGGCAAAGATGGTCATGGCTTCCGCAAAGCGATTGATGGAAGTACGCCACGTCTGCTTAAACAGCAATAGGATGGCTGAAATCAGGGTCCCCGCGTGGCCGATGCCGATCCACCACACAAAGTTCACAATCGCGAATCCCCATCCAACCGGGATGTTGATGCCCCATATCCCCGTGCCTTTGGCAAAGAGATACGCTACAGCAGTATTCAGCATGCCGAAGATCGCAGCGGCGATGGCAACCACAATTAACCAGAACATCGGCGTGTGCTTGGTGAGCACAATGCCGGCGATCCGGTCGGTTACAGTGCCGAAGGTTTGGCCCGGCCCGATGATCGGCGGCCTTATACCTTTAGGCGGTAATTTGTCAGGTCCATCCATCTCTTATGGCTTCTCCGGAGCCGCAAGTTGTGGGTTAGGGTTCCGCACCGCCGCAACGTACGTGGTGCGCGGGCGCGTATTCAGTTCCGCAAGGAGCTTATAGGTCCGCGGGCTGGCCTTGATCTTGGAAACGTTGCTGTCCTTGTTGTTGATGTCGCCGAAGGCAATTGCCTCGGTGGGACATACCTGCTGGCACGCCGTTTTGATCTCGCCGTCTTTGATCTTGCGGTCTTCTTTCTCCGACGCGATGCGTGCAGACGTGATGCGCTGTATACAGTACGTACACTTTTCCATCACACCGCGGGTACGCACCGTTACATCGGGATTGCGCCCCAGCTTGAGGCTCGGCTCGTCGTAGTAATCGAATTTATTGGCGTACAGCAAGAAATTGAACCGCCGCACTTTGTAAGGACAGTTGTTGGAGCAATACCGCGTACCTACGCAGCGGTTGTACACCATGTCATTCAGCCCTTCGGTGCTGTGCGTGGTAGCGCCCACGGGACAGACTGGCTCGCACGGCGCGTTCTCACACTGCATGCAATTGACGGGCTGGAAATAAACACTGGGATTCGCAGGATCACCTTCGTAATAAGCGTCAATGCGGATCCACTGCATCTCGCGTCCGCGCTGTACCTGATCTTTGCCCACGACAGAGATATTGTTTTCCGCCTGGCAGGCCACGGCGCACGCTTGGCAACCGATGCAGGAGTTCAAGTCAATCGACATGCCCCAGGCGTAGTCTTGATAGAACTTCTCTGAATCTCTGTAATCAGGATAGAGAGATTCAGGATCATGTGGTTTGTCCTGCGGCTCTTCCTCTTTGTGCTCGTGGGCAAAATACTCATTCTTGCGGAAGTCTTCCAGCGTGAGCGCGACTTTGACCGGCTCACGGCCTTCCATCTGAAAGTGTCCCTGAGTTACCGCCAAGGAGTATTGCTTATGCAAGTCGCGGAGGCTGCCGCCGGCGCCAACATATTGCGCCGAAGATGACCGTACGGAATACGCGTTGTAACCTCTACCCACGTGCGTATCTTCGTCTGTGCCTACTCGGCCCGACTTCTTTTGGCCGTAGCCGAGGAAGAGTGTAACCGCATGGTCAGGATGTCCGGGCTGCGGCCAGAATGGGGCTTCAACTGTCCTATCGCCAAGTTTGATCTCAATCACGTTCTGCGCATCAGACTGGTGATCGTTGTTATCGCCAAGCAGGTTGAACTTCAGGCGCTTAGCCATGTCCGGGCTGATCATGGCCACGTTGTCCCATGTGGTGCGGGTCAGCGGCTTGGGCGTTTCCTGCAACCAGGCATTGTTGCTGAAGGCGCCATCGTAGATCGTGGGGTCGGGACGGAACATTACTTCAACGATTTCGCCTCCGGCCTCGATAACATGGACTACACCCATCGCCGGCAAAGCGCCCAGCTTGACCGCTGCTTGTCGCGCCGGGAAAGCGCTGTCGGTGACGAACCCGTCATGCACAGAACGCCGCCACCACTTGTCAAAGTCATCTCCGGGATGCTGCGAGCGCCAGTACGTCTGCACCAGATCGTAAGCGGAAGTTCCGGTCTGTGGAGTTCCGTCCTGCTCGGTAAAGATGGCCAGCAATTCGTGCGCGCTCTTGCCGTCATAGAGCGGCATGATCATCGGCTGGATGATCGTCGCGGTACCGTCATAAGCGCGGGCATCACTCCAGGACTCAAGATAGTGCGCCTCCGGAATGTGCCAATGCATGGTATCGGTGCTGTCATTCTTGTAATTTGAAAGCTGAATGTTCAGCTTGATTTTTTTCAACGCCGCTTCAAAATTCAAGTCCACGGGCGCGTTATAGAGCGGGTCGCCGCCGATGATGATCAGCGTATCCACCTTACCCGCCTTCATATCATCCACCAGCTCGCGGAGGGATTGCGTGTGCTCCACTGGATCGACCTCAACCGGGTCGATGTACGTTACGGTCTGGCCGACGTTGCCTAGCGCACCGTTGATGGCGTGTGCCAATGCGTGGACTGCGGGAGACTGGAATTCGCCGGGAACTACCAAGCTCCCACTTTGGCTGCCAGCGCTCGCGCGATCTTCTCCACTTCAGACTGGCGCAGCATCAGCCGGTGATCGGCTTTAGCGCCGGTGGTTGTTGGTGAACTCTCCGCCGCGTAGAAGCGGTTCATCTCCGGCTGACCGGGCTTCAGCTTGCGGCGGCTCATGAAGTCACGGGCATAGCGGACAAAACCCGGGTTCCACGAGCCAGAGAGGAAGTCAGCGTCCAGCGAGACAACTACATCAGCAGCTTCAAACTTGTACTGCGAATCGTAATACGCTCCCAGCGCCATCTTGGAGCCGGCGCGCGCGCTGTCTCGATGCACCGGGTCCCAGCGATGCCACTTTGACTGCGGGAAGAGCTTCTGGACAGCCTTCATCTGCCAGCCGAAGGTCGGCGAGCTTATGGCGCCAGTCAGAAAGCGGAGCCCCGCACCTTGCCGGGCTTTGAGCGCTGGTATTACACCATCCCTGTCATTGCTCATGGCAAGCAGGAAATCACTCCACGCTCTGGCCTCGCCCATGTGAGTGAGCGTGGTCGAGCGGTCAGGATCGTAAAGCCCAAGCACGGACGCTTGAGCAAACAGGTCCGTCGCTCCCTTGCTTGCATCATGCAGAGGATTGCCTTCAACCTTGGTAGGACGATACTCATGCGTCTCCACCAATAATGGGAAGGCATAACCGGCAAACGGCATGGCTGTAGCGTAAAAAATGGGCCTGCCAGGGATGAGCTGTTCCGGCTGGCGGACGTAAGGCAGGATCTGCTCCAGCGGCTGCTTGCCACAACCCGTCAAACCGGCAAGCGCCATGGAAGCGCCGGCCAGCTTGAGAAAGCTGCGCCGCGAAAGTGGGTCCACCCACTCCGAAGCCTGCCGGGGAAATTCCCTTTCCAGCAGTTCGCCGAACGCATTTTCGTCTGAAAGTTCCTCCAAAGTACGCCAGTACTTTGGCCCTTTGGCTTCCGCCAGCTTCTTTCGCACCGCTTCCAGCTCCATGCTGGCGGGCTTGATTTCACTGGCGGAAATCAGATTGGGATTTGAATCGCTTTTGTTAGACATTCGCTTCCATTTTGTTTTTCGCGCCTACCGGTGGCACGTGGAGCAACTGGTAATGTCCTGCGTCGTGCGCAGGTGGTACTTGTCATGCAGCGCTTTGCCAAGTTCGATCTGACTGTTGAACTTCGTCGGTATTCCGTTCACTTCAATTTCTACGGGATGGCCGGCGTCCGGCTGCTGATACGTCATGCTGAACACCTGGTCTTTGGGACGCAGGAATTTCTCCGGCTCGCGATGGCAGTTCAAGCACCACTCCATTTGCAGAGAATTTTCCTGGTACATCAGCGGCATCTGGTCCACCGCGCCGTGGCAGCTATAACAGCCAACGCCCTTGGCAACGTGAATACTGTGATTGAAGTACACAAAATCAGGCAGGTCATGGACGCGCGTCCACTGGATCGACTGGCCGCTCTTGAAGCTCTGGCGCACCGGCTCAAGCATGGCCGCATTTGTCCAAATCTGGGAATGGCAATTCATGCAGGTCTTGGTCGGCGGGATTCCGGCAAAACTGGAATCCTCCACCGACGTGTGGCAGTAGCGGCAGTCCAGGCCATCGCCCGCCACATGGTGCTGATGGCTGAAAGGTATGGGCTGCTCCGGCGCGATGTGCTGGCTGGTGACGTAGGGCGAGCGCTGCAGTTCCATCAATGCCGCTCCCACCGCAGAGAGAAGAAGGACAATGCCGAGGATGCTGGCGCGCGCCAGAGTGTTCGCACTACGGTGAAAGATTTGTGCCATCTGATAAGAGTATTTTCCGGCGGGAACCGTCACGCTTCACACTGCGGCGCGATCAGCAGTCCCCCTGAAATCATGAGCGACCCGCGTCACTCAAGCAAACGGATGATTATAAACAAGAGTGGCGAATTCATCCACTTCTCAGGAGTGAAAATCAGAAAAAACTTTTCACGCCAGTGTTGAATGCGCATTCTGCGCGGCTTTCAGATGAGTCGTTGTTGAGAAAAAATTTGGAAACAACATTAACCAAACTTAATCCTGGGTGCTTCCGGGAAAAAATCGCAGCGAAATATTTGCCTGAAACGCTCCAAGCGAACCGCCTCCGAGCATCCCCTGATCCTCGTGTGGCGCAAGCCCGACAAAACTGCAAAAAAAATAACATGGACCATAGCCGCCCTCGGCTGCGTCTTCCGTCATTACTCCCCGCAGATTTTTGCTAAAGCCGGAAATCTGCTCTAGCTTTGATGGACCGCCATCTGCAAGACCTGCGCGATATGAAGCGCCCTGCGCCCGGTGAGAGCTTCGATTTGCTGGAAGCAACTGAAGCCGTCAGCGATGATCAGCGTGTCTGGCTCGGCCTTTCGCACCGCCGGCAGCAACACCCGCTCCCCAATCTGGACGGAGACTTCATACTTGTCCGCTTCAAATCCGAATGACCCCGCCATCCCGCAACAGCCGGAATCGAGTACCTGAAAATCCAGGCCGCAACGCTTGAGCATCTCCTGCTCGGAATCAAACTTGAGGACTGACTTGTGGTGGCAGTGGCCGTGCACCATCGCCTTGCGCTTGAGCTGGGGTGGATGGTAATCGGCCTTCTTCACCAGAAATTCACTGAGCAGATAGGTTTGATCTTTCAGCCGATGCGCATCCGCATTGTCGGCCAGCAAGTTGACCATTTCATCGCGAAAGACGGAGACGCAGCTTGGCTCCAGGCCGATCAACGGCGTCCCCGCCGCGATGTGAGGCCGCAACGCAGCCAGAATTTTCTCCAGCGCCGACCGCGCTTGATCCAACATGCCAAAGTCATACAGCGGACGCCCGCAACAGAGTGATGCTTCCGGAATGATGACCTGGTAACCGGCGTGCTCCAGTACTTCTACGGCGGCTCGGGCGATATCGGGATGAAAGTGGTTACTGAAAGTGTCCGGCCACAGCATCACCTGCTGACGACCTGTCTGGTGCACGCCCCGGCTCCGAAACCACGTGGTGAAAGTCTCAGGAGCAAACGCGGGAATGTTGCGCTTCTGGGAGATGCCGCCGAAAAATTTCACGGTGTTGGAAATCCCCGGAACCCGGCCGAAGAAGTTCACCAGCCCAGGAGCAAAACGCGCCATCCTGGCCCAGTGATAAATCCATCCCATGGCATAAGCCGCGCGGGGACGCATCCGGCCTTCGTAGTAGTGAGAAAGAAACTCCGCCTTGTATGTTGCCATGTCCACGTTCATCGGACACTCGGTCTTGCAGCCTTTGCAGGCAAGACAAAGATCAAGAGCTTCCTTCACCGTCTCACTCTTCCATCCGCCTTTCATGGGATCGCCCTGCAGCATTTCAAATAACAGGCGCGCGCGTCCGCGTGTGGAGTGCATCTCTTCCCTGGTCGCCATATAACTGGGACACATGGTGCCATTCTCATCTTTGCGGCACTTGCTTACGCCCACGCAGAGAGTGGTGGTCTCGGAGAAGCCACCGTGCTCTTCAGGGAATTGGAAATGCGTTTTCAGTTTGGGCGGATGATAGCTGGTCCCCAGCCGAAGATTTGCGTCCAGCGGGTTGGCGTCGATCTTCTTGCCGGGATTCATCTTCCAATCCGGGTCCCATATGAGTTTGAATTCGCGGAAGGCCTCCATCAACTCAGGGCCAAACATCTTGACCAGAAGTTCGCCGCGCGCCTGACCGTCGCCATGCTCGCCGGAGAGTGAGCCGCCAAGTCTGACCACCAGGTCTGCCGCTTCTTCGACAAACGACCGGAAGTTCTTGATGCCGTCAGCGGTCAGCAGGTCAAAATTAATCCGCATGTGGACACACGCCTGGCCAAAGTGCCCATAAAGAGCGCAGTGGTAGCCATGCTGCGCCAGCAGCTTGTGCAGGCCACGCAGGTATTCGCCAAGTTTTTCCGGAGGAACTGCGGCGTCCTCCCAGCCTTCCCATGCCTCCGGTTCGCCGGGCACGCGCGACGTTGCTCCCAACCCGGACTCGCGCGCCTTCCACACCATCTGTGTTTCCTGCTCGTCTTGGAAAAGCCTCATGTTCGGCGCGTTGGGCTTGCCACTCAGCCGGGACATCACGGCCTGCGCTTTGGCCGTGGCTTCTTCTTTGGTTTCTCCGCCAAACTCGCACAGCAACCAGCCTTTGCCTTCCGGCAGCAGCTTGATGCTCTGTAGATGAAGATTTTTCTTCTTCATGTTCTCGATGAGAACGTCGTCCATGCCTTCCAGCCCGATGGGCTGGGCCAGGCAGACCTCAGGCACATGGTCCGCCGCCGCGTAAATATCTTTGTAGCCCAGCACCAGTGTGCTGCGTTTTTTTGGCCAGTCCACCAGGCGAAGCTTGGCGCCCAGCACGATCACGCACGTGCCTTCGCACCCCACCAACGAGCGCGCGACGTGGAACCCGTTCTCGGGCAGAAGTTCGTCCAGACTGTAACCG
>WNFI01668019.1_pt2 | contig 12169 bp, 11 predicted proteins | sample 5400471 | NCBI WGS metagenome assembly WNFI01 (sample SAMN13153348, study PRJNA577476) | soil metagenome | isolation source: 100 cm saprolite on Douglas fir-dominated hillslope | place: USA:California | collected 2013-09-17 | reverse complement strand
CGCTCTCGAAAGTGCCCTCAGGCAAACCGCCGGTGTTCACGGTAATCATGGGCCGTGAAGCGCGCGGAGAAAGAGCATGCAGAGTCAACGCCACGACTTCTTTTCCGGTGCCATGTTCGCCGGTAATCAGCACGTTGGCATCGCTGGGTCCGATGCGGCTGAGCAGCGTAAGCAGCGGCTGCATAGCCTTGGATTCGGCGATAAAAACCGGGCGGTTCTGCGCGCGGAGCAGGCTGTTTTCTGCTTCAAGACGCTCGGCCCGTCGCATGATGCGATGCAAGTCAACCTGCGTGCGAATAATGCTGAGCAGACGCTGGTTGTCCCAGGGTTTCTGGATAAAGTCGCGCGCGCCGCGCCGCATCGCTTCGACGGCGAGTTCAACGCTTCCCCAGGCGGTCATCACTACCACGGGAAGCTTGCTGTCGAGCGCCTGTACGCGCAGCAGCAAATCAATTCCCTCTTGCCCTGACGTTGTATCGCGATGGTAATTCAGGTCCATCAGCATCAGGTCGTACTCACCGGTTTGCAGCGCCTCAATGACCGCTGCCGGAGTGCTGACTGCCTCGGTGGCATAGCCTTCCGCTTTCAGCAACAAGCGCAGGGCTTCGCGGATGTCGGCCTGGTCGTCCGCAATGAGGACCCGCACCGTCTCGGGTTCGACCAGCGCTGGCGCCGCGATTTCTTCCGCTTTGGTCAACACTTGTGTGTCTCCGGAACTCAAGCCGTGGCACTACCCTTCAGTGTGGTTGAATCCTCTACGATCCAGCCGTCTTTCAATTGGATGATCCGGTTGCCATATGACGCGTTCGATTCCGAGTGCGTGACTTGAATAATCGTCGTGCCTTGCTCGTTGAGCTTGCTGAAAAGTTCCATGATCTCTTTGGCCTGGCCGGAATGCAGATTGCCGGTGGGCTCGTCCGCAAGAATCAATTTGGGATTGCCGGCCACAGCGCGGGCCACGCCCACAAGCTGCTGTTGTCCACCGGACAATTGATTGGGATAAAGATCTTTTTTACCGACGATTTGGAAACGGTCCAGAATGTCCGCCACCATGGAAGCCCGTTGCGCGCGCGGGATGTCACGATAAGACAGCGGGACATCAATATTCTCCTGCACGGTCAGATTGTCGAGAAGGTGATAGCTCTGAAAGACGAAGCCGATATATCTGCGGTTCAACTCAGACCGCTTCTTGCGGTCGAGCTTGTGGACAATGTGGTCCAGAAAAAGAAACTCGCCGGCCCAGCCGTCATCCAGCATGCCGACAATGCTCAGCAGCGTTGTCTTCCCTGCTCCTGACGGTCCCATGATGGTGACAAACTCGCCTTCTTTGACTGTGAGATTGATCCGGCGCAGCAGCCACATGGTTCCCGCCGGGCTCTTGATGGTTTTTTCGACGTTACGCAGTTGAATCATCTTGTTCCTTGTGGATTGCGCTGTCTCTTACTCTGCTTATCTTCTTTATCTTAAAGTATTTCCATGGTATCAGGATGCCACACTCCGTCCCGGCCTGATGGAAGTACAGGCCTCTCACGTTCGAGTTGACGCATGAACTCTCGCGCAGGTTATTCGTACCGCAATGCAACCATGGGATCAACTTTCGTAGCGCGGCGTGCCGGAACAAAACCGGCAATCATGGCCACCGTCACCAGCACCAGCAGCACGGCAAGCATGGAAGTCACGTCGGTGACCAACGACATTCGGGGTCCTGTCCGAATTTTTCTTTCCAGAAGCCGTAACTCAGGACAACGACGGGATGGGCGTTGACAGCAGTGTCGTCATCGGGGCCGATCGTCCGTCCCAAAATGCTGTTCACGCCGAGGACGGAAAAGTAATTCCCGCTCACCAGCACACCATTGACACGTATATCGGCCGCGCCTGCAATGCTTACCGGCAAGTTGGACGCTCTACTTGATGCCAGCAGCCCGGAAAAAACCTGGTTGCCAGCGCTCAACTCCCGGTACAGCGGATAAGAAAAAAGCTCGACCCGAGGATCGCCCAAAGAACGATTGTGCACCAACGTTGGGTCGCCCACCACCACAAGCTGGCTGGGCTCGGTGACCGGAAGCATCTTGAGCATGACCGCATTGATCAGGCTGAAGATCGCGGTGTTCGCGCCAATTCCCAAAGCCAGAGTCAGTACCGCTACTGCGGTGAATCCAGGGTTCTTGAGCAGTACACGCAACCCATACCGGATGTCCTGGAATAAGTTCTCCATCAGTTCCTTTGCTCCTTACGTCCGAGCCGGTATTGGTGCCCACCGCGCCGCAGGGCCGCGCACCGAGTTGTCAGCTCCGGCTTCGTGAAGCGCGCCCAGCGCCCATGCTGCGTTCTTGCGGGCCTCCGGCTGAGGCGAAGTTTTAAGCACACGAATCAGCGGCTCGATGGATGGATGACCAATATTGACCAACGCTGCTGCCGCCTCGATTCCCAGTGTGGATTTGGGCTCCGTTTTCACTGGCCGATACAGAGACGGATCAACTTCCGTTGTGTCTCCCAGCAACCCGGCCAGTGCCTGTACCGCACTGGCAGCGACACCGCGCTGCTGTCCCAGCCAGTATGCTGCCGCGGCCTTCTGCTGCGCTTTCCCTGTCCGCAGCAAAGCAATATGGCGAAACACCTCGGGCGGAGGATTTCCACTCGGCGGTGGCGCCGGGCGTTCTTTCGATCCAAAACCAGTAAGGATAAGTAGTGCCAGACCCAGGCATAAGCTCACGCCTGTCTTTTTCAGTTCTTGCATAAAGCACTCCTGGTAAGAGGCCTTGATTGTTCTGGAAGCTTGACCGTAGCCCTCAAGCTTTCGCCGAAAGCAAGTCGCATTTTTCTTGCCGAAGGCAAGGATTATGTATGTTATTGAAAATAATAGGAAATATTGAGAATTGAGCGCTGTCCTGAAGCTCGCGCCTGTTCGCAAACGTATTTTACTGTTCGGAAATGAACAGTAGAATCGCCGTCATCGGGGGATCAGGATCAGAGGTCTTTGTTTTCAATTAGCCAATTCCCTCGTCGAGGTCACTTGAATAGTTGTTTTCAACAAATTTGCGGCTCGAGGCTGTGCCGAATCGCCACAAATGGAAGCCAACCAATATGCCGCCAGCAATGAGACCACTAGCAAGGCTTATTACAAAATGCCATCTCCCGTCTTTCCAGCTTCGCATACCCACAACAATACTAAATACTATCGCGAAGGAGATGAAAAGTAGGTTCATCCAGTAAAAAATATCTCGTGAGCCACGGCCACGATAGCGAATCGTACTATATGAAACCAACATAAGCGAGCATACGCACCCGGCTAGCAAGACATCATAGCGAACAGCCGGACCCGCTAGCACGTCCGCGATGCGAATGTGTGCCAAATACTGTACGATAGAAATTCCGATTGCCGCCACGGCTATCAGATGAGCGCTACCGTAGTCTACTTTTGCAGCCTTATTTTTCCGACGCTCGGCGTCGCACTGCAGCCATTCGATGGTCATCTTATATCCAGAGTAGAAGATCAGCGTGAAAAGTATCAGGGGTACTGCGGTGGGACTTTTCAGTTCTATACCCCATTTTTCTTTCGTGCTGAGGCTTATGCCGATGAGCTCCCAAGATGCCAACAAACCAGAAACCAGCACATAATTCTTGTGCGCCTTGCGGTAAGCGTCAGTGACAGGAGGAAATCTCTTGGGCGCGGTTGGTTCCGCAGTTTCCACCGGTTCTACTTGCGTTCTCATACCGCTACGCTCCACCGTGAGAGGTGAGCGAATTTACCACAACCGGTTCAGAGATTCCAGGGAAACAGCAGAATACGACAATTTAACCATGTGCGGAACCTGTGGGAACCTGTGGGGACAGACGGGACGTTTTCTGTCATTTTTATCCGCCGTAAGTCTGTCCCGGTTTTCCCGGTTTTCCATAACTTGCGTTCGATTCCGAGTGCGTGACTTGGATAATGGTTGTGCCTTGCTCGTTGAGCTTGCTGAAAAGCTCCATGATCTCTTTGGCCTGGCCGGAATGCAGGTTGCCGGTGGGCTCATCCGCAAGAATCAATTTGGGATTGCCAGCCACAGCACGGGCCACGCCCACAAGCTGTTGCTGTCCGCCGGACAATTGATTGGGATAAAGGTCTTTCTTGCCGACAATCTGAAAACGGTCCAGGATGTCCGCCACCATCGAAGCCCGCTGCGCCCGAGGAATGTCGCGATAAGACAAGGGGACATCGATATTTTCCTGCACCGTCAGGTTGTCAAGAAGGTGGTAGCTCTGGAAAACAAAACCGATGTACTTCCGGTTCAATTCAGACCGCTTCTTGCGGTCTAGTTTATGGACAACGTGGTCCAGAAAAAGAAACTCGCCGGCCCAGCCGTCATCCAGCATGCCGACAATGCTCAGCAGCGTGGTCTTCCCCGCCCCAGACGGGCCCATGATGGTGACAAAGTCGCCTTCTTTTACCGTGAGGTTGATCCGGCGAAGCAGCCACATGGTACCTGCCGGGCTCTTGATGGTTTTTTCGACGTTACGAAGTTGAATCATCTTTTTCCTTGTGGATAGCGCTCTCTTTACCTGGTTATCTTAAAGTATTTTCTATCGTATCAGTATGCCGCACTCCGCCGAGCCCTCATAGACGCCACAGACCGCTTATGTTTCGAGCTTGCGCAGGTTTATTCGTATCGCAACGCGACCATGGGATCAACTTTTGTAGCGCGGCGTGCCGGGACAAGACCGGCAATAATGGCGACCGTTACCAGCACCAACACTACCGCCAGCATTGACGTCACGTCGGTGGCCTTCAGCCCAAACAGCATGGAGGAGAGCAATTGGCTGGACAAGAAGGCCGCGGGTATCCCAACAATCACGCCCACAGCTACCAGCTTCATGGCTTCACGCAATACCAGCCAGAGTACGGCAGGCCTTTGCGCGCCCAGGGCCATGCGCACGCCGATTTCTCTGGTCCTGGCCGTGACCGAGTACGACATGACGCCATACAGTCCCACACATGCCAGCAGCAAAGCCAGCCCGGCGAAGAAGCTCGACAATCTGGCAATAAGGATTTCGTTGCTGATATTACTGTCCACCGACTCATTCAGACTGCGAACGCGGTTGATAGGGACTTTGGAATCAAAGGCTTGAATCTGTTTCCGCGCTGCTTGCTCTAAGAGAGCAGTGTCCCCGGCGGAGCGGACTTCAAAGTTGACCGCACTCGGATTTTCAGTGGCCTGCGAAATAGGAACATAATACCTTCGGGGCACGATGCCGCGAATCTCATGATCGCGCGCGTCACGGGATACGCCAACAATCTCAACCTGCCGCTTGCTGATTTTCTCATCGTTATCGTCAACGGTAAACTTCTTCCCGATCGGGTCGGTGTTGCCAAAATAAAACTTTGCCATGGCCTCGTTGATGACGGCGACCTTCGGCGAGGCTGCGGTATCTTGCATTCCGATGTCCCGGCCCAAAAACAGCGGGATGCCTACGGCCTTGAAATAGCCGGGGGCCACATTATCGGAAGAAACCACACGGTCTTCGTCTTTTGCGGCGACATAGCCTTGAACACGAATGCTTTGGCCAGACTCATGGCCGCTGAACAGTCCATTCGCAGAAGAGCTGACGGCGCTAACTCCTGGCAGGCTTGCCAGCCGCGCGCCCACTTCATTTGCGAAATCGGTGATTCGCGCAGGACTATATCCAGCGCTCAGGGGATCGGCTGAGATCAGCAGAAGGCCATCGCGCCGATATCCCAAGTCAAGGTTGCGCATGTTCTGCAGACTGCGCACCAGCAGTCCGGCCGCGAACAGCACCAGCAGCGAAAGCGCCACCTGGGAAGCCACCAACATTTTTCCCCAACTCCATATGGACCGCGTATTACCAGCGTTCTGCTGACCGGATTTTAGTGTAGGCGCGACCGCGATCCGTCCGGAGCGCAGGGCGGGGATGAGTCCAAACAAAACTCCGGTCAACATGCAGACTGCGGCAGTAAACAGGAATACACCGGCATCCGGAGTAACCTGCAATTTGTCCTCCTGACTTAAGAACAGAAGACCTTGTGTGCCCCAGCGTGCAATCAGCAATCCCAATACGCCACCGGCAAAAGCCAGCAACAGGCTTTCAGTAAGCAACTGGCGGACAACGCGTCCGGGCGAGGCGCCAATGGCCAGACGAACAGCCATTTCTCTCTGCCGGGAAGTGGCGCGGGCCAGGAGCAAGTTGGCCACGTTCACACAGGCAATTAGCAGGACCATGGTGACGATGAACATCAGAAGCATGAGCGGCTGGTAGAAACTCCCGCGTAGTTGGGAGAAGCCCCCACCGCCGGCGCTCACCTGCATCTTGGCCTTCTTTAAGTTTTCCAGATCATCTTTAGGCAGCTTTGCTCCCAGGGGACCCTTGACCAACTGCTGCAATAGAACATTCAAGTTGGCGCCAGCAGTGGCAGTGGTGTTCCCCGGCTTCAGGCGTCCGATGCAATGCAGCCACGACGCCTCGAAATTATCCAGCCACGCCCTGCCAGTAATGACCTGCGGCTGCATGGTGACCGGAATCCACATGTCCTGGGTATCGCCTACGGCATCGCCGAAGAAGCCAGGCTGGGCGACTCCGATCACGGTAAACGGATACTTCCTGAGGTTGATGGATCGGCCAACAACATTCGGATCCGCTCCGAACTTCTCCTTCCAGAAGCTGTAGCTCAAGACCACTACAGGATGGGAATTGGCGGCAGTATCATCGTCGGGAGTGATCGTTCGACCCAAAATGCTGTTGACCCCGAGGACGGAAAAGTAATTTCCGCTCACCAGCACACCGGTAACGCGAATGTCTTTCGCGCCTCCAATGCTTACCGGAAGATTGTTTACTTCACCAGAGGCAAGCAGACCGGAGAAAACCTGATTGCCCGCGCTCAATTCCCGGTACAAGGGATAAGAAAAGACCTCGACACTTGGATCGCCCAAGGAGCGATGGTGCACCTGCGTTGGATCACCTACCACTACAAGCCCGCTGGGCTGCGTGACCGGAAGCATCTGGAGCATGACAGCATTGATCAGACTGAAAATCGCGGTGTTCGCGCCAATTCCCAAAGCCAGAGTCAAAACCGCAACCGCAGTGAAACCAGGGTTCTTGAACAACACGCGCAAACCATACCGGATATCTTGAAATAGGCTTTCCATCAGTTCCTTGTGTCTTATGTCCGCGATGATACTGGCGACGGCCTTACCCAATGTCCGCGCACCGAGTTGTCAGCTCCGGCTTCATGCAGAGCGCCCAGCGCCCACGCGGCATTTTTACGGGCCTCCGGTTGAGGTGAAGTTTTCAGTACACGAATCAGCGGCTCTATGGACGGATGACCAATCTTCACCAGCGCTGCAGCAGCTTCCAGCCCAAGAGTGGATTTGGGCTCCGCTGTTCCCTCCCGATAGAGCGACGGATCTACTTCTGTTGTGTCTCCCAACAAACCGGCCAAAGCCTGGACCGCGCTGGCCGCAGCCGCGCGCTGCCGTCCCAGCCAATACGCGGCGGCTGCCTTTTGCTGTGGTTTCCCCGTCTTTAGCAGCGTTATTTGGCGAAACACTTCAGGCGGGGGATTGCCGCTCGGCGAAAGCGCCGGAGGCTCTTTTGATCCAAAACCAGTAAGGACAAATAGTGCAAGACCCAGACATAAGCTCATGCCAGCCTTTTTCATTTCGTGCATAAAGGGCTCCTGGTACTGGCGTGGTGTTTCGCACTTTTCTTGCCGAAACAGGGTATGATGTAAATCATTGAAAACAATGAATAAGGAGCTACTCAACGCTGGTCTGAGAGCCCTGAGCCTGTTCGCAAACGTATTTCACTGTTCGGAAACGAACAGTAAGAAAACATAGTGATCGGGTGATCGTACGTGATCGCAGGTGATTGGAAGAACGCGATCTCATACCTCCAAGGCGCACTTTATGAGTGTTTCCCACTGCCGCAAGCTAAAGCCGTTCCCGCAGTCCGATCACCGTGTCACCCGCTCACCACGAATCTTTGTATAGGATCTTGCAACAATTGATTGACAATTCAGTAACTTCAGGTATTTTGGGGCGGGCGATATCGGGCGTCCTGGGCGACCGGATAGCATCCTGTCCGTCGGAAAGAACCAAGTTCATCGAAAGGAAAACGGTCCATGAAGACCGATCTATATGAGCCTTCATAATCTACCTTCGCTGTTGGAAGCGGCTGCTCCGCAGTCTACGGCTGTCATTATTCCGGAAACCAACACTACTGTTACCTACGAATCGCTTCGCCAGCAGGTATGGGCCATGGCGGAAAGTCTGGCTGGGCTGGGCATTCGGCCGGGCGAGCGGATCGCCAGCGTCTTGCCGAATAGTCTTTCGACCATTGTGGGATTCCTGGCCGCTTCGATTGCCGGCACTGCGGCCCCGCTGAATCCCGCATACCGGTTTGATGAACTCTGTTTTTACCTGGAAGACACGTCCGCCAAAGTCCTCCTGTGCCCGCCGGATGGCGCAGAAGACGCACGTCGCGCCGCTGCCCAGATGAATGTCCCGGTGTTTTCCGTACAGATGGATGAACACGGAGTCGTCAGCATTCTTGACGCTCCCAAAAAGGCGCCGGTGTCCGATCCCGGTCCCGACGACATCGCGCTCGTCCTGCATACCAGCGGAAGTACGGGACGTCCCAAGCGTGTGCCGCTAAAACATAAGAACCTCGCGGTCTCTACGGGCAACGTCGTGGCTACGTATGGTCTGACGCCGGAAGATGTTTCCCTGTGTGTGATGCCGCTCTTTCACGTTCACGGACTGGTTGCATCCACGCTGGCAACTTTTCTTTCCGGCGGCACCGTCGTGGTGCCGGCAAAGTTCAATCCCATGTCTTTCTGGCGGACGGCCCGCGACTGTCGCGCTACCTGGTACTCGTGCGTGCCGACCATCCATCAACTATCGGTTGCGCGGCTCACGGAAAAGCCGGAAGGCCTGGAGCGGCTGCGCTTTGTCCGGTCATGCAGTTCCGCGCTCTCACCTGTGTTGATGGAGAAGCTGGAGAGCATCCTCCAGGTTCCGGTGCTGGAAGCGTACGGAATGACGGAGGCTTCCCACCAGATGTGCTCTAATCCATTGCCGCCCAGCACGCGCAAACCCGGGTCCGTGGGCCCTGGTACCGGAGTGAAAGTCAGCATCATGGATGAAGCCGGCAAGCACGTCGCTCAGGGCGAACTGGGTGAAGTTGTGATTCAGGGCCCGAACGTCATTCAGGGCTACGAGAACAATCCTGAAGCCAACGCCAAGTCTTTTACCGATGGATGGTTCCGTACAGGCGATCAGGGCATGATCGACGCCGAAGGTTATCTCCATCTGACCGCGCGTATTAAAGAACTGATCGTCCGCGGCGGAGAAAAGATCGCGCCACTTGAAATTGATGAAGTCCTGATGAAACATCCCTGCGTCGCCGAAGCAGTTGCATTCGGCATGCCGCACCCGGCCTGGGGCGAGGAAGTCGCGGTTGCCGTAGTACTGCGCGAACCGCAGGACGAAGCCGCGCTCCTGGCCCACTGCCGTGAGCACCTTGCGGACTTTAAGTGCCCGAAGAAAATACACATCGTGGAAACCATCCCCCGCACCGCGACCGGCAAGATCCAGCGCCGCGCCGTGGCCGCGGCCTTTTCTGGCGGCGAAAAAGCATGAGGTTTCTGATCGTTGGCGCCGGGGCAGTGGGCGCATACATAGGCGCTCTTCTGATGCGCGCGGAGTACGACGTCACCCTGCATGCCCGGGGCCCACATCTCAACGCCATGCAGCAGCATGGCGTGCGCGTTATCACCGGTGACGAAGACTTTTTCGTAAATCCGAAAATAATTGCGGGCTTTGAAAATGCCGGCCCTTTCGATGTTATTTTCCTCTGCGTGAAAGCCCATGGACTCCCCGCGCTGGCGCCGCAGCTCACCCCGGTTATCGGGCCGGAGACGACTGTAGTCAGCACGCAGAATGGAATTCCCTGGTGGTACTTTCAGCGCGACACTGGCCCGCTGGCCGGTACGCGCCTGGAGCGAGTTGACCCCAATGGCGCGATCTCCAGCGTTATTGCGCCTGAGCGCGTTGTAGGATCGCTTATTTATTTCGCCACCGAAATCATCGAACCCGGAGTGGTGAAGCACGCTGAAGGCAACCGCATCACGCTGGGCGAGCCCGATGGCGCGCGCTCCGAACGTTGCCGCCAGATTGCCGAGGCCTTAATCAAAGCCGGCTTGCGCTGTCCGGTCACGACGAACCTACGTACGGAGATCTGGGTGAAACTGCTGGGCAACGTGGCCTTCAATCCCATCAGCGCGCTGACTGGAGCGACGCTGGGACAGATGGTTCGGGATCCCCAGATTGTGGAGCTGGTTCGCAACATCATGCTGGAAGTCACCACACTCGTTTCCAAGCTGGGGATGGAGCTGCCAATATCCATTGAGCAACGCATCGCGGGCGCCGCAAAGATCGGCGAGCACAAAACTTCCATGCTGCAAGACCTGGAAATGGGCCGTCCACTGGAGTTGGAGGCCATTGTCGGGTCCGTCGTTGAGTTGGGAGAAAAATTGGGGATTGCCATGCCCCATACGCGCACCGTCTATGCCTGCACCAGGCTGCTGGCCGAGCGCAGGGCGTCCATGGCACAGGCCAAAAAAGTTTGAGGAAACCTGGAGGAAATGATGGGAAAGCGTTGGATTCAATTCGCGAGCGCCTTAGTGGCAATGATCATGATTGCCAACCTGCAGTATGCCTGGACACTGTTCGTAAAGCCTCTGCAAGCCGGACACAAAGACTGGACCCTGGTCGGCATTCAATGGGCGGGCAGTTTGTTCCTGCTCTTTGAAACCTGGGTCACGCCCGTGGAAGGCTGGCTGATTGACCGCCTGGGCCCGCGAATCTTCCTGTCGCTCGGCGGACTCCTGGTTGGCATAGGCTGGACAGGAATGGGATTCGCCCGGACGTTGACTGAACTCACTGTCCTGTACGCTGTGGCCGGCGTTGGCGCGGCGTTTATCTACAGCGGATCCGTTGCCACCGCGTTGAAATGGTTTCCCGACAAGCGCGGTACCGTCTCCGGGTTTATTACGGCCGGGTTCGGTGCGGGAGCAGCTCTGTTCATCCCAATCATCACCATCGTCCTCGACAAATACGGTTATCGCACTGCTTTCCTGTACTCAGGCATTGCTCAAGGACTCCTGATTCTCATTGCGGCCCAATTTCTGCATAACCCCGGTCCCGACTTCCAGGTTTCCGCCGCAGCCAAGAAGCCGGTGTCCCCGAGAGTCCGGCGCAACTCCGAACAATTCAACAGCCTGCAAATGCTGATGACGCCACACTTCTATCTTTTGTTCATCACTTTTGTCTTGATCAACGCCGGTGGGTCCATGGTGACGATCCAGGGTGCTGTGGTCGCCGACAGCTTCAAGATCAAAGCGGCGGCACTCACTGCGGCGCTGGTCATAGGCCGGCTTGCCAATGGCGGCGGACGTATCTTCTGGGGCTGGCTCTCTGATTCCATTGGCCGCGAGATGGCTATGTTCATTCCGTATGTTCTTCAGGCTGCCAGTCTGATCGCCGTTCTCTTCATAGGCCGGAGATCTGGTACGGCCTTCACGATTACCCTGGCCATCGTTTACTTCATTTGGGGCAGCATGTTCTCACTTTTCCCGGCGATCATTGGCGATTATTTCGGCGCCAAGAATGCCACCTCGAACTACGGCTTCCTCTATATGGCGAAGGGCGTGGCAGCACTCCTGGCCGGAGGAATAGCCGCCTGGTTCTTCAAAAAATTTGGGAACTGGGACGCCGTGTTCTATGGCGCCGCGGGAATGGCCATGCTCTCTGCGGTGATCGTACTGGTGGTGCGTTCCCTGCGGCTTCCTACCCTTGACAAAGCTACCGGGGCGAACGTGACTGGAGCCAGCTAGTTAATATCGGATTTCCGTCCGTCAGGCTGGCAGCCGCTTCAGCAGGGCTGCCGTCCGGCGAAACCAGGGCCGCTCGCGCCGGCGAAGATAACCCGGCATGGTCGCCTTCTTGGAAAGGATCCGCTGGGCCCACTGGCGGGCTTCGGCCGTTTTTCCCTGATCCGCGAGGAAACTGGCATAGTTGTACTGAGTTTCGGAGAGTGTCGAGGTCTGCAGGATGTCCTCAAACAGCCGGGCAGCTTTTTCCGGTTGTCCGGTTTTGGACCACGCATACGCCAG
>WNFI01235809.1_pt1 | contig 12169 bp, 12 predicted proteins | sample 5400471 | NCBI WGS metagenome assembly WNFI01 (sample SAMN13153348, study PRJNA577476) | soil metagenome | isolation source: 100 cm saprolite on Douglas fir-dominated hillslope | place: USA:California | collected 2013-09-17 | reverse complement strand
CTGAGCCGCCGAGTAATAAATGCGACGTCGCTGTTTCATGGCCCACACTCCATCTTTGCTAAAAGATTAGTGTGTTGCGCTGATCGGTTGAACCCGCCCTCCAAAGCGGACGTTCGCCAACGCTTCTCAATTTTAGGGGTTCACGCCCTAGATCAGTGGGGAGCCTTGCAGACAATTCTGCATCATCGATCGGTCATGCGCATGATTGCGGCTGCCGGAAACATGATCCGGGCCAAAACGCCAGTCGGCTGTCGATTTGCGATCGTCAATGTGACGCCATTCCGCTCCGCAATCCCCTTCGCGATCGCAAGTCCCAATCCGGATCCCTCGATGTCAGCCGGCGCGGCTCGGAAAAAGCGTTCAAAAACTCGGGGCAGCGCATCCTCAGGTATTCCAGGTCCTGTATCGGCTATCTCGACCAGCGGCCGCCGGTCGCGGGTCCTGACGCTCACGCTCACGGACCCCCCTTGCGGGGTGTATAGGATCGCATTGTCAAGGATGCTGGAGAACAGCGTGCTCAGGTCGGTCTCGTGAGCCTTCACGAGAACGGGGTCGTCCGCTGCCAGTGACAGGATCAGGCATTTGCTGTCGGCGATAACGACACGGTCGGCCACCGATGACCGGACGATTTCCGCCAGATCGATCTCCGTCGGAGTCCGGGATGCGGCGGCCGAATCGATCCGGGCTATCTGCAGAAGCTTGTTCACCAGCCCCGCCGTCCGCCGCACGCCGGCCTGCAGATCCTCAACGACCTCATTTGCGCCGTGCGATATATCCAGAGTCCGGAGATTGTCTGCCTGGATTTGAAGGGCCGCCAAAGGAGTGCGCAGTTCGTGCGCCGCGTCCGACACAAACCGCCGCTGCTGATCGGCGGCCGTCCTGTACCGGTTGATCAGTTCGTTCATCGCCGCGATCAATGGGCTGATTTCTTTCGGTACCTCCCTCAGGCTCAGGGGATCCGGGGTGTCCACGCTTCGGCTTGCCAGCGCTTCCGACGCAAGCGAAAGCCGTCGCAGCAATCGGTTCAGCATCAGGAAAATCGCCAGCCATGCCAATGGAATCGCAGCGAGCAACGGCAGCGCGGCCCCGGTCGCGGCACGGCTGGCCAGCTCTTCCCGGGCGCTCGTACGCTGCGCGACCTGGACCGCGCGTTTATTGTCTTTCAGGAGAAAGACGCGCCACTGTTCACCCTCGATACGGATGTCGTCAAAACCGGATTGCCGGCCTTGTGGGATCGCGATTTGCGGTGATGAATCATGGATCGTGCGCCCCGTCTCGTCCCAGACATGGACGACGAGCTCGTCCTCGGATTCCGGGGCACCGTTTCCCACCGCATGGATAGGCTCGCGGCCGGCATTGAGGGCGATCTGGCGCAACTGCGTATCCAGAAACTTATTGGCTTCGTCCTTGACGAGTTCGTAAGATGTGACGACCGCGGCACCGCCAAAGCCGATGAGAAGCAGCGTGGTCCAGAGCAGCGCGGATACGCGCAGGGACATCATCGTTTCCCCCTTGCCACCATCCATCCGGCACCGCGGACGTTACGTATCAGGTCCTTGTCGAATTTTTTGCGAAGGCCATGAATCAGGACGTCGATCGCATTGCTCTCGACTTCCTCGCCCCAGCCATAGATTCGCTGCTCCAGCCGTGTGCGGGAAAGAATTGCGCCGGGGTGCTGCATGAGCGCATGCAGCACCGCGAATTCGCGCGCGGACAGGACGTGTTCGACATCACGATAAGTCGCGCGATGGGTTGCCAGGTCTAATGTAATGTCGCCGCTGGTTACCTCGGACTGAGCGTGCCCGCCATGTCGGCGCAAGACCGCACGCATCCGCGCCAACAGTTCCGGGACCTCGAATGGCTTGACGATGTAGTCGTCGGCACCGAGATCGAGACCTGCGATCCTTTCGTCGACGCCGTCGCGCGCAGTGATGATCAGTACAGGAACGCTAGCACCCGATGCCCTGGCCAACCTCAGAATTTTGATGCCGGATAATTGCGGCAGCCCGATATCGAGTAGAACGAGGGCGTGATCCGCTTGCATGATTGCATCCCGGCCGTCGGCGCCATCGCGGACCCAATCGACCGAAATGCCCTGATCGCTCAGCGCTCGAACAAGAGCCTTGCCGATCATTGCATCGTCTTCGATCAGGAGCACGCGCATCGCTTCAACTTTCAGAAAGTCCAGGAGGCTGGGTTTCAGATCGGATGCGGCATCTTGGCATCAAGACCGCCGCCAACAAGCCCGCGCACGAACTTGATGAACGCTTCTGCCTGAGGCCTGGCGATTTGACGATGGGGGATGATGGCAAAGATATGCTGGGGCTTCGATTCGAAGTCGGGCAGGATGCGGATCAATCTTCCGTGTCGAAGGTCGTCATGGACATGGAAATGATAGAAATTTCCAATCCCGGCACCACCGAGGCAGGCTTGGCGGAGAAGATCGCCGTTGTCGGATAACAACCTGAACTTCACGTTTACAACGTGCCAGAGGCCCTTCCGCCCGAGTGTCCAGCCTTCCGCCAGATCGGAAAAACGGCCCGAGAGACAATCGTGGCGCATGAGATCCTGGAGTGTTCGAGGCGTGCCGTGGCGCGCGACGTAGTCCGGCGATGCGCACAGGGTAAGAGGACAAGGTGCAAGCTCGAAATGCGTTAGCTTCGACTGCGGTTCCTCGTGGAGCGTGATCGCCACGTCGATGCGGTTTCGTATCGGGTCGGGTGTCGCGCTCGAAACCACAACATCGACCGAGATACCGGGGTATTCCCTGAGAAACTCGTGGATATGCGGTCCCAGCATCGTCGCTGCGAACGAGGGTGGCGCTGTCACACGCAAGTGCCCGCCGAGTTCCTTCTCGGCAACCATGACCACGGTGGCCCTATCGATCTGAGCCAGGATCGCAAGACACTGATCGTAGAAGCGCTCGCCTGCGTCCGTGACGCTGATGCGCCGAGTCGTACGGTGCAACAACGCCACGTTGATGGCGTTTTCGATCAGTTGGACATGCTTTGTCACAGATGAGGGCGCCAGCCGCAGCTGGCGAGCAGCTGAGGAGAAGCTCTGTGTTTCGACGACCGCCGCAAAGCATCTGAGCGAGAGGATGCTCGCATCATTCAGCATGCTGTTCGGCAGGACGGCGGCCATGGCGCTTCCTATTCTTCATCTTTTGGAAATAATATTTTCTGTTTATTCCAGATAATCAAGAGTGTCGAGCTGCGCCATGATCGTGGCGAAGGTAGCGGGGCTCCTTGGTGGCTTCGACTATCGCCGATCGGGAAACGGACATGGCGGAAGATCCAGCGCGCATGGCACAGCGGCTTCGACAATCGGTTGCATCGGGAGCGCTGGCCGGAATCCGCTGCCGCGACCTGCATCATCGACGTCACGTCAGCCACGCACGATCTGCTGCACGCGTCCGCCGAAGGTCATCGACTTACATCCCGCCGGACGTGCGGTGGCCCCCGGCACAGCTCCCATTCGATGGCTAGCCGATCATGACAATCATCAGCACGTCATTCGACAACGGTCCCGATCCTGACGTCACTCCTCTTGTCCTGGACACGCTGCATCGGCACGACATCAAGTCTACGTTTTTCGTTGTCGGCGACAAACTGCGCGACCGCCGCAAGCTCACCGAGAGGGCGTATGCGGAAGGGCACTGGATCGGCAACCATACCTACAATCATATCGTGCCGCTCGGCATGAGCGCGGAGAGCGGAATCGCGTCGTCAGAGATCGCGCGGACGCAATTCCTCATCGGTGACCTCGTGCACCAACGCCGTTTCTTCCGTCCACTCGGCGGCGGCGGCGGACAACTCGATCCACGCCTCCTCAATCGCGAGGCGCTCGATCACCTCGTCACAGGCCACTACACCTGCGTGCTGTGGAACGTGATCCCGGAGGATTGGGCCTACCCCGAGAGCTGGGTAGAGCGCGCGCTCAAGCTCTGCTTTGCTGAGGAGCACGCCCTGATCGTACTGCACGATCTGCCGACCGGCGCGATGGCGGCTCTCGACCGATTCATCTCGGCGGCGAAAGATCGCGGCGCGATCTTCCAACAGGACTTTCCGGACAGCTGCATACCGGTCGAGCAAGGCCGGGTCGTGCGGCCAATCGAAGCTTATCTGACGGATGAGACAGGGGAGCGCGAGGAGCGATCATGAACGTCCTGCACATCGACTCCAGCCCTCTCGCGGGACGCTCCGTCTCGCGCGATCTGAGCGCGCGGATCGTGGCGAGCATCAAGGAGCGCTTCCCTGATGTAACGATCGTATCCCGTGATGTCGGGCTCGATCCGCCCGCGCATGCCGCAGCCGACATCCTCGATCTCGTGAGGTTCCATCGCTTCGATGGTCTGACCACCAGCCAGGTTCGCGAGAAGGTCATCTCCGACACACTCATCACCGAAGCCGAACTCGCCGTGATCATCGGCGAGTCCACCCGTCACGCGACCGCCGACTCGGCCCTGTCATCCGTTGCCGGCCATTCGGTGTTCAACGACGGGTCCATCCGCAACTATCAACGCAAGAGCGAACAGTGGACGATCGGAAAGAATTTCGATGGTACCGGTGGGTTCGGGCCGGATTTCGTGACCGTCGACGCGGTGTCGCCCGGCGGAAAGGGGCTTCACATCACGACACGGCTCAATGGCAACACCGTCCAAGACGCAAACACCAGCGATATGATCTTCGATGTCGCCACCACCATCGCGATCGTGTCGGAGTGCATGACGCTGGACGCGGGCGACATCATCATCATGCGCACGCCGTCGGGAGTCGGATATGTGCGCAAGCCCCCGCTTTGGATGAAACCTGGCGACGTATGTGAGTGCGAGATCGAGGCGATCGGCATCCTGCGCAACACAATCGCCCAAGAACAACAAAGAGCGGCCTGATCCCGATTACCCGCCGGCAAGACCTTAGAAAGAGAAAACCATTGTTTAAGGAGGAAAACCCATCGACGTTCCACAAACGAACTTCAATCCGCCGTTTCGCTTCCGGCGCGCCAGTCATCTCGCGCTCACCTCGCGCGACCTCGTCAAAAGCCGTGAGTTCTATACAGAAGTGCTGGGGCTTGTGGTCAGTGACGAGGACAGGAACACGCTTTACCTGCGCGGACTTGAAGAGCGTGCGCACCACAGCTTGATCATCAAGCTTAGTAAGGATCAGCCGGCATGCCTGCGGGTGGGCATGCGGACCTTCGACGACGAGGAATTGGACCGCGCAAAGCATCACTTCGAAACGCTGGGACTGCCTTGCAGATGGGTCGAGGTTCCATTTCAGGGGCGTACTCTACAAACGGTCGATATGGTCGGAACCCCTATCGAGATCGTCGCCCGCATGATTCAGCAGCCGCGACGCGACATGGATGTCCAGGTCCACCGCGGAGGCGCGGCCCGGCGCTTCGATCATTATCAGATCAACGTTCCAGAGGTGGCCAAGGCGGCGGAGTTCTACACGTCGATCGGTTTTCGCATTGCCGACTACATGACCATCGGCGATCATCCGGTGGGAGTCTTTCTGCACGTGAAGGACACTCCTTACGACATCGTTTTCCTGGAGCGGGACGGACCGGCGTTCCATCATTACGGCTACATCATTCCCGATATCCAGGCCATGCTGCGGGCTTGCGATACGGCAGGTGCGCTCGGATGGGGCGACTGTGTCGAGTACGGCCCAGGCAAACATTCGCTCGGCCATTCCTACTACGTCTATCTCCTGGATCCGGATGGCCATCGGGTCGAATTGCTGCTGCCGCCGGTCGTTTATATGGACGGGGATGACAAACCCGCGGTCTGGGACCTGACGCAGGTGCCGCGCGCAACCGAGGCATGGGGTCTACCGCCCCGCGAGTCCTGGTTCTCCAAACGATCCCGTTTCCCTGATTGCATTGTCACTCATCCGCCTCACGGCGGTGCCCCGGTGTCGCTCGAGAAGTACCTCGAGGTATCCTGACGCGGATGAAGCGAGAAATCGTTCGAGACCTCGATGAAGAGGATGCGAACTCCGTTTCCAAACGCAGCCACACTCGGAAACGGGGCTCTGCGCGGGACCCAGGGGCGATGGGCAATGCCATCGACCAGACACCAACACCAACATATCCAGGAAGATCCGCAGATGAGCCGCGTTCCGTATCCGATACGACAAGACTACCCCGAGGCCTATCTCCCCGCCTACGATCGGCTGCTTCGTGAACGGGGAAATCCCCCGCCGGATATCTTTCTGGCATTGGCCAATATTCCAAACCTGCTTGATCCGCTGCTGTCCTTCACCAAGGAGATGCGTGAGGGTTCGGTCATCGAGGCGCGGCTCAGCGAGTTGAGCATCCTGACCGTCGGCCTCGTCACTAAGGCCCAATACGAATTCGACCACCACTCGAATTCGGGCCTGGCTGCCGGATTACGTCGCGAGCAAATCGAGCAGTTGGCCGATTTCGAGACGTCGGGTGAGTTCGACGACCGCGAGCGGGCCGTTATCCGCTATGCGCGCGAAGCGACACTTCAAATCGAGGTTTCGGACGCCACTTGGTCCGCCCTGCGCGCTAGCTTCAGCCTGAGGGAGACGATGGACATCGTGATGGCTGTCGCCTGGTACAACGCGGTCGTTCGAATGCTCATGCCGCTCCAGATCGAGATAGAGGGCTGGTTCCAGCGGTCTTGATCGTGCCCACCGCCCGGTCGACGGCGCGAGTTGGAGACCGGCGACAATGGTGAGGATATCCGATCCTCCGCCGTAACCCACCAACCAGGCCGGTCAGGGGGCCGCAAAAAGCGAAATCATAAAGCGCGTATTGACATGGAGCTTCTGCGGCGGTGATTCGCGTGGAAGACACCGGGTGGTGGCTGGATCCCGATCGAGCGGCGCGCACGCGCTTTTATCTTCCTCAGGGGCGGCTGAGCTGCCGTTGATGGTCGTCCCACGCCTGCTGCATCCTGCGCTCGAACGGCACATAATCTCCGAGCAGCTCGGCGTTCAGCGTTTCCGATCGCTCGTCTGTGAGGATCTCCTCGCTGTTGTCTTCGATTCCAGCAAGCACGCGCCGGACGATGTCGTCCGGGCTGCTCTTCGGCGCCGCCACTTCGGCCGTCATATCGGTGTCGATGTATCCGGCATAGACCCCGGCAACCAGCGTGCCCTGATTTCGCAATTCAAACCTCACGGCCTTGGTGAGCGACCATTCGGCAGACTTCGACGCGCAGTATGATCCCTGCATCGGAGCGTTGAACCAGCTGACAACCGAGAGCACGTTGACCAGCGTCCCGCCGCCGTTGCGCTTGAGGATCGGCGCGAAAGCCCTGCACATGGCGAGCGTGCCGAAATAGTTTGTCTCCATTTCCAGGCGAGCGTTATCGATCGTCGGAGAACCCAGCAAGGGCGTAAATCTGGCGACGCCGGCATTGTTGATCAGCAGGTCGACGTCATGGCAACGGGCGGCGGCCGCGGCCACCTGCTCCGGTACGGTGATATCCAGTTGAATGGCATTCGCGCCGGCCGCGCCAAGGCTCTCGATCCGGCGCGCGCCGGCATAGACCTTCGCGCAGCCGGCCTCCTGCAGCTGCCGCACGAAAGCCTGGCCGAGGCCGCGGTTCGCGCCGGTGACCAAGGCGGTTGCTCCACTGAGTCTCATCTCATTTCCTCTATCGGTCCGGCGCATGGGCGCGTTGTGTTGTTCTGTCCTAGATTACGCCGTCGACGCCGGCGCGCATCAACAAAATGCGGCAGCCCTGGCAGAAAACCGTCTTGACTAACTGGTCAGTTCTGCGGAAGCTTTACGGGCGTCGCGCCGCAGCAACCCGCGAAGCCGTTGCGGGGCCTGTACACCGAAGCGAATGAACCGTGCGAAGCGTCTTGCGGGCCGCAGGCTCGGCCCGCTTCCCGATCTGGAGAGCCTTTTGTCCAGCGACCCCACCGGATTGCTTCTCACGCTCACCCAAAAGCTCGATCCCGCGCACTGCGCGCTCCTCGTGATTGACGTGCAGAATGATTTTGCGGCCGATGGCGGTTTCTTTGCCAAGGTCGGCGCGGATCTGAAGGCCATTCAGGAGGAGCGGGTGCCCGCTTTGCTTCGCTTGATCGCGCAAGCACGCAGCGCCGGGGTGCTGGTGATCTTCGTCCAGGCCATTTACGATCCCAAGGATCTCTCGGCGCCGATGCGGGAGCGCAATGCCCGGCTGAACATGGAGATGCCGCGCTGCCTGACCGGTTCATGGGGCGCCGAATTCTACCGGGTCGAACCGGAAGCCGGCGAACCCATCGTCATCAAACATCGCTACAGCGCCATGGTGAATACCGATTTGCCTGATCTCCTCAAGGAGCGAGGGATTCGGAGCCTTCTGCTGACGGGGATCGCGACCGACACCTGCGTCGAATCCACCGGGCGCGATGCCTATTTCATCGATTACTATGTGACGATCGTGGCCGACTGCTGCGGCGCCGCCAGCGACGAGGACCATCGCATTGCCCTGAAGCGCTTCAGCCGCGACTATGGTCAGGTCGTCACTTCGGGCGAGGTGATCGACATCTGGAAGGCCGATGCGGTGCCGGCTCGATCGGTGGCCCATGCTTAGGATTCAACATGAAGGTCGGCAGGGTCGCCGTTCATTGTCTTGAACTTTTATCGAGACGTGCTGAGTCCGGCGTTGTTTGCCCTGTCCGCCGATCAAAGCCACGGCCTCGCGCATAAGGCATTGCGATGGCCCCGGCCGTGGCAGGCACTGGCGGCCGCAACTGGGCTTGAGGTGGTCGATCCCAGGCTGAAAACGACGTTTGCCGGCGTTGAATTGTCCAACCCGGTTGGGCTTGCCGCCGGCTTCGACAAGAACGCGGAATTGCTGGGCGCACTATCGGCGCTGGGGTTTGGATTCATCTGCGTCGGCTCGATCATGCCGGAACCTCGCTATGGCAATCCGTTTCCACGGCTGGTCCGCTATGCCGAGAGGCAATCGATTGCCGATTCAATGGGGGTGCCGAGCAAGGGGCGCGCTTACGCCGTTGAACGGCTGCGGCAGCCAGGATCCGGACACGTACCGGTGTTTGCCAATGTCGGCGGATTTTCATCCGAATCCATCGCCGATGGCGTGCTGGAAGTTCAGCCTTATGTCGATGCTGTCGAGATCAGCCTGATGTGCCCGAATGTCCTGAAGCCCGGCGAAACCTTCGACGAGGTCGGGATGCTGCGCGGCATTCTGGAGCGCATCGACGGGTGCACTGCGTCGGTCATCGTGCGGGTGCCGAACGACACCACCCGGCTGCATGACCGGTTCGCCGAACTCGTCGAGCTGTGCATCGATGCGAAGGTCGGCGGGTTGAAGGTCGGCGGCGGCAGCCGGGTTGCCGAGCCGAAGCTGGGGACCGGCATGGGCACGCTCCATGGCCGGGCGATCTTCGAGACGGCGCTGGAAAATGTGGAGCGCGCGGCAAAATTTGCGCGCGGACGCATTCCGATCAAGGGCAATGGCGGCATCAGCAGCGCGGCGGACGTTTTGGCCATGCGCCGCGCCGGGGCCGTCTGCGTCGATTTGTATTCCGCCTTCATCTATCAGGGCTGGACGGTAGCCCGCGACATCAACCGCGAACTGGTCGCTATGTTCGAGCGGGCGGCCAAGGGGGACGCGTCGCTGCCGCGGAGTCTTCAGGCGCCGGAACCACAACGGGCCTGAGCGGCCGCGATCGCCCTCGAACTTCAAATTGCGCATCAGCCGCAGCAACGAGCCAGGAAATACGATGATCATCGCGCTGGAAGAACACTACTTCGACCCCGACTGGAACAACGCGCTCGATACCCGTCATCACGCGGTGCGCACGCCGTCGCCGCTGGTGAAGCGGATGGAAGATCTCGGGGCGCAACGCATCAAGGAAATGGACGACGCCGGCATCGACCTTCAGGTCATTTCGCACGGTCCTCCGGGCTCGCAGGGCCTGCGCGAGGACGTTGCTGTCGCCTGGAGCAAGGCCGCAAATGACCGGCTGCATGCGGCCATCCAGAATCATCCGACGCGTTTCGCGGGCTTTGCCTCGCTGCCGACCGCGCACCCTCTGGCGGCGGCAGACGAACTGGAGCGCGCCGTCGGCCAACTGGGATTCAAGGGCGGAATGTTGCACAGCCTGACCGAAGGCCCGTTCCTCGACGACAAGCGCTACTGGCCGATCTTCGAACGCGCCGCGGCGCTGGACGTGCCGCTCTACATCCATCCCGCAGATCCAAACCCTGCCGTCATCAAGGCCTATTACGGCGACTATGCGAAGACGCACCCGATGTTCATCCGCGCCGCCTGGGGCTTTACCTTCGAGGCGGGAACGCAGGCCATGCGCCTTGTGCTCAGCGGGCTTTTCGATGCGCATCCGGGGGCAAAGATCATCCTCGGCCATCTCGGCGAGACCATTCCTTATACGCTCGCGCGGATCGACGAAGCCCTGTCGCGCGACACGCCGATGAAGAATTTTCGCGATGTGTTCAGCTCGCATTTTTACGTGACGACGAGCGGTTTCTTCTCGGATCCGGCGCTGCAATGCTGCATTCAGGAAATCGGCATCGATCGCATCATGTTCTCGATCGACTGGCCCTACGCGTCGAATACGGCTGGCGTGCAATGGATGCAGAAGACCTGGCTGAACGATATCGACAAGGCGAAGATCTTCTCGGGCAACGCCACGCGATTGTTGCGCCTCTGACACGAAAGCGGCGCGCCTTGGCGTGGCGGCTTGAGCTACCGCGATTGCAAGGATGCGGATGATGAATGAGCGCAGCTGCAAGAGCGGCTGCTTGAATCTTGGTCGTGCCAGCGAAGAAATTAGGCACGAGGCAATGCGCCAATACGGACTAGTTAGTTAGCATTGACTTTGGCAGGCGCCGGGCAATAATCAGCTGGAAATTTATTCATTTGGGAGCAGGGAAATGTTCGCAGATTCGTTAACGCGACGCGGAATTCTCCGGGCCGGCGCCGCCGCGGCCGCCTCGCTCTCGCTGCCAGGCATCGTTCGGGCGCAGTCGTTGAAGTCGCTGCGTCCGATCAGCCTACAACTCGATTGGGTGTATCAGGGGCCCAATTGCGGGTTCATCGTCGCCAAGGAAAAGGGATTCTTTGCCGACGCCGGCTACGACGTCACCATCACTCCGGGCAAGGGTTCCGGCAATTCGGCGCAGATCGTCGCGTCAAAGGCCGCGCAGTTCGGATTCGCCGACGGATTTGTCGTCGGCAACAGCGTCTCGAAGGGCATGAAGCTGAAAATGGTCGGCGGCGTCTATCGCCGTAATCCGGCCGCTGCGATGGTTCTGGAAGAGTCGGATATCAAGACGCCCAAGGATCTCGAAGGTAAAGCCGTCGGCATCGCCACCGGCTCCGCGCAGTTCCAGCAGTGGCCAGCCTTCATGAAAGGCGCGGGACTGGACGCGAGCAAAGTGCGGGTCATCAATGTCGACCCCGCAGGTGCCGCGCCGGCCCTGATCAACGGCCAGGTTGCGGCGATCGCCGGCTTCGCCCAGGGCTACATTCCGGCGATCGAAATTCGCGGCAAGAAAAAGGTTCGTACTTTCTGGTACGCCGACCAGGGGGTCACCGCCATGAGCAATGGCGTCATCGTCCACCACGACATGCTGTCCGAGCCGGATCTGATCCGCGACATGGTGCGCGCCAGCATGAAGGGCTTCATCTACGGTCGCGCAAATCCCGGCGAGATGGCGCAGATCGTAAAGAAGTACCAGGAGACGACGGAAATTGCGGTCACGCTGCGCGAGGCGCAGCTGTCCTGGAATACGTGGGTCACGCCGACTACGGCCAACAAGCCGCTCGGCTGGATGGCCGCGGAAGACTGGGCCGCGACGGTCGCCGTCCTGAAGGCCTATGGCGGCGTGGCGACTCCGCTGGAGGCTTCGGAGCTCTACACCAACGAATTCGTGCCGACCGGCGCCGAGTTCATTCCGCCACAGAGCGTTTGAGTGCGTGGTCGCCGAGCACAAAGACTTGGGCGGGATTTCATGGCGTGGAAATTGCCTCTGCTTTGAATGATCTGCTTTGAATGATTTGCTTTGAATGATGGGAGCGGGCCGTGGCCAGGTGGTCCGGCCCGCCTCACTAGAGCATATCCCGTCGGCGTTGAATCGGGGGGATTCCCAAAGGTCTGTGGATGAGCGAGTCTGGCGCCCTTGATTCTTTTTGGAAGGATGAGGGGAT
>WNFI01214332.1_pt1 | contig 12169 bp, 12 predicted proteins | sample 5400471 | NCBI WGS metagenome assembly WNFI01 (sample SAMN13153348, study PRJNA577476) | soil metagenome | isolation source: 100 cm saprolite on Douglas fir-dominated hillslope | place: USA:California | collected 2013-09-17 | reverse complement strand
ATCGATTCGACGCGCGCGACGACGTCGCGCAGCACCGCCTCGTCGCCGATCGCCGCGAGCGGCATCTCGACGCTCTGCTCGATCGCGAGCGCCTCGGCGCGCGCGCGGCTTTCCGACTCCGAGGCCGAGATGCGGTACGTGGCGAGGATGCGATCCACTAGAGGAGGCCGAGCGTGGCGTCGTGCAGCGGCTGGCCGCGTTCGGCGAACGCATCCACGATCGAGAAATGGTCGTAGCCGGGGAGCACCAGGAACGACCTCACCTGCGAATTCCACGCGTTGTTGAGGATGCGCGACTGGCGGACGAATTCCGAGCTTTCGGAGCCGCCGACCGCGATCACGAGCGGTGCGCCGAGCGTGGGCTTGCGCCTGTAGAGGTTCAGGCGCTCGACCGCCGCCTCATCGAGGCGGAAATCGGTGTTGAAGCTGAAACGGCGGATCGGCTCGAAGTCGACGAGCCCGCTGATCGGGACGCCGCCCGCGATGCGCCCGGGATCGAACGTGAATCGCGACCACGGCGTGGCGAACAGGGCCGCGGTGAGGTGCCCGCCGGCCGAGTGCCCGGAGATCACCACGCGCTCGACGCCCATGCGGTGCTTGATCCCGTTCAGCATGAGCCAGTTCGTGAGCGCGATCGCATCCTCGACGATGTCGTCGATCCGCACCGCGGGCGCGAAGCGGTAGTTCGGCATCGCCACACCGATTCCGGCGGCGACGTACGGGGCCGCGAGCCACGAGAACATCGATTTGTCGAGCGAGCGCCAGTACCCGCCGTGGATGAAGACCAGCGTGCCGCGCGGCTTCTTCGCCGGAAACAGGTCGATGCGATGGCGCGCATCCGGCCCGTACGGGACGTCGATTTCGCACTCGAGCGTGCGCCGCACGTACGCGGAATCCTTGTCCCATCGCGCGAAGAATTCCGGGTGCCGGGGGACGAGGGCGCGGTTGTTGTACTCGCGCTCGACGAATGCATCGGTGAGCTCCGACATGGAAGGCGGAATTTACATCACTCTAGGGCAAGCGGAGCGCGGCGGCGATGTCGGCGGCAACGCGGGCGAGCGCGCGGCTGTGCGCGGCTGCGACCCCTTCCGGCGTCGGCGATTGCGTGGCCTCGCGCACGCTCGAGCGGCCGCTGCGTCCGCCCGGGGGGGCGCGCTTGCCGGCGATCGTCCACAGCACGTCGATCGCGGCGCCGTCGCGCAACGACGAATCGAAGCGCTGCACCTCGAGCGCGACGCGGTAGTCGAGGTCGACGGACGTCCCGACGCGGCTCGACATCACGCGCGTCGTGTTGAGCAGGCGCATGAGGTGCTCGGCCACGATGCGCGGGATCGCGGTCTTGAGCGGCTCGGCCCAGCGATGCTCCTCGCTGAGCTCCACCTGGTTCGCGGAGCCCTTCAGCACCATCGGCGCGCGATCGACCGATTCCGGCACGACGACAGGGCCCACGTAGATCGCCGGAGCATCCGGCGAGGCCGCGGGCATCGGCGCCTCCGGGCCCGACAGCACGTAGAACGTTTCCCTGGTGCCGCCGCCGAGCGAGCAGCCGGCCGCGGCCAACACGAGCACGATCGCGAGTCGCTTCATTTCTTCGTCTCTCCGGAGCGTTTGCCGCGCAACAGCGATTCGGGATGGCGTTCGAGGTAGTCGGTCAGCGCGCGCACCGACTCGGCCGCCTTGGTGACCTCGATCAGCGTCTCGCGCAGGTCGCCCTGCAGCGGCGATTCGGAGCCGAGCGCCTGCTCGGCGCTGCCGAGCGTCTTGCGCGCTTGCTCGAGCGTCGAGCGCAGCTCCGGCGCCACGTCGCTCGAGACCTGGTCGATCAGCTTGTCCGCCTTCCTGATCATCGCGTCGAGGCTCTGCAGGGCCTTGCGCAGGTCGCCGGCAAGCTGCTCGAACGGCACCTTCTCGAGCTTCGCCGCGAGGTTCTGCAGCGATTCCTGCAGCTCGCCGAAGCCGCCCGCGATGGTGGGGATCTCGACCGGCGTCTTCGATGCGTCGGTGTGCGCCGGCGCGGCCTTCGGGAAGAAGTCGAGTGCCACGTATTGCTGTCCCGTGAGCAGGTTCGCGCTCGCGAGCTTGGCGCGGAGCCCGTGCTCGACGAAGCGCTGGATGCGCTGCGCCGGCGTGAGATCCGGCAGCGCGCGGCGCGACGGATCGCGGTAGCGCGAGCGCAGCCGCTCGGGGAAGAGGTTCGCTTCGACGACCTGCACGAAGCGCACGTTCGGCGCGTCGAACTCGAGGTCGATGCGCTTCACCTCGCCGGCGCCGATGCCGCGGAAATCGACCGGCGCGCCGACCGCGAGGCCGCGCACGGACTGCGTGAACTTCATGATCACCGGCAGCACCACCGTCTCGCGCGGCTTGAATGCGGCGCTGCGGTTGTCGAAGAGCACGAATTGCGCGTTCGGGGGCGCGGGCTGGACTTCCACGTCGGGCGGCGTCTCGAAGGCGATGCCGCCCAGCAGGAGCGTGATGAGCGACTCGGTGTTGAGCTTGAGGCCCGCCGCGTCGATCGAAAGGTCGATGCCGCTCTCGCTCCAGAAGCGACTCTCGGTGTTCAGGAACTTGTCGTACGGGCTGTGGATGAAGACGCCCACCTGGACGACCCTGCCGTCGGGCGCGACCTCGGCGGACACCACGCGCCCCGCGAGCACGCCGCGGTAGTACACCGGCGAGTTCACGTCGAGCGAGCCCAGGTTCTCGGCCTGCAGCACGATCGGCTTTCCCGGCACATCGGAGGTGATCACCGGCGGCGTCTCCAGGCCCACGAAGCTGCGCTTCTCCTGGGCGCTCTTCCCGGGGTCCGCGCCGATGTACGAGCCGGCGAGGAGCGTGGTGAGGCCCGAGATCTGGCCACCCGCGATGCGCGGGCGCACCACCCAGAAGCGCGAGTCCTCGCGCAGGAAGGCGTCGGAAGCGTGGCGGTCCATCTCTGCCGTGACGGCGGCCGACTTGTTGTCGGAAGACAGCTTCACCGCCTTCACCAGCCCGATCTCGACGGACTTGTAGCGGATCTTGGTCTTGCCGGCCTCGATGCCTTCGGCGCTGTTGAACTGGATGGTGATGAGCGGGCCCTGGTCCCACACCGACTTGAGGCCGGTCCATCCGGCCACGATCAGCGCCACGACCGGGATGATCCAGACGAACGGGAACGAGCGCTTGCCCTTCTCGCGCGCGACGGCTTGCGGGATCTCTTCTTCGTCAGCCATGGTCGAGCGGATCCCAGATGAGGCGCGGATCGAAGCTGAGCGTCGCGAGCATGGTGAGGACCACGACCGCGCCGAACGCGACGGCGCCATCGCCCGGCTCGATGTTCGCGAAGGGGCCCAGGTGCACGAGCGCCACCAGCGTCGCTCCCACGTAGATGTCGGTCATCGACCAGCGCCCGATCCAGTGGGTCCAGCGGTAGATCTGCGCGCGCAGCCGCGGCTTCCACGTCGACCCACGCTGGCTGGTGATGAGCAGCAGGCTGAGCGACACGAGCTTCAGCGCCGGCACCACGATGCTCGCGATGAAGACGATGGCGGCGAGCCCGGCGGACCTCGTTTCCCACAGGTGGATCACGCCGCTCATGATGGTGTCGGTGCGCGAGCCGCCGAAGAGGTTGCCGGTATGCAGGATCGGCAGCATGTTGGCGGGAAAGTACAGGATGACCGCGGCGATGAGGAACGCCCACGCGCGCCGGATGCTGTTCGGGATGCGCGGGTGCAGCGTCGTGCCGCACCGGGCGCACACGCAGTGCTCCGGCAGCGCGCGGTTGGGCAGCTCGCACACCTCGCAGACGAAGATGCCGCGTGACATGGCCGTGGCGCTCATGCGCGCGCCTCCGCGGCCGGCAGCGGCATGCCGAGCTCGGTGGCGCGTTCCCACAGCTCGTGCGGCTCGAATGCACCCAGCGCGCCGGCGAGCAGCACCACGTAGCCGCCGAGGCAATACAGGCCCGCGTGCGGCTCGACGGTCGCGACCTGCGTGAGCTTCACGAGCGAGACGATCGAGCCCAGCACGAACACCTCGACCATTCCCCACGGCTGCGCGTGGTGGAAGATGCGGTAGGCCTGGTGCAGGTAGCGCGGATGGATGCCGAGCCTCAACGGCACCAGCATGTAGAGCAGCGCCGTGAGCTGCATCGTCGGCACCACGATCACCGTCATGAACACGAGGATCCCCACGCTCGTCATGCCGTGCTCGTGCAGGCGCCACGCGGTCTGCCACAGGTGCGCGTCGGTGCGGATGCCGCGTGCGTCGAGGCCCATCAGCACTAACGTGTTGGCGAGCACGAACAGCACCGCCGCCGCGATGGCATAGGCGAGCGTGTGGTCGAGGCTCGACGGGCGCTCGCAAAAAAGGCGGGCGCCGCAGCGCGCGCACTCGGCGAGGCCGCCTGGCGGCAGGGACGGGGCGCGCTGCAGCAGGTCGCACTCCGGGCACGCCGTCAAGTTATTGGTTGTTCTGGGCATTTACGCCTTAGTCCGGTGCTATTCTCGCTCGTTCCATGAATGGCCCGGAAATCGTGGCGCGGGCGCAAGCGCTCGGCCGCCACAGCGACTCGGCGGAACACTCGGCTGGCACTTCGACTCGGTGCGCAACGGCGGCAAATACGATGGCAACCTCGGTATCCTGCTCGGCATCGCCTGCGTGGCCGAGCTCGATCGCCGCGGCGAGCGCTTGCCGGTCGCGATCGAGGTCGCCGCGTTCGCCGACGAAGAGGGCGCGCGCTTCCAGACCGGCCTGCTTTCCAGCCGCGCGATGGTGCATGGCCTCGACCCGAAGTTGCTCGAGCGGCGCGACGCGGACGGCATCACCCTCGCCGACGCGATGCGCGCTGCGGGCCTCGATCCGGCCCGCGCGGGCGAAGCGCGCATCGATCCCTCGACGCTCGCCGCGTACCTCGAGGTCCACATCGAGCAGGGGCCGGTGCTGCTCGCCGAAGGCCATGCGCTCGGCGTGGTCACCAGCATCGCGGCCGGCGCGCGGCACGCGATGACGGTGACGGGCGAAGCGGGGCACGCGGGAACGGTGCCGATGCCGATGCGCCATGACGCGCTCGCCGCCGCCGCCGAGATGGTGCTCGCGATCGAGCGGCGCTGCTCCGCGGGCGGCTCGCTGGTGGGCACCGTGGGCCTGCTCGAAGTGAAGGACGGCACCGGCAACGTGATCCCCGGCCAGGTGCGCTTCATGGTCGACATCCGCGCAGCCGACGGCGACATGCTCGCCGCCGCGCAGAGCGACGTCTTCGCCGAGCTGGACGCGATCGCACGCCGCCGCGGCGTGCGCCTCGAAGGCGACCGCACCCACCACGTCCGCGCGGTGCCGTGCACGCCATGGATCCAGGATGCGGTCGCGCGCGCGATCGAACGCGCCACCGGCAGGTCGCCCGCGCGGCGCCTTGCGAGCGGCGCCGGGCACGATGCGATGATCCTCGCGGAGGTCGCGCCGGTCGGCATGATGTTCGTGCGCTGCGGCGCGGGCGGCGTGAGCCACAACCCGGCCGAAACCGTCTCGGCGGAAGACGCCGGCCTCGCGCTCTCGGCGCTGGTCGAGCTGGTGCGCGCATTCACCCCTTTACAGGCGCGCAGCGCTGGAGAATAGTAGGCGGCTTGCATCGGAGGGAGCATGGAAGACAAACACCAAAGCCCCGAAACCGCCGCACCCGCACCCGACGCCGCGCGCCGTGAGGCGCTGCTGAAGATCGGCAAGTACGGGGCGTACGTCGCGCCGGCGGTCCTCGCCGTTGTCCTCGGCAACCGCGCCGAGGCCTGCTCCTGCGCGTAAAGGCCGCGCCATTTCCCTCGAGGATCGCAGCGCCGAGATCGCGTCGGCGGCGTGCGCCGTCGCCGTCGACGATCACCTGCTCGTCGCCGAATGCGGGTCGGGCGACGTCCGCCTTTTCAATCCGACCGCGGCGTTCATCTGGCGCCGCCTCGAGGAGCGGCTGAGCGAGGCGTCGATCGCGCAGGCGGTGGCGCGCGATTTCGGCGTCGACTATCGCATCGCGCACGCCGACGTGGCCGCGACGCTCGACGCGTGGATCGCCGCGGGATTGGCGACCTTCGAAGGCGGGCTCAGACATGCGCCGTCTCCCGCGGGCGCCGTCGAGGAGATCTTCTCCCGCGAAACCGAACACCGGCGCTATCGCCTCGGCGACGCGCGGTTCTCGGTGCGCTACCGCTTGGCGGCCAATGCCGGCGACCGCCAGCATCGCTTCCACGAGCGCGTCATGGCGCTGCTCGCGCCGCTCGAAGATGCGGTGCGTGGGCGCGGGCCGGAGATCGAGCTCGCGATCGACCGCACGCACGCCACCGCCTACGGACCGTTCTGCCGGCGCATCGTCGGCTCCCTGTTCGGGCCGTTCGAGTGGCTCTTCACCTTGCATGCGTCGGTGCTCGCGCCGGCGTCGCGCGCGATCGCGTTGTGCGCACCGCAGGGCGGCGGCAAGAGCACGCTCGCCGCCTATCTCGCCGCGCGCGGCTGGCGCTACTTCAACGACGACCTCGCGATCGTCGATCCGCGCGGTCCCGCGGTGTTGCCGCTGCCGGTCGCGCTCGGCGTGAAACCGGGAGCACGTGGAATGCTCGAATCCGACTATCCCGCGCTGCGCAGGGCGCCGGTGCACCGCTATGGACGCAAGGCCGTGCGCTACGTGGCGGTGCGGCGCAGCGCGATGGGCACCGAGCCCGCGCCGCTGGCCGCGATCGTGTTCTCGCGCTACGAGGCCGGCGCGGCCCTCACGATGCGCAGCGTGGCGCCGGCGCAAGCCGCGCGCGCCGTCATGGAAGCGGGCATCGTGTTCAGCCCGGCGCTGCGGCACGAGATGGTCGACTGGATGGGCCGTTTGCTGCAGGACATTCCGTGTCTACAGCTGCGCTACTCGAACCTCAGCGAAGCCGAAGCGGCTCTACGTACGGTTTCCTGAGCCGCTTCGCGCCGCTCAGCCACCTCGCGTGGCTTTGCCGCCTGCTGTCGCCCTTCGCCGAGCGCGCGCGGATCGTGGCGCTCGAGCCGCGGCGGCCGGATTGGCCCGCGCTCGTGGGCCTCGCGAGCGCGAACGGGCTGCTGGTTTCGATCTATCCCGCGCTCGAGGAGCACGGGTTGTGCGCGCGCGTGCCGGATGACGCGCTCGCGGCGCTTCGCGAGTTCCATGCACAGGCGCGGTTGCGCCGCACCGAGGCCGCGCGGCAGATCGAACGCGTGAGCGGCGCGATGAACGCGGCCGGGATCGAGCCGCTGTGGCTCAAGGGCGCCGCGCTCATCGTCGAAGGCTCGCCATGGGCGGACCGGCGCTGGATGAGCGATGTCGACCTGTGGGTCGCGCGCGATCGCATCGAGCCCGCGCGGGAGGCGCTGCTCGCGCTGGGCTATCGCCACGATCCGCGCTATCCCGACCCGGCCCCACATCACCTGCGCCCGGTGTTCCATCCCGACGAGCCGTTCGCGGTCGAGCTCCACCACGCGCTCACGCCACCCGTGGCCGCCGGCATCATGCCGGTCGATCGCGTGCTCGGCGCCGCGCGCCGGGTGCAATGGCGCTCGACGCGCGTCCTCGTTCCGGCGGCGCGCGACCAGGCCGTGCACATCGCGAGCCAGGCGCGACCGTTCGCGCGCGCTTATCTGCGCGGCCGCGTGAAGGCGCGGCGTGTGGTCGAGTTCGCGCAGATCGCCGCGGCGATCGGGGCCGAGGAGGCGGTCGATGCGTTGCGCGGCGCCTGCCGCGACAACGGCCAGCGCGAATTCGCCGAGGAATTCCTCGCGCTCTGCGGCGGCCTTTGCGGATTGCCGGGCGATTTCGATCCGCGCGCGGCCATGGCGGGCTTCGCCTGGAAAGCGAACTTCCCGCTGCCGCACACGCTCTACGCCGGCTTCCGGAGCGTTGCGCGTCCCGGGATCGGCCGGTACGCAAGGCATCCGCTCGCCTTCGCGAAAAAAGTCGTGGAGCACCTGCGGCTCGAGGGCGGGCAGCCCTGGTAACCAGGTCAGTGCGAGGACACGAGGCGCAGCGGTTGGAGGTGCGTCACGCTGGATCCCTCGCTTCGCATCTCCTCGATCGGTTGCGCTTCGCGCAGGCGCGCCACCGGCTCGCCCTCGACGCCGCGCATCACGAACGCGTTGCCCGGGAAGCGCGTGAAGTGCTCGCGCATGAGCTTGAGGAAATCCGGATGGGTCACCGCGACCAGCCGGCACGCCGCCGAGGGCGCGATGCCCATGGGCAGCATGAGCTTCGCCATGGTGTGGCCGCTGTTGCGCACGCCCAGGTCGAGGCGCGCGTCCATGAGCCGCGCGAGGTCGGGGGAGATGACGCCCAACGGCACCGCGGCGAGCTGGCGTTCCTCGAGCGCCTGCTCGGCATCGGCGACCGACAGGTGCGGGCCGTGGCCGAGGAGCTCGAGGATCTGCAGCGTTCCCACGCGCGTCGCTTCCTGGTGCGAGACGTGCACCACGACGGGCACGCCTTCGCGCGCGACGAGCAGCGCGAGCAGCGGGACGAGGTTCGGCAGCTTGCGCGAACCGTTGTGGCTCGGCATGAGCACCGGAATGGCGCGGTGCGACGGAAGGCGCATCGGCCGGACATGGGCCGCGAGCGCATCCATCATGCCGGCGAGCTCGTCGAGGCTCTCGCCCTTGATGCGCAGCGCCACCAGCACGGCGCCGAGCGGCGGGCCGTCGAGCTCCCCCGACAGGATCGCCCCGAAGAGCTCCCGCGCCTGGTCGCGCGACAGGTCCCGGGCCCCATGGCGGCCCCGCGCGAGCTCCTTCAGGTACGGCCGGGCGTCGAAGGTCATGGGAACGAAAGTTGGTGGGGTTTTCCCCCGTTTTCAGCCAGTGGAATGCCGAAAAATCCACAGAACGGGGTTTTCCGTCATGCTATCTTGGCTTCGCGGTTCAATATCAGCTGGAGGCCAGACAAATGAGCAGGAAAGAAAAGCAGGACGGCGAGCTGTCGGAACAGCAACTCGACAAGGTTGCCGGCGGACAGGAAGTGCGCAAGATGGAAACCATCGTGGTGACGGCCAAGCGGCCGCAACCCGAGCAGAAAGTGGTCAAGATGGAGACCATCGTCGTGACCGCGCAGCGCGACAAATCGGACATCGCCGGCACCAAGCTGGCGCAGGCCGACGCGAAGACCAAGAAGAACTGACGAGTCGGTCTGTCGCCTCGGCGACGCGACGATTCGTCATCCCGGCGCAGGCCGGGATTCAGTCCCTACCCCGCGCGAGCGGGGTTTTGCTTTCATGCCACCTGCCGCGCGAGCATGGCCTTGAACGGGCCGCTCGCGCCGGCCAGCTCCTCGAACCTTCCCTGCTGCACGATGCGTCCGCGGTCGAGCACCACGATGCGGTCGGCATCGCGCACGGTATTCAACCGGTGGGCGATCACGACGCGCGTCGCGTCGAGCGCGGCCAATCCCTCGAGCACCGTCGCCTGCGACACGTTGTCGAGCGCGCTCGTCGCCTCGTCGAGCAGCAGGATCTGCGGCGCGCCGGCGAGCGCGCGCGCGATCAGCACGCGCTGGCGCTGCCCGCCCGAGAGCGTCGAGAGCCCTTCGCCCACCACGGTGTAAAGGCCCATCGGCATCGCCTCGATGTCGCGCTCGAGCCCGGCGCGCCTGGCGGCTTCGAGCGCCGCGTTCGCATCGATGTTGTTGGCGCCCGCGATGTTGGTGAGGATGTCGCCGGCCCAGAGCTTTCCGCCCTGCAGCACGGTGCCGATGCGCCGGCGCAGGTGGCGCAGGTCGAGCGTCGCCACGTCGCGGCCGTCGTAGAGCACCTGGCCGATCGCCGGCGTCTCGAATCCCAGCAGCATGCGCAGGAGCGTCGACTTGCCCGAACCGCTCGGCCCGACGATGGCGACGAACTCGCCGGGCTCGATCGTGAGATCGACATCCTCGAGCACCACCGGCCCGCCGGGATACGCGAAGCTCACCGTACGCAGCTCGATGCGTCCCTGCGGATCGTGCGCGACGCCCTTCCTGCCGGCGTCCTCGGGCGGCGTCTCGAGGATCGGGCGCGCACGCTCCCACACCGGTTTGAGGTTCACCACGTCGAGCGCGGTGGACACGAGCGCGTGCACGCCGCCCAGGAGCGAGAAGAGCGCCGCGTGGAAGGCGACGAACTCGCCCGTGGTCATCTTCGAGGTGGGCAGGAGCTGCCACGCGAGGTAGAGCACGATCACGGTCGCGCCGGGCTGCAACAGGTTGAGCGCGACCGATTCCCAGTTGGAGAGCCGCGCGCTCACGCCGTTGAGCGAACGGAACGCGTCGTACTTGTCGTACCACTGGCGGAAGGCGCGCGGCTCGGCGGCGGCCGCCCGAAGCTTCGCGATGCCCGAGAAGATCTCGAACTGCATCGCGCCGAGCTTGCCGTCCATCGCCTCGATGCGGGGGCCGACGCGAAGCCGCGCGAGGCCGAGCGCGGTGGACAGCGCCACGACCACGGCGGCGATCCCCATCGCCGCGGCGGTGAGCGCGGGGCTGTACGCCACCATGAGGCCCAGGTTGGCGAAGAGGAAGAGGGACGTGACGAACGTGCCGATGGTCGAGCCGGTGATGGTGCGCTGGATCGTGTTCACCGATCCCATGCGAAGCGCGAGGTCGCCGCTCGAGAAATCGCGGAAGAAGCGCGCCGGCGCGGACACCACGCGGTCGACGAGGGCCGCCTGCATCGCCACGCCGATGTGCGACTCGAATCGCATCACCGCGAGCGAGCGCACCACGTCGAGCGCGATGATGGAGACGCCCGCGACGGCGAGTGCGGCGACGATCGCCTGGATCGTGCCCGCGTCCTGCGCGGGGATCGCGCGATCGATGAGCCAGCCCATCGCCGCGGGCGTGAACAGGCCCACAATGGCGGCGACGAATCCCGCGATGAGGAGCAGCAGCAGGTCGGGGCCGCCGTGCGCCGCGGTGAAGCGCAGCATGTCCATGGCGCTGAGCGCGCGCCGGTCGAAGCGCCGATAGAAAGTGAACGCGAAGGGCGCAAGCCGCGAGGCGAGCGCGGCGTCCACGCGCCACTCGTGGATCTCGTTCGTCTCCGTGTCGGCGGCCTGCATGCGATAGCCGCCCAGGTGCGGAACGAGGGCCACCCATCCGGTGCCGGCGGCGAGCGACGGGCTCGTGAACGGCGTCGGCCCGCGCGGCACGCGCCGGCGCTCGGTCACGCGCGCGATCATCGGCCCGCCGGAATGCGTCCACCACTTGCCGTCGAGGATCACGCGCCGCGAGCGCGTGCCCGCCGGCGCCGCCATCGTCTCGAGCACGTCGGCCGCGTCGGCCGTCTCCGAAATGGGGACAGACTCCAATTTCCCGCTGGGAGGAACGGCCGTTCCTCCAGGCAGGAAATTGGAGTCTGTCCCCATTTTCCGGACCGCGAGCAGCCGCCAGGCCGCCAGCAGCGTGGTCGACTTGAAGGAGATGCCGGGGTCAGACATCGGCGGTGGCCACGGACTCGGTGGCGACCAGCTCGGCGAAGAGGCCCGCGCGCGATTTGAGCTCGGCGTACGTGCCGCGCTCGGCGACATGTCCGCCGTCGAGCACGAGGATCTCGTCGGCGTCGCGGACGGTCGAGAGGCGGTGCGCGACCACGAGGCAGGTGAGGTTGCGCGCGCGCAGGTGCTGCTCGACCATCGCCTCCGACGTCGGATCGAGCGCGCTCGTCGCCTCGTCGAGGATCAGCACGCGCGGATTGCGAACCAGCGCGCGCGCGATCTCCAGGCGCTGGCGCTGGCCGCCGGACAGGTTGCGCGCGCCTTCCTGCAGCGCCGCATCGAGCCCGCCCGGCCGCACGAGGATGTCGCCCTCGATCGCGGCGTCGCGTAGCGCCGTGCGCAACACGTCGTCGGAGGCCGCCTGCCACAGCGTGAGGTTGTCGCGCACGCTCCCCTCGAAGAGCGTCACGTCCTGGTCCACGTATGCCACGGCATCGGCGAGGTGCGCGCGCTCGTAGACGTCGCGTGGTTGCCCGTCGAAGAGGATCTCGCCATTCCACGGCCGGTAGAGTCCCGCGGCGAGCTTCGCGACCGTCGACTTGCCCGATCCCGACGCGCCCACCAGCGCCACGCGCCCGCCCGCTTTCACGATGAGCGAGAAGTCCTCGATCAGCGGCGCCTCGCCGCGGTTGTAGCCGAAGGTGACGTTGCGGAATTCCACGTTGCCGGCGATCGGCGGCGCAGGGATG
>WNFI01084695.1_pt1 | contig 12169 bp, 10 predicted proteins | sample 5400471 | NCBI WGS metagenome assembly WNFI01 (sample SAMN13153348, study PRJNA577476) | soil metagenome | isolation source: 100 cm saprolite on Douglas fir-dominated hillslope | place: USA:California | collected 2013-09-17 | reverse complement strand
AACATGATGAACTCTTATATTTCCCGAGTCTGTGATGACAGTCAGACCAGTTCCCGTGGCGCCAGAAATCACGATGTCGTTGATGGTGACGTTCCCATCCCAGTTCGTGACGGTCAGAGGGACGCTAAATGTAGTGACTCCGGATAGAGCGTAACCGGCGCCCGAACTGCCATTCCAACCGCCCTGGACAGTCAGATCCGTTAGGCCGGCCAGGTTGGCATTGGTCTGGTCAAAAGTTGCGTCAGGGGTGGAATAGGTCGAGGTGAAATAAACGGTGCCCGCACCGCTCTGCGAGCCAAGTGCCGTAATCAAAGCGGCGACCGAAGCATATGCAGCTGTGCAACCTGCACCGCCAGGGGTCTGTCCGCTGGGGCACCACATCGGGTCGCCCGTGGCAACAATATTGGCGGCTTGTTGGGTAACCAGCGGAACAACGGCCCCGCTGCTATTCAAGGCAACCACGCTCGTACCGGCCGGGATCTGATTCAAAGCGGCGGAGGTAGCCGTGGCGGTGGGCCCGACGCTTGTAGAACCAGTCGGGACCGCTGGAGCAGTTGCCGAGACAGAGCTCGCCGGAGCGACGGTCCGTGGAAGAGGTCGAGCTGTTCGACCCTGGATTTGCAGCGGGGGGATCCGTCGCGACGGGTGTGCCACCATCTGCCAACACCCCCTGGGGGTGCACCGCACTCAGCAAAAGTACCAAGATTAAAGTACTGACGGTAAATAATATACGAACGTGCCGGTTCATCCCGCCTCCAAAAACAAATGATGATGGAATAGGTCGCAGATTAATTTCCACCCCCTGCGAGCTTCCGAAATTTAACCTCGGTGATTGTAACCGCCCGTCGAACCCAACGCAAGGATAAGCAACCCGAACCAGGATGAAATGAGCCTACGGAATCGGATGTCGCCTGCCGTATTCGGTCATCTTTTGAAACCGATATGCAATTGCAAGAACAGCATTCTCATCCCCCGGTTTTCCGACCAGCTGCAAGCCCAGCGGCAATCCATGGGCGTCCCAACCGCATGGAATACTGATCGCCGGCAATCCGTAATAGTTCGCAAAAAGTGTATTTTCCGGCGAAAGTGCCTGCGGATCAGCACCTGCTTCGCTGATCGAGGGGACCATAGTCGTCGTGGTAGGAAGAATCAGAATATCGATCTCTTTGAATGCCTGCCCCGCGATGGCCTCCCGATCTGCCTCGATGCTGCTGATCCCGCGGCTGAGGTCGGCAGATGGAGCCGCGGCAGGGACCAGAGGATAACCGAGACTGCGAATAGTTTCCACAGCCCGATCAAATGCGGCCGTAACTGCAGCATCGGCTTTGGGGTGGCTCACCACACCCAGTCTGTTTTTCCTCCCCGGGTCTAATTCAGGCGAGAATTCCGCGGGTTTTGTCTCATCGTTCGACTCAGCGAGAACACTCAAGACGAGAGCTGTGTCCTCGACGCTTCGAGTGGTGATGCCCGGGTGGGATAACAATAGGATCATCTCATCGGCCTTTTCACCCTCCAGGATGCCCTGGCTGCTGATCAGGCCGTATGTTCCTTTAAAGCCGACTACGCCACAACAAGCTGCTGGCAAGCGGCAGGAACCGATTGCATCGGTGTCGAGGGTCGCATAGCACATCCCGCTGGCAACTGCGGCCGCAGATCCACCCGATGATCCGCCGGCTATATACGCTCCATCCCATGGGTTGTGAACCGGCCCATAGTAGCTGGCGAGCGAGGTCGTACCCATGCCCAACTCATGCATGTTCATTTTTCCAATCACGATCGCCCCGGCCTGTTTCAATTTCGCCACGCTCGTCGCGTCCTTGGAAGGAACCCGGGCCCTAAAGTGCTCGAAGGCTGCGGTCGTTGGAATTCCGGCAGTATCATAGAAATCCTTGATGCCCAGCGGAATGCCGTGGAGGGGGCCGAGCCACCTGCCGGCTTGAATTTCTGCCTCCGCCTCTCGGGCCTGTCGGAGTCCCTGATCTGCAAGTACTGTAATGAAGGCATTGAGTTTCGGGTTCAGACTCTCAATCCGCCTGAGGCAGCCATTGACGACCGCTACGGGCGAGACTCTTTGTTGCCGGATCAGCAGGCTGAGCTCAGCAATACTTGAGTAGTAATAGTCTTCCAGCATGGACGTTCTCTACTTTCTGATGAGACGAGAGTGAAAGGGTTCAAAAGCGATCAAACTTTTTTCTCGCCCCTCATCACGCTCATTTCGAATCCCATCATGCGGCCTTTCCCTTCGATCTGGGAAACAATTCCCAGTCTTTTCATTTTTTCGGCAGTGGCCTCGATCATATGAGATACATCCCAGATGAGGATATGTCCTCCCGGTTTTAGGACCCGGACCATCTCCCCAACTGCCTGGTCATGATCAACATTACGCGAGCTGATGTGATGCAGCGCACCGCTCGAGAACACAACATCAAACAGCCCGTTCTCAAAAGGCATTGCACGCGCGTCGGCCCGCCTGAAATCGATCCGGTCAGCGACCCCTTCGGCAAGGGCATTTTTCCAGAGGAGTTCAAGATTCCCGCCGCCGCTTGATGGACTCCACACATCGATCCCGATCGCTTTTCCGCTCTTCAATTTCGCGGCGGCGCCATTGAGCATGAGCCCGCTGCCACAGCCAACATCCAGGACCCGCTCATCGCCGCGCCAGGAAATGGAGTCGAGCATTTCGCGTCGGACGGTTGTCCGCTGGCGCCATTTCCAAATTACAAAGACCCACGCAGCGAGTGCCGGCAGCAGCAGCAAAAATCCCAAAGCCACCCCCAACCAATAGAGGCGCCCCGAGCCCATTTGCAGTTGAAAGTACGATTCGAACCCAAGCAAAATACCTGCAAGAGCGAGAAGATTCAATCCGAAGGGTGTGCGCGGCCAATAGCTGGACCAAATTTCCGTATCGTGCAGCTGGTGCAGAAGATGTGATCTCATGGCAGTGGAGAACCTCTATAAAACAATCCCAAAATAGTCCTTCAACAAGGCGGGATATTCCTCCTGGCTGATCGGCCGCTTTTCCCGCCGGCCGTTCCGGGTTTCGATTACCCACCCATTCTCGAGCGAGATGCGGCCGTCCGATCTTGCCAGACTGATGATGCTCTCGCGCGTGAAGCTGGAGTCGGGTGAGGTCTGATGATATAGGCAAGCCCCTTCATAGTCCGCCGGAAATCTACGCGGAGTTAGCTCGAAGAAGTAAAGACGCTCCCAGCCTCCATCATAATTTTTTTGCCACACGATATTCCCCCGGTCCGTTTTTTCCAGTCGGTAGGAGCGCAGACTCTGCACCTGTTCGCCTGCATTGTTGAAGTTCAAAGGTTCAACGAACGAATCGCCGAAACCGACATCCGCCAGCCAGAGATCCTCTTGGTTTGGGATTCTGACGAGCAGCGCCAGGTGATCAAAATCGATCCCCAGTTTTCCATCGCGGCCGAATACCCGGGCATTGAGATAGGTGATCTCAAACCCGATCTGCTTGAGCACCATTGCGAACAACCCGTTGAGTTCATAGCAAAAACCTCCGCGGTTCTCCACTATGAGCTTGCTCCAGATGGAGTCCTCGTCGAGATGGATCCTCCGTCCCAGAGCGATGTCCAGATTTTCAAAAGGGACTGCCAGCATTTGAGCGATGTGCAGGCCGATGAGGGATTCCCGGTCGCTGCGGACCGCCCGGTGGTAGCGAATGCGCTCCAAATAGTGCTCGATCTGCACGAATCCATTATATCTGCAGCGATTGAGTCCAAAGCGAGTATGCTTCCAAAAAAACGTATGCGCTGCGGGCATAAATATTTTGAGGATGCTTGCTGGCATTTTTCTGGGACGAAGATGGGTGCCGCCAGTCCAGAACTCGCCCCGGCATGCCCTTATTTTTGGAGCGGCGCAAATGTGGCTTCGACGGTCATACCCCAGCGAATGCGCGGATCGATGGGATTATCGACCAGAATGCGCACGTTATACACCACGTCCCCACCCTGCTTCGTGAACGACTGACTAATGGACTGAATGCTCCCGCCCAGTGTAATGTCCGGCAGGGCATCCGGCACCATGCTGACCTTCTGCCCAGGGCCCAGCTTGACAACTTCCAATTCGGTCAGATCATCGGTTTCGACCAGCCACTGACGGGGATTGATCATGCTCACCGCCACGGTTTCCGGTCCAACCTGCTGACCAAGATCCACACTTACATCCGCAACCACTCCATCGAACGGTGCCTGGATTTCGAAGTTGGCAAGCGCCTCCTGCCCGGCCGCAACCTGCGCCTTGGCATTATCCAGGCGCGCCTGGACGAGTGCTAACTGGTCGCTGTTCGGGCCGCTTGCAGAGAGATCATACTGATACTTGGCCTCCGCTTCAGCCGCCAGAGCAGCATCCAGAGCTGCACGGGGGTCATCGCGTTCGCGCATGTCTGACTCTAGATTCGTGACCGCCTCATCGTACGCCTGCTGTTTGGTCTTTAGGCGGTCCTCCGCATCCTTATAGCGTTGGCTATTCGGGTCAAGGTTCTTATACTGGTCAAAATTTGCCTGTGCGTCGGCGAGTTCGCCCTTGCGGGTCTCCAGCGTTGCCTGTGAGTTGCTGATCCGGCTGCGAATGTCGCGTAGATTCAAACCGTCCCATTTCTTTTGCGCATTCTCGCGGGCAACTTGTGCATTCATGTAGGCAGTCCACTCCTGGGCCCGGGCAGCGGGTGCACCGCGATTCAGCGTGTTATACGCCTGTTGTGCGGCAGTGACTTCCACCTCTCCCGAGGTTAGCTGTGCCTCAGCCTGGTCGTAATTATCAAGCCTCATGAGGGGATCGCCGCTCTTGACCGCATCACCGGTCTTGACCAAGATCTTTGCCACCGCCCCGCGTCCCGGGAATGCGAGATTGACCGCTTGCGTCGGTCTGATATGTCCCGCCACAATCACGGTTCCGGCCGGAGCCGGGGTCGGGGCGGGGCTCGTCGCAGCCGCGGTGCTGGTGCAGCCTGCCAGGGCGAGCGCAAAGACGAGTAAGGCAATGAGTGAGAATTTCCGGAGCATATGATCGAAACCTTTCTTGGGGTACAAAGCAGGGCGCCTATCAGGCAATACTCATTCTATTATTCGTAGGCCAGGACTTCCCGGATCGTCAGCCGTGCTACGTTGCGTGCCGGCAGGATGCTCGCGACCACAGAAAGGACCAGGATCAACGCCAGCCAAATGAGATAACCGGTAATGGTAAACACGGTTTGGATCGGCGTTTCAAAGACGGTCAGGCTGACGATGTAGGAAAGTAAATACGTAAACGGCACAGAAAGCACGATTGCCATGCCGAATGAAATGAAGCCGATCACCATTCCTTCGGTGATCACGGTCTGCATGATGACACGGTCCTGCGCGCCGATCGCACGCATGATCCCGATCTCGCGGGTGCGCTCGAGGACGTTCATGCCCATCGTGCCCGCCAACCCCATCGATCCCACCGCAGCCGTCAGGAGCGCCATAATCAACAGGAAAGTCACGAGCGTGTCAAGATTTTTGGAGGCGGTATCTAGCGACGCGAGTCCGGATTGCGATTGCAGGACATTGAATCCATTGGCACGGAAGTAGTGGTCCAGTGTATCTGCCATCCGGTCCTGAGAGGCGCGGTCGTGCTGCACGGTCTGAATACGGAACGAGTTGGACTGATTCGCGAGGTCATTCACCTGTGCAACATATTCAAGAGGCGCATACGCCAGGATACCCTGCTGCCCGACGAATTGGAATATGCCGACGACCTGCCATTGTTCCGTGCGCCCGTTGATCTTGAGCGGCAGGAAATCGCCTGGCTTCAGATGCGGATAATAATCAAGGACCGACTCACTGATGGTCAGTTTGCGTTCATCCGTGGGAAGGATCCAGCGGCCCGAGGCGAGGATCGGTCTGACCAGGGGACTCATGGCTGGTGGTGCCACGATATTTAATGAATCGATCACCGCGCCCCCCGGGTACAGCAGATCCGCGCTCATTCCCTGCCAGCCCTCAATGCTCTGAACTCCGGGTAACTGCATGGCAAGCTGCCGAATTTCATTGACCCGGTAGGGGCGGGTGAAATCCAGTTCGACATCGGCGCGGAAATAATTGCCGATGGCACCAATATACTCGTGCAATGTCACGCGCACATTGAACACGGCGATGAAGATCGCCCCGCCCATGGTCAGGGTGAAGAGTGTCAGGATCAGCCGAGCACGCTTGCGGAACGTGTTGCGCAATGAAATGATGACCGGGCGGGGCAGGTGAATGCCGCGTGCGGCCAGTGCGAGCGTGAAGCGGATCGCAACGGCAATTTGGATACCCAGCGCGATGGGCACGATCCGATACCCCAGCAAATTGAAGCGCAACTGTGCGGCGATAAAGGCGGCCAGGCCATATGCGCCCTGTCCACCAAGCGGCACGGCGATGAGAAGAGCCAGCACCCCGAAGGAAATGATCAATGCCAGATACATGATCAGGATCTGGCGATAACGCCCGCCGACCAGCTTCATCACGCCGATGTAGCGCAGATGCTGATTGAGCAGGGCATTCAAGGTATTGGCGATCAGCGATGAAGACAGGAACACGATCAGCACCCCCAGCGCCATCAGAATGCCAAGCACTGCGTTAATGGTCGCCGCAAGGGGGTGTTCATGGGTTTTCGATGTCCGCGTCCGATAAACGGCAATTCCAGACCGGACGAGCCGGTCCTTGACCTGCCCGGCGACATTACTGATGTAAGTAGGGTCATCCTGGCCCTGGGATAGGGTGGCATAGCTGCGGTTATACAGGTCCGGCTGCTGGAGGTCTTCCAGGGTGGTCATACCAATATAACCAAATGGAGGCGCAAGAAAATCGCCGGCGCCCGTTGTCAAATCCTGGACCACGCCCACGACCGGCATCGATTTCGTCGTTCCATCGGGCAATTCCAACACCAAAGTATCTCCCACATTGACTGCCAGCTTTTCAAGAGCATCCTTCTCAAGAAGCAGTTGGCCTTTGCCCGGGTGATCGCTGCCGCTCACTGGCGTAAGGAGATCAACCTTGTTGGTTGTGAAATTATTCATTGCGACCAGGTCCAGGCTGGTCCAGTTGCTGGCGTGCAGGGGATGTACGCGGATCGTGAACGCCCTTCGGCCCTCGGCCACTGCGATCCCGGGCATATTGCGAATGGAAGCGAGCACGTCGTCGTTGAAATCTGCCATGCGCAGTTCGACATTCGCAGGGTCATGGGCCGAGTAGCTGGCGCTCATGTCATGCGAGATGATGACGTACGCGCCGGAGATCACCCCGATCGAAAGCACGCCCACCGCAATGGAAAGGACCACCAGGGCCGTTCGAGCCTTATTTTCGATCAGGTCGAGAAAAACTTTATGCCAGCGAGGTCTCATCATAAGAGCTCCGGATGCCTTGTCTTACGCCTTCTTCTTGATGCGTGCTTTGCCCGGGCGGCGGTGCGGCGTCTTATCAAGCGCCTCCGCGGTGATCGGCGATTCTGCCAGAATCCGAAGAAAATCCTTGCGTGGAAAGGTTAACAACTCAACCCTCTCGTGCCCGGCCCGCACCCGGGCGACCGCCTTCCCAGCGCGCACCCATTCGTTCACACCGAACAATTCACCCGTCTTCAGATTCGCCAACGCCCTGCCTCGCCCGCTCCCTGGCTGCACGATCTCTACTGAACCACTGGCAATCAGGTAGAGTTGATCGACCGTCTGGCCGCGATCGAGGATAACTTCGTCCGCCCGGACTGTCCTCCTCTTGGCATTGCGGGTGATCTCCAACATGTGACGATGGCGCAGCAACGGCAGTGCCTTTGCCACAGTTGGATCGATCAACTCGCCATCCGCGATAATGATGGTGCGGGAGGTCCGCACGGTTAGCGAGGGATCATGCGTTACCATCACGATCGTTTTGCCGCGCCGGACCAGCTCGTCGAAGACATCGATCATCTGATTGGCTGTCTTGGAGTCCAAATTCCCGGTGGGCTCATCCGCAACGATCAGAGGTGCATCGGTCGCAAGCGCGCGTGCGATCGCCGTCATTTGCTGTTGCCCGGTCGCGACGGCAAGCGGCAGCTTATTGGCCTGCTCCCTCAGGCCCACCATTTCCAGCGGTTCCATCGCCCGGGCAGGCCGTTCCTCGAATTCGTACAGACCCACGTAATCCATCGGGAGCATGACATTCTCGAGCAGTGACAACATCGGTAACAACTGGAAGAATTGAAAAACGATTCCGAGGTTCTTCCCGCGCCATAATGACCTCTGGCTTTCCGTGATCGAATAGATGTCGGTCCCATTGACAACCACCTGACCGCCTGTGGGATGGTCGATACCGGTGATCATGTTCAGCAAGGTGGACTTGCCGCTGCCAGATTTTCCAACAATCGCCACAAATTCGCCGCGCCCAATATTCAGATCCAGCCCTTTGAGAACCATAAATTCGCCGGCCGCATTCTGATAGGTCTTTACGACCTTGCGCAGGCTGATCATATTCTCCGATTGCGGAGAGACACGGGCCGCGGATCCCGCGGCCCTTGAAATTGGCCGCCTGGTCATTTCGCTCGAATCTTCCGACGAGGACCGGGGGATCGCGCTCCGTTCACCAATTCACCATCTGCGAGTTGAAGATGGCGTGTGAAGCGCGGCGTCAGACTGCTGTCATGGGTGACCATGACGATCGTCTTGCCTCGCTCGCGGACCAGATTTTCAAAAACCTCGAAGATATGATCGGCCGTGACGGAGTCGAGACTGCCAGTGGGCTCATCTGCGACCAGGATCGGCGGGTCGTTGGCCAACGCGCGTGCGATCGCGACGCGTTGTTGCTGTCCCCCTGAAATATAGGCGGGCAATTTGTTTGCATGGTCCTCAAGTTCCAGGAGCGTCAGCAACTCGAGCGCGTGTTCACGGCTCAGCCGCGGCTGATACACATCGCATAGATCCATGGGGATCATTACATTTTCGATCAAGGTCAGCATCGGCAAAAGTTGGAATGTTTGAAAGATCACACCCAGCGTTTGACCACGCCAGAGCGCCAGCGCGTCTTCATCCAGCCGATGCACCGAGGTCTCTTTGTGATCGGCGCGCACGATCACCGCACCGGAAGTCAGGTGGTCCACGCCTGTGATCATGTTGAGCAGTGTGGATTTGCCAGCGCCGGATTTTCCCACAATGCCCAGGAATTCCCCCCGCTCGACCCCCAGGTTGATTCCCCTGAGCGCGTGGAAATCACCGGCTTCGGTGGAATAGACTTTCGTTACATTTTTCAATTCGATCAAAGGAGCAAGCATGGTCGACCCGCAAATCCCGTTAAAAAACGGCCAAGCCGCGGCCGTTAAATAAACGAACGATGAACGGAGCGCATTGTAATGCCGATTGCAACAGAAGGCAACCGGGCGGGCTTTCAATTTCTGATCAACAGATCTACGAAGCAAGAATATACGCCGCCAGAGATACGCGGTCCGCCCTGTGGGACAGTCTGAAAAGTTTGGTATCATCATCCCATCGCCAGGGGTGCGAAAGGGGCCGGCTTGAGTGGGCCGGGAGCGTGGGGTTCAAAATGGTCACAACAGTTGGCGCCTACCTGCTGATCGCGATTTTCCTGATCATCGAGGGCCGCTTGCGAAAGGGGAGGCAGGCAAAAAGTCTTCGCCCGGGACAATATGACCGCGGCAGCACCCGCCGCATCGGCCTGGCATTCTTTGTCACCTTTCTCATTCTGCTGATCACCCCCATCCTTAACTATTTCCAGATCGGAACACTATCTCCTTCAGGTGTGATCGGAGGAATAGGACTGGCTCTCATGCTCGGCGGGATGGCCCTGCGTGTTTGGGCCAGCAAAACGTTGGGCGCCTTTTATACCCGCACGCTGCTGATCCAGACAGAACAAACAGTGGTCGATGGCGGGCCATATCAGCTCATACGCCATCCAGGGTACCTGGGCGACTTCACGATGTTCGTCGGTGGCGGACTGGCAATGGCCAACTGGATCGCGTTCATCGCCATTTTCACGGCGATGTTCAGCGCATATGCCTTTCGCATCAAGGTCGAAGAGCAAATGCTCGAAACGACGCTTGGCGATCCATATCGGGCTTATATGAAACGAACCCACCGGCTGATTCCCTGGATCTATTAAGAACAAGAGGATCGCGCAGCATTCCTGTCATTGTTTTGCGCCTTGCAGCTGTCTTATGCTACCGGGCGCGGAGAGGAACCATGACCAACAACAGAAGACCCAAGACGGCCTCCCTCGCAGAACGAACCGTTGCCTCGCTCAACTTTTTTTCCAAATGGGAAACCCCGCTCGACCTTCAAGCGGCCAAGGTTTATCGCGGGATCCGGAGCGAAGCACCGGATTTTGACACCTTCAAACTGAGAGCTCCTGCCGGAAGCGAAGACCGCCGAATGGTGGAACGGTTTTTCGCCTCCTTCGAGGATGCGGGAAACTTGATCCGGGCCGGGCAAATGCGGGAAGACCTCTTCTTCGACTCATGGTACAACCTGCCGAGTGCCTGGAACAGAGCCAAGCCATACGTACTGGGCCTGAGAGCGGAGACGCACAATCCGAAACTCTACGAAGCATTCGAATGGCTTGCGGAGCGCTCGGAACTATTCTGGAGAGAACGCGAAACGCATCCACCTACATGGAAACCGATCGAGTCCCCTGAACCCAATGTGGAGGAGAAGGCCGTATTTGAGGCATTCAGCAATCATTCCCTGCCCGACAAAGAGGCCTGGGAGATGTTTGACCATCTGCAGGGCCGCGCTCCAACGTTCGAGGCCTTTACCGAGGCCATTCCAGCCGGCAGCCCGGATTTCATCACCTTTGATCTGGTCATGTGCGCATATGACCGGGCAGGCGTACTGATCAAGAATGGTATCCTCCATCCAGCTCTCCTCTTGGAGTCCTGGCGAAGCCCGGTGGAGATTTGGGAAATCTCGGAGAAGTGGGTACGCGGCCTGCAGCAAAAGAGCAATTCCACTCACATTTATGAAAATGTGGAGTGGCTTGCCGTCTTTGAACGCAAGTTCAAGAGCCAGCACGACGAAATGAAGAATTCCGCTCGGCGAAGCCTGTTTCAGGCGGACCAGTCAGACAAGTGATCACATGGATGTTCATGAATGGAGATCGGCATGAGAAAACTTCTGGAAAACGCAGCACAGCGTGCCATCGCATACATCGAAGGCCTTGACTCAAGGGCGGTAGCCCCACCACCTCAAGCTGTAGCAAGGCTCAGCGTCCTTGATCAGAAAATTCCGGAGGAGTCGGGCGGACCGGAAGCTACGCTGAAGCTGCTGGACGAGAGCTGCTCCGAAGCGACGATGGCCATGGCGGGGCCGCGCTTTTTTGGTTTTGTCATCGGCGGATCCTTGCCCGTGACTCTCGCCGCCAACTGGCTAGCTGGTGCATGGGATCAGAACTCGGCCTTCTACAATGTCACGCCCTCTACTGCTCTGCTCGAACAAGTGGCATTGCGCTGGCTCCTCGACCTCTTTGACCTGCCGAGCGAGACCGGGGGAGCCTTCGTGACAGGGGCAACGATGGCTAACTTTACCGCGCTGGCTGCCGCGCGCCATTCAGTGCTGAAGGGTGCCGGTTGGAACGTGGAATCTGAGGGTCTCTTTGGTGCTCCGCCGATCTCCGTCGGGGTCGGCGGAGAAGTACACCCAACGCTCATTAAATCACTGGGATTGCTGGGTCTCGGGCGCAACCGGATTATCAAGGTACCGGTGGACTCTCAGGGGCGGATGCGTGCAGACGCGATCCCGCCCCTGTCCGGTCCTACCATTGTGTGTGCCCAGGCTGGCAATGTCAACACCGGGGCATTTGATCCCATCGTTGAGATCTGCAAGATCGCGCATGCCGCTGGCGCCTGGGTTCACGTGGACGGGGCCTTCGGCTTGTGGGCATTGGCTGTTCCGTCCATGGCTGCGCTCACTGCAGGCATCAGGCAGGCGGACTCGTGGGCAACCGACTTTCACAAATGGTTGAACGTCCCCTATGACAGCGGCCTGGCTCTCGCCCGCGATGCGCATGCCCTCAGCGCGGCAATGGCCGTTACCGCCGAATATCTTCCCAGCGCCAGTCCCTATCGAAATCCCTCCGACTTTACCCCCGAGCTCTCCAGGCGGGCACGCGGCATCGAAGTATGGGCTGCTTTGCATTCATCCGGACGCAAAGGGGTCATCGAGCTGGTC
>WNFI01665267.1_pt1 | contig 12170 bp, 13 predicted proteins | sample 5400471 | NCBI WGS metagenome assembly WNFI01 (sample SAMN13153348, study PRJNA577476) | soil metagenome | isolation source: 100 cm saprolite on Douglas fir-dominated hillslope | place: USA:California | collected 2013-09-17 | reverse complement strand
CAGCCGCTCTACAACATCGTCCTGATGGGCTTCTTCGAGTGGGGCGTGGCGGTGCACGACCTCAACTTCGATGCGATCCGCGCGGGTGACAAGCCCAAGGCCCAGGCGCTCTCCGAGCTGAAGGCGATCGGCGTCAAGGCACGCCAGCAGATCGTCAAGGACTACCTCGCCTTCCCGGCCTTGTCGGCCGCCGGGGCCGGCGCCGTCTCCGGCCGGCGCGCGGCGCGCCGCACGTTCGCCTCGACGCTGGCCGCGAACTTCACGGCGAACATCGTCCGGAACGTGTGGGCCTACTCGATCATCTTCTGCGGGCACTTCCCCGATCAGACCTACACGTTCGGCGAGGCTGAGGTGGCCGAGGAGACGCGCGGCGGCTGGTACGTCCGTCAGCTGCTCGGCTCAGCGAACATCGAAGGCACCCCGCTGTTCCACTTCCTCTCAGGCAACCTCAGCTTCCAGGTGGAGCACCACCTGTTCCCCGACATGCCCTCCAGCCGCTACGCCGAGATCGCGCCCCGCGTGCGCGACGTCTGCGAACGCTATGCGCTGCCCTACAACACCGGTCCCCTGCACCGGCAGCTCGGCACCGTGCATCGCACGATCCTGCGGCTCGCCTTCCCCGGCGGGCGGCCGCGGCCGAAGCCCGGCCCCTACGCGGCGCAAGCCGGCTGACGCGCGACCCCGCCACCGCACCCGAGCCGATCGGCAAGATCGTGGCGAGCACGCCGCTGGCGCTGCTCGGGATCATCGCGCACGCCGAGAGCGCGTTCGAGCCTTGGCTGCGCTACAGCAACGCCCTGCTCAGAGACCTCGAGCTGGACCCGCTGCTGCGCGAGGTCGCGATCCTGCAGGTCGCCCATCTTTCCCCGTCGCCGTACGAGTGGACCCAGCACGTGCCGATCGCCGAGTCATTCGGGGCCTCCCCTCAGCTGGTGACGGCGATTGAGTCGGGCGACGAGAGCTCGGAGGCGGCGAGCACCGAGCAACAGGCGGTGCTGTCCTTCACCCGGGAAGTGGTCGTCGAGGGGGCCGCCGGCGAGCAGTCCGTGGACTTGATGCGAGGGCTCCTGGGGGAGAGGGGAGTGGTGGAGCTGCTGCTCGTGATCGGCAACTACATCGCGCTGGGGCGTCTGATCGCGACGGTTGGTCTCGAGCCCCACGAGCCGGTTGTGAAGCTCCCGGGCGGCGCCGACGCGCTCGGGCCGCGCGAGCGCCGGGAGCAGTGAGCCACGGCCCCGGAGTCGCCGGGCCTCAGCGCGCGTCCAAGGAGCCGACCCGCGACTCCGCCAGGTCCAGGCGCGCGAGCGACCGCAGGAAGCTGTAGGTCACGATCACGTGGATGCGCGACTGGGTGGCGTTGTAAAGGCCCATGCCGAGCCCGGAGGCGATCGAGGGATAGAAGCTCGCGACCTCCACCTCGACGTGCAGCCGAGCGCGCTCGCCGTCGCCCTCGTCGCTGCGGGTGACCTCGATCTTCAGGTAACCGCGGCCGCGTCCGCGGCGGGCGAGGAGCAGTCCTCCGGCGATGCGCCAGCGCACCAGCGCCCGCGCTCCGTCGATCTCGTACTCGGGGGCTTTGAAGGTGAGCAGACGCAGGGGGGTGCCGATCACGCAGATGGCGCGGCCGGACGGGGTGTAGCGCACCTGGATCAGGCCGAGGGTGATCCGGGAGAGGAACCGCCAGTAGGTGCGTGCAAGCCGCTCCAGGTTGGGTGCCGCCCACAGCTCCTCGAGCGCGTCGCGGTCGATCAACAGGTCGGCGCGCTGCACAGAGGTGACGGCCCCCGTGGCACGGTCGACGGAGGAGGAGTTCGTGAGGTTGTTGATACGAGCGCGCTCGCGCTCCCCCCGCGGCGGCCGCGTGAGGACTCGCGCCGTCGCGAGGAGCGCAACGACGAGCAGAGCGAGGACCCCGAGGGCGATCCACAACGCCGTCATCTGTAGCCCGGGGCGAGCACCGGCACAGCAGGCTATCTCCGGCGGCGTGCGGGGGTCGATCGCGTCCCCGCTTGCTGCTATTCAACATCCATGGCCGACGATCCCGCCCGACAGCCCCCCCGGGCCCGACCAGTGGCCGACTCCTCACTCGAGCGCCTCGAGGCCCGCGCCGAGGATCTCGCCCGGCGCTGGGCCGCAGAGCTGGTGCTGGCGAGGCCGCTGGCCGCGCTCGGTCGCATATCCCTCGAGGAGGTGACGCGTCAGGCCCCGGAGCTCTGCCTGCAAGTGCTACGGGCAGTGGCCTCCGATGCGGAGCTCGCACGGCTGCTCGATCCAGATGCGCCCGAGCGGGGCGCTCCGTACGCAGACCGCGCAGCTGCCCTCTCTGGCGCCCGTGAGGCAGGCGCGGCGGTGGCGGCGGTCGAGTCGCTCCGGGGGGTGCTGTGGGAGGAGTTGCTCGCCGCCCTGGGCGCCGGCGGGGCGGACCGCTCGCGCGAGCGTGTACTCGGCGATGCTTCCGACCGGCTCGCCTACGTCTGTGCGTCGCTCGCGGCGGCGGCGGTGGACCGCGAGCGGCCCGCAGCGGCCGCCCGCCCGGCCCGCTTTCCCGAACGTCCTCCGGGGCCGCGCGTGGCTCCGGAGAGCCGCACCGTGATCGTCGACGACCGAGGATCTGCGGGAGCGACGGCCGAAGGCGAGGGCGGTGAAGAACAGCCGCCCGGTCGCCTCCGAGAGGAACAGCTGCCCGGTCGCCTCCGAGAGGAACATCCGCCCTCTAGCCTCCGAGAGGAGCAGCCGCCGGTTCGGGTCGCAGGCGCTCGCGGTCCGCTCGAAGGCCGCGTCCTTGCGGCGCCCCCGGCGCAGATCGCGATCCGCGATGCGCGCAGCGAGGAGGGGCCGGCCGCCTGGATCCGCTCGATCGGCGAGCAGCTGGAGCGCTTCGAGCACGACGGCATGCCCTTCGCGGTCGTGCTGATGGACGTGGCAGCCCTTCCGCCCGGTACGGCGCAGCCGGTGGAGGGCGAGATCGAGGGCGCGCTGGCGGCCGACCTGCGTGAGTCGGGGGGTGGCAGCCTGACGAGGGAGCGCCACGGCCGCTACTGGCTGCTCGTGCCGCGGGTGGACAGGATCGGCGCACACTCCCTTGCGGACCGTATGCAGCGGACCGTCGCGGCGCTGGCGGCCAGGGAGGGGATCGGGATCACGGTCGCCACGGGCACGGCCGTCTGCCCCGAGGACGGCGAGCAGGCCGCGACGCTCGCGGCCCACGCGGATGTCGCGCTCTACGCGGCGCGGTGGGAGTCGCGGTCGGGCGGAGCCGGAGGGGAGCCCGGCGAGGAGCGCTGAGGCGGCCGGCTCAACCGGCGACGGCGCCGCCGGAGAGAACTTCTGCGGGAGGCGAGGCGGGCATCCCGAGCGAGGGGGAGTTCGCGGTCTGGCCGACGACGCGCGTCTTGATGCGAACGGTGTCGGCGACGCCCAGGGCCCGTGCGGCGCCGGCGGTGAGATCCCAGTCGGCGATGCGGCTGTAGGGACCGCGGTCGAGCACCGGGATCGTGATCGTGCGGCTTCGGTAGGCGACCTTGACGAGGGTGCCGCAGGGGAGGGTGCGGTTGGCGAGCCCGATCACGCTCGGCGTGAGCGTTTGGCCGCAGGCAGTCTTCTTGCCGTAGAAGCCGGGACCGAACCAGGTGGCGACGCCGGACGGGCGGACCTTTGCGGCGGTCGAGGTCGCGGGGGTCTTCGCCGCGGGACTTGGCGCCGTGGTGCTCGGCGCGCTGGCGCCGCCCGTGGAGGCCAGGGCGAGCGGGGTGGAAGTGACGAGGGCACCAAGCCCCGTCACGAGGGTGAGCACGACCGTGGCTGTCGTCGATCCGATACGCATGTGACTCGACGCCTACGGGGTGAGCTGACGGGCTCGCGCGGCGAACGGATTCGCGGCGCTACGGCCCAGCTGGGCCGATTCGCCCCAGCGAACCTCAACTTCGAGGCCCGCAATGGGTCCCCCGTCTGCCGTGACCTGAGCCACAGCAGCTCGGCGTGCGCGGCAGTATACATATCCCGCTCTCAGAACTGCCGCGGAGGGCCCGTCCGGGCGGGGCGAGCCGCAGTGGGGACGGCTTTCAGCGGCCCAGGCGAGACAGCACGTCGCGCAGCAGGCGCTCGCCGCCGGAGATCCCGGCTTTGGCGATCTCGCCGACGATCTCTGCGGCGGTGCTCACGAGCTCGGTGCCGCCGGGCGGGGGGACGGCTCCCGTCGCGCGATCGTCCACGCTCTCGAAGCCCTGCCTCGGCACTTCCTCGCGTACAGCTTTGAGGGGGCGCTTCGCGGCGCCCGTGGCGGGCCGTTGCGAGGCGCTTGGCCTGGCCGCCGTCCTGGGCTCGGCGGCCGCCTTCGACCTGGCGGTCGTCTTCGGCTTTGCGGTCGCCTTCGGCTTGAGCTCCGTCTTCGGCTTGGCAGCTGCCTTCGGCTTGGCAGTTGCCTTGGGCTTGGCAGCTGCCTTCGGCTTGGCCGTTGCCTTCGGCTGAGCGGTCGTCTTCGGCTTTGCGGTCGCCTTCGGCTTGGGGCCCGCCTTCGGCTTGGCGCCCTCGCGACTCGCAGGCGCCATCGAGCTGTCCCCGCCACTGCCGTTCCTCGAGTCGCCACGGGCGTCCTGTCCACGGGACGCAGTTCTCCTCGCCGTTGCGCGTTGCGGGCGCGTGCGGGGCAGGTTGCCGAGCACGCCGGCGCCGTCCTCGGGCGTCTGCGCGCGGCCATTGCTCTCCGCTGGTCCGCTCACGTGTCACATCATTGCTTAAGGCTGCCGCGGGCATCGCGCCGCGCGAACAGCGGCGGCGACCCGGAGCGGCGATGCCTAAAAATCGTGGTGCAAGCGGATCGGCAACCGGTCCGTTCTCGCCACGACGCGTTAGCATGGGAGCCTGGTGAGCCGATAGGGCTGTAACGTCGGCGGGGCTGCGGCCGTAATGTCCGACACAGCCATAGACCCCGGGTCCACGGGCTGCCTTCTGGGTGTCCATCGACGTATGAAACGGAAACGGAACCACGAATGTCAGTAGTCGAGTTGCAGGAGCTGGATGAGGTCAAGGGTCTAGTCGCCAAGGGTCAGCAGGTGGGCGTGCTGTCCTATGCGGAGATCACCAAAGCGGTATCCGAGCTCGATCTCGATGAGTCCGACGTCGAAGAGCTCCACGGCTTCTTCGAGCGCTCGGAGATCGAGCTCGTAGAGGAGATCGACCCGGCGATCGCCCCCTCCGCGCAGGTCGAGCGGGCCCCCGACAAACGGGGCCGGCGCAAAGCGAAAACGGCTCTCGACCTGAAGCCGGACATGACGACGGACTCCCTGCAGCTGTTCCTCAAGGACATCGGCAAGGTTCGCCTCCTGACCGCCCAGGAGGAGGTCGATCTCGCCAAGCGCATCGAGCGAGGCGACCTCGATGCCAAGCAGAAGATGGTCGAGTCCAACCTCCGCCTGGTCGTCTCGATCGCCAAGAACTATCGCAACCAGGGCCTGCCCTTCCTCGACCTGATCCAGGAGGGAACGCTCGGCCTGGTACGCGCGGCGGAGAAGTTCGACTACCGCAAGGGCTTCAAGTTCTCGACCTACGCGACCTGGTGGATCCGCCAGGCGATCGCACGCGCCCTGGCAGACAAGGCACGCACGATCCGCATTCCCGTGCACGTCGTCGAGAAGCTCAACAAGATCGGCCGCGCCGAGCGCAAGCTCGTCACCGAGCTGGGCCGCGAGCCCACCGCGGACGAGATCGCGGAGGTCACCGGGATCGACCCGGAGGAGGTCGACTCGATCAAGCGCTCCGCGCAGGCGCCCGTGTCGCTGGAGAAGCCCGTCGGCGACGAGGAGGAGTCGGAGTTCGGCCAGTTCATCGCCGACGAGCGCGCAGAGTCCCCCTATGAGCGGGCCGCCGAGATCCTCACCAAGGAGGCGCTGCGCGAGGCGTTGGAGAACCTCTCCTACCGCGAACGTCGCGTGCTCGAGCTGCGCTATGGCCTCGGTGGCGAGCACCCCCGCACGCTCGACGAGGTCGGCCGCACCTTCAACGTCACCCGCGAGCGCATCCGCCAGATCGAGAACCAGTCGCTGAAGAAGCTGCAGTCGCTGGCGGAGGCCCAAAAGCTCCGCGACGTGGCGTAGGTCCGAGCTCTCAGCCTCCCCCCGTCGTTCCGAGCGCCCGCGCCGAGGCCGCGCGGATGAAGTCCGCCTTGGCCGCCGTGTACGCCTCGCGATCATCCGCGAAGCGCTCGGCGAGCCGCTGCTTGAGCGCGGCGTACTCGGCTGCGAGCGCCGAGTCGGAGCGCAGCGCGTCGCGAAACGCGAGCGTCGCGCCGAAGCGGGGCGAGTCGCACGGGACCAGGTGCAGGTGAAACGTCCGGCGGGCCGGGTCGGGCTTGCAGAACCAGTGCATCTCGTCGGGCCGGTAGGGCGCGTACTGGTATTCAGCCTCGGCCAGCGACGCGAAGCAGGCGCGCGACTCCTCCAAGCTCCGAACCCCGGCCATGATGTCGATCGTCGGCTTGGCAGCGAGCCCTGGCACGGCGGTGCTGCCCACGTGATGGACGCCGCCACGGAGCTGCGAGCCCAGCAACCCGAGCAGCATCTGCCGCTCGCGCTCGAAGCGCTGCGGCCAAGCGGCCTTGTAGGAGACGACCCGGACACCCGCGTCGGGCGGCATCGCCGCCAGCGTAGCGGCACCCCGGCGGGTATTGCAGGTGTCGTCCAGGCCGGCCGGCGCCGCTCAAGGGCCGCGCGCGGCGTGCCGATGCGCTCAGCATGTTCGAAGTCATGGCCGCGCTGCGCGAGCTCGTCGAGAAAGGGGGCTCCGATCTCCACCTGAAGGTCGGCTCCTCACCGCTGTTCCGGGTCCACGGCGAGCTGACGCTCGACGCGAGCTCCGAGGCGCTGGGCAGCGCTGACACCGAGCAGGCGCTCCGCGACCTCCTGCCCGACGAGCACAAGCTCCAAGAATTCGACTCCGAGCACGAGGTCGACTTCTCCTATGAAATCCAGGGCGTCGCCCGCTACCGCATCAACGCCTTCCTGCAGCGCGGCACGATCTCGCTCGTCTGCCGCGCGATCCCGCACAAGATCAGCACGATCGAAGAGCTGTCGCTGCCGATGGTGGTGCGCGAACTGGCCGAAGAGGAGCGCGGCATCGTGCTGCTCACAGGCACCACCGGCTCGGGCAAGTCCACGACGTTGGCCGCGATGATCGACCACATGAACAACACGATGAGCAAGCACATCGTGACGATCGAGGACCCGATCGAGTTCGTGCACAGCGACAAACGATCGGCGATCAATCAGCGCGAAGTCGGGATGGACACGGCCTCCTTCAAGCGCGCCCTGCGGCGCGTCCTGCGCCAGGACCCGGATGTGATCCTGGTCGGCGAGATGCGCGACGAGGAGACCGTCCAGACGGCCCTCTCCGCCGCCGAGACGGGCCACCTCGTCCTCTCCACGATCCACACCGTCGACGCGACCGAGTCGATCAACCGCATGCTCGACTTCTTCCCTCCCCACCAGCACCAGCAGGCCCGCAGCATGATCGCGGGTACCGTCAAGGGCGTCATCTCCCAGCGGCTCGTCCCGGGCGCCGAGGGCGGCCGCGTGGCGGTCTGCGAGATCCTGCGCATGACGGGCCGCGTGCGGGACATGATCCTCGACCCCGACCAGACGGGCAAACTCGTCGAGGTAATCACGAGCGGTGCTTACTACGGCATGCAGACCTTCGACCAGGCCCTGTTCGGCCACGTCAAGGCAGGCCGCGTGACCTTCGAGGACGCGATGCACGTCGCCTCTAGCCCGCACGACTTCAAGCTGCTGATGCAAGCCGATGGCCGTGTCGGCACGACAATGGAGGACGTCGCCTCGGCCGAAACCCAGCGCGAAGAGGCCCCCAAGCCGGCCTCCTCGCTGCGCGTTTAGTTGCCGGCGGGCTCCTCCTCCGCGCGCTTCGCCTTTACTTCATTTGGTAAAGTAAAAGGCTGAGATGGCCGTTGATGAGACATGTCCCGTTTGCCTGACCGCTGAGATCGTCTGCAGCAAGTGGACGCTGCTGCTGGTCCGCGACCTGTCCGAGGGACACTCGCGCTTCTGCGAGCTGGAACGATCGCTCGCCGGCATCAGTCCCCGGACGCTTTCGCTGCGCCTGCGGGCGCTCGAGGAGGAGGGGATCGTCGAACGGCACACCTTCCCAGAGGTGCCGCCCCGGGTCGAGTACGCGCTGACCGAGAAGGGCCGCGCGCTGTTGCCGATCATCGACGACATGCGGGCCTACGGCGAAGACTGGCTCGGCGCGAACTGCACCGAGCGCGCTGAAGAGGCGCTCGGCGGCACCGCCCTCGCAGCAGCCTGAGGCCTCGCGGACCGGCAGCGGCGGGTGTCTGCAAGGTCCGCTGCGCCGGCAGGAGCGGTGAGCGCTCCGGAGAACTCCGCTGAGCATGCGTTCAGTGCCACTGCAGACCGCCCTCGGCGATTTCCTGGAGGCCGCCGCCGGGTTCCTCTCGGCAGAGCTCGCCGCCGGCGCGGAGATCCCCTTCGAGCTCGACCAGCAGCCGGCACGCAGCGCCCGCGGAGCGGGCGGGACTTCCTTCTTCTCCTACCGGCCCCTCACGGCTGAGTTCATCGCCGAGCGGCGTTCAGCGCTCGAAGAGCTTCCCGAGTACGACGCCGCCTCCGCGCAGCTCGACGCCTTCGACGGGCTCGAGCGCTATCTGGTGGCAGTCGGCGAGGACGTCGCCCGCTTGACCCCCACTGCCCAGGTCCGCGCAGCTGTTGGCTCACTGCTCGGCGAGGTGTTCGACGAGCAGTCCGATTTCGAGCTGCACGAGGAGCGCCTGCGCGGCTCGAGGGGCTGCCGCCGGAGGCCCGCAACACCCCCGAGGATGGACCCGGGCACCTGATCGTCGCGCTCGCCACCGAGGAGCCGGACCCGGCCGAGGCACTGGAGCGCGGACGCGGCGTGCTCCGAGACCTGCTGCGGGCGCTGCGCCTCTTCGGGGATGGCCGCGTCACGCTCGGGGCGTTCGCCTGGGCACGGATCGCCGGCGGCCAATGGACGCCGCTGGCGCTCGGCCATGGAGGTCGGCCCCACGGGATGCTCGTCGTGACCGCAGAGCAGGAGGACGAGCTGCGGGCCTTCTGCAACCTCGTCTCTCGCCGCGCCCCCGACGGCAACGAGCTGGCGTGGGCGTTGCGCCGTTTCGAGATGGGCGCCGAGCGCGAGGACCCCTATGAGGCCCTGAGCGACAACCTCCTGGCGCTGCGCGCGCTACTCGAGCCCGAGGGTCCCTCCAGCGGGATGCTCGCCGGCCGCGTGGCCGCCCTCTGCGCGACGCCTGAGAGCAGGCTCCTGCTGACGGAGCGGATGGTCCAGGCCGTTGCCCTGGAGCGCGCCGTGGTCGCCGGCGCGAGCCCCCGAGCGGGCGCTGCCGGGCTCGCCGCGGATGTCGCGGACCACCTGCGGGCACTGCTGCGCGACGTCATCTGCGGCCACCTCGAGGCCGACCTCGTCGGCCTCGCCGACGAGCTTCTGCTCGCGCCGCCGCAGCAGACTCGCCAGGGCGCGAACGAGTCCGAGCCATCGCCGCCTCAGATGCCGAGCTGCTCGGCGATGCGGGCGAGGCCGAGGAGATCCTGGACCTCTTCATCTAGGTGGCCGACGAGAGTCGGCCGGCGGCCCCCGAGCAGCTTCGAGAGCTCGCGCACCGTCGCCGCGTCTCGCCGCACGAGCACATCGAAGTCTGCGAGGTTCGCGGCGGCGCGCCGCGCCAGGTCCGCTCCAAGCGCCGGCGCGAGCTGATCCGCTGCCGCCTCCTGGTCGAGTCCATTTAGTCCGTCGAGATGGATCCGGTTGACGATCATCTCCGGCTCGGGCAGGCCGGTTTCGCGGAGCCGCTCGGCGAGGAAACGCGCCTCGCGCGCCGGCTCGGGCTCGGGTGAGGTGACGATCAGAAAGGCCGTCTCGCGCGACCGCAGCAGCTCCTGCACGCGTCGCGTGCGTTCGCCGAACCCGTCGAGGATGCCTCCCAGGGAGCGGAAGAACCGGGACAGCTCAGAGAGCATGTCCACCCCGGTCACGCGGGCGAAGATCGCGAACACAAGTGCCGTGCCGCGGCCGAACAGCCTCGCCGTGATGCCGCCGGGGGAGAGGAACACCTGCAGCGCGCGGCCTTCGAGGAACCCGAGCAGGCGGCCCGGCGCTTCGAGGAAGTCCAGTGCATTGCGTGACGGCGGCGTATCGAGCACGACCACGTCGAACTCGTGTTCGGCGTGCAGTTCGTACAGCTTCGCCACGGCACTCAGCTCGTTGGAGCCGGCCACCGCCGTCGAGAGCTCCCGGTAGACGGGGTTCGCGAGGATCTCCTGACGAGCCTCCTCGTCGGGGGCAAGGCTGCCGATGACGCCGTCGAACGTGGCCTTCGTGTCGAGCATCATCGCCCACAGCTCGCCGCGCACCGCCCGGCCCTGGCGCTCGAGCGCCTTCACATCGACCCGGTGCGGATCTCCGGAGAGCTGCTCGAGTCCCAGCGCGGTCGCCAGGCGGCGCGCGGGGTCGATCGTGACGACGGCCACCTTCGCGCCCCGCATCGCCAGCCCCAGCGCCAGAGCCGCCGAAGTGGTGGTCTTGCCCACCCCTCCGGCGCCGAGCGTGACGATCACCCTGTGGCCGGCGAGCCTGGCGCGCAGCGTGGTCGCCGCGGAGCTGTTCGCCGGGGGCATCCCGGGATCGTAGTTCCCATGCAGGAATCGACACTCACCATCCGAATACCGACCGGAAGGCTTTCCAGCAATCGAGCATCGGAGCCACCGTGGAAGGAAAGGCCAAGGTCATCGCGTTCGCCAACCAGAAGGGCGGCGTGGCAAAGACGACGACGACGCTGAACCTCGCGGCCGCATTTGCGGAGGAGGGCCACCGGGTGCTGTGCGTCGACATGGACCCTCAGGGGAACCTGACGATGTCGCAGGGGATCGACCCGGACACGCTCGAGAAATCGATGTACGACGTGCTCGTCCACAAGGTCTCGATCCGCGAGGTGATCAAGCGTCGCGAGATCGACATAGCGTGTGCGTCGATCGACCTGGCCGGTGCGGAGATCGCGATGTCGACGATGATCGGCCGCGAGCGCTCCCTGCAGAAGGCCTTCGAACCGATCCTCGAGGACTACGACTTCATCTGCATCGACACGCCTCCGAGCCTCGGCCTGCTGACGATCAACGCCCTCACAGCCGCCGACAAGGTGATCGTCCCCGTGCAATGCGAGTATCTGTCGATGCGGGGATTGATCCAGCTGCAGAACACGCTCGCGATGATCCGGGAGAACCTCAACCCGGGCGTGGACATCGAGGGTATCCTGCCGACACTGGTCGACTCCCGCACGATCCATGCGAAGGAGGCGATCGAGATCCTCGAAGAAAACTTCGGTGACCGCGTGTTCGCCTCGCGCATCCGCAAGACCGTCCGTTTCGCCGAGGCGCCCGTCAAGGGGATGTCGGTGCTGAAGTACGAGCCCGACGGCGTCGCGGCCCAGTCCTACCGGCAACTCGCCCAGGAGGTTCTCACCCATGGCCAACCCTAGGCGTGCCTCCATGCGCGAAGGGCCACTCGCGGCCCTCTTCCGCAAGACCGAAGAGGCCGAGGACCCGCAGGCCGGCGCGACGCCGGCCGCCGAGCGTCCGGCCCCGAAGCCGCGCGAGCAGCCGCCTGTTCCCGCCCACCCCCGCGACACCGGCCTGCCGCATCCCGCGCTGAGCGCGAGCCCCTCGGCCCCGCCGGAGGAGCACCACGTTCCCTCCCCGCAGGAGCGCCTGCGCCATGCCTTCTCCTCGGAGATCCCGGACAACCTGATGGATCGTCCGGCGCGCACCTCAGCCCCCGAACACCGCCGCGAGCCGGCCTACTCGCCGCCGGCCGGCGTCGCGCCCGGCGGGCCGATCATCCGCGTCGTCGGCGTAGGCGGAGGTGGCGTCAACGCCGTCAACCGCATGGTCGAGGCGGAGGTCGAGGGAATCGAGTTCATCGCCGTCAACACCGACGTGCAGTCGCTGCAGCAGTCGACCGCCGACATCACCCTGCACATCGGCGCCGAGCTGACCCGCGGGCTCGGTTCGGGATCGGACGCCAACATCGGCCGCCAGGCGGCGATGGAGGACTACGACCGCATGAAGGCCCTCTTGAAGGGCTCCGACATGATCTTCATCGCGGCCGGCTCC
>WNFI01297980.1_pt1 | contig 12170 bp, 14 predicted proteins | sample 5400471 | NCBI WGS metagenome assembly WNFI01 (sample SAMN13153348, study PRJNA577476) | soil metagenome | isolation source: 100 cm saprolite on Douglas fir-dominated hillslope | place: USA:California | collected 2013-09-17 | reverse complement strand
AGGCAGTCGACGTGATCGTTGCGATCGGTTCCGGCTTCGGGTTGGTCTTGAGGGCCGCGAGCTGGGCCGCGCTGAACTCGAACAATGCGGGCGTGGCGACGCCGTTGACCATGCCCGCCGGGTCCATCACCCACAAATTGCCGTGTGCGTCGAACGTCACGCCCTGCGGTGACCCGAACACGGCACTGCTAATCATGAGATGCGGGGTCGCCGCGCTCGTGCCGCCCGCCAATTGGCTCGGAACGTACTCCAGCACATTCGCGCCGTTCGCGATCCACAGTCCTTTGTTGTTGACCGCAGGCGTGTTGGTGGCCGCAGGCGCTTTCACCGTGGTGCCGCTGTTCCCGTTGCCGCATGCGGACAGGCCACTCACGACCAGCGCCGCCAATATTGCCGTGGTCTTGCCGGAAGCGCCGATATGTTTTGCTGAATTAATCAAGATGATCTCCTTAGTGCCGGTTAAACCGGCGGGGTGTAGTGAATGAAAGAGTCCGGTCGAGTAATGCGGGCGCGCACGCGCTCCCTCAGCGCCGCACCCTTGACGAGGTCGACGCGAGAGGGCTTGAGAACGCCCTAATCCAGAAGTAAAGGGACTATCCGCGGAGCGGTGCGCGTGCTGTCTTCAGCGCTTCCCGTAGTCCAATGGCACGCCCCCTCTGCTGCTCTTGCATGGGCATCGCGCCATGCGGCGCGGTTGCGGGCTCCGCGGCGACGCTCTGCGCACCTCCGGCGGTGAGCGCGAGGCCGATCAGCATGGTCTTCCAAGACGGACGTACCCAGTCTGTTTGGTTCATGGTTTCTCCGTTTTGTTCATGGTCTCTCCGAGGTGCGCCAGTGGCTCGTAACAACCGATATGACGCGACGGAAGGGGATTAAAACGGCAATCGAAATCACGTACCCCACTATCGTGGGGGCTTAACAGTAGCCGATGGTGGGGCGATCTCTTGGCGTGTCGGCGGCGAAGAGCGCCGCCTATTGTCTGGAGGCGGCACATCGGCTGTTGCCTAGAAATATCGGTTCTTATCTTGGCGGCGCGCTCGCGCATGCCAACGAGGCCGAAGTGGTCGGCTCTGCCGGTTTCCACAAGGGCGCTCTCCTCTACTCCGATGCCATCGTCGCGAACTAGCAGGCTGAGGGCGGCAGTCCCATATCGAATCTCTAACTCGATGCTGCTCGCCTTTGCATGATTGAATGCGTTCGTCAGTGCCTCGGCCCCGATTCGAAACGCCTCCTCGCGCACGACGGGATGCAGCACCTTGGGTTCGCCTTCCGATTCCGAATGAAACTTTATGGATCGATCGGCGACCAACGATTGACCCAGTACGGTCAGCGCTGCGATAAGTTGGCTCCGGTGCATCTGCGGCCCCTTCTTCGCCGTGACCGCGGCATTGCGGCGGCACAAGCGTTCTTTTGCAAGGCGCTCGCCACGAATCTCAATCGATGGCCGCAAGGTGACGCTGGACGGCCACGTGCCGAGTCATCGAGCCCTACGATTGCTTCGACGCGAAGATCCGTAGTGGCGGTACGTCGAGGTCAGGAGCTGCAAGTACCTCCCAAGGCTGCTGGTTGGCGCCTGACGGGGCTGAGCAGGTGGCGCGGAGGCACTCGGCAATAATCTCGCGCGGTACGGGGCGACTATCGAACTCGCGGACGGTGCGGCGTCGATGCATTTCGGTCGCGAGCAAGCGCGCCCGCTCCAACATCTGCTCCTGGGGTATTTCCAGGAAGTGGAGGGGTGTCGTGACGGGGTCGGCTCATGGGTTTCTCTCCAAGTGATGGGGCGAGCCCATTGTAAAGGCCGCGTCTTAAATGGGGCGATTCAGTATTGGGACGCGGTTGGGGCCATCGAAACAGGGAACTCGCCATATCCGGACGGTGGGCACATTGAACTGGCTGCCGATAAGCGGCCGCTCACTCTTCCTTGGCGGCCACCTTAAAACTCCTCCAGCGGTGGCAGGCTAAACTCCTTCGCCGCGCAAGACGGTTGAAGCGGCGGATCAAGAGGCCATAACAGTTAATTACTGGACGCGCCGGTGGATTACGATTTTTTCAAATATCCTCCACTGCGAAGCTGAACATGTTTACTGCTGTTATGGGCCGGTACCGCGGAGGCATTTCCGTCCTTCCGAAGGCTCGACAGTAGATTACGCGGCGAGCGACCAAACTCTGCGGAAAAACGTCTGGAAAACGCTGATAAAGACCGAAACCCGGATGCCACGGCAATCTTTGAGATTGCCAGATCGCTTTGGAAGAGAAGCTGTTTAGCATGGTTCAGGCGCAGCGTGCGGTAATAGTGCATGGGCGCTCGTCCAAGGTCCTGTCGAAAAATGCGGGTGATGTGCCGCCGAGAGAGCCCCGTCCGTGACGACAGGGCGCGGAGCGATATGGGCTCCTCGATCGCTAGTTGCATTAACTCTACGATGTCGTCAATAGTCGTCGCAGCATGGCTTTTGGTGCGCCTCCGGGCCATCATGGGTATACCGTAGCTAGACACACCCGCAACCATGTCGTCGGCGACCGATCGCGCGATCGCCTTACTGCAGTGCTTTCGGATCACGGAGAGCATCAGACCTACAGTTGACATGCCACCCGCGCACGTCAGCAGAGAGCCGTCCCATACAATAGCGTCCTCAAGTACAGGGACGTCAGGATATTTCTCGGAGAATGCAGCCATGGCGGCCGGATGCACTGCAACGCTGCGACCTCTAATGAGCCGGCATTCTGCAAGAAGAAACACGCCGCTATCGATTGCACCTAGGATAGTTTTTGATCTGCCTATGCGAAGCAGTTCCCTTCGGAGTCGCCCCGTCAGTGGCTGTGTCTGGTCGTCGCCCGCGACAACGAATGCATAAGGGAGATCGCGCTCGTCCCCGATTGAGGCATCGCAATCAATTCGCATCCTATTGCTCGCCTCGATCGGCTTACCGTCATCGCTGACGAGAACCCAATCGAACTCGCGCTTGCCTGCATACTTGTTTGCCAGCCGCAATGCTTCTATTGCGAGTATGACAACGTACATCGGGCAGAGCCGGACCAACACAAAACCTATTCGTATGGGCATGACGATAGGAGCGATTTTTCGATATCGACTTGTCACGATAGGACATGGCGGCCCAAACTGTCAAATATCCATTATGCCGCGTCCTATGCTGTTGTCCCGACATCGCCGGTATCGAGGAGTAGGAGAATGGGGAGAGAACCATGTGCTTCCGGGCAAAAGGCCCACGACATTGAGGGGCAGTTGCGCGTCGATCTTGCTGCCGCGTTCCGGATGGCCGCTGGATTCAATTGGCACGAGTCCGTCGGTAACCATTTCAGTGTCGCAGTGTCCGCGGACGGGAAGCGATTCCTCATTAACCCGCGGTGGCGTCATTTCTCCAGTATCAAGGCAAGCGATTTGCTGTTACTCGATAGCGCTGATCACCGCACGCCAAATCGGCCCGACGCACCGGATCCCTCCGCATGGTCGATTCATAGCCAGGTGCACGCGAGAGTCCCGCAGGCGCGTTGCGTTCTTCACCTGCATCCGCCCTTTGCAACGGCGCTGTCGGCCCTCGCTGATCCGACGCTGAAGCCCATCGACCAAAATACGGCGCGCTTTTACGGGCGTATCGCACAGGATATGCAATACGGCGGTATTGCCGATGAGGTCAATGAGGGCAAGCGCTTGGCTGCCGCATTGGACGGTCGCCGGATCCTGATGATGGGAAACCATGGCGTCCTGGTCACCGCTTCTACTATCCCAGAAGCTTTCGAGGATCTCTATTTCCTGGAGCGTGCATGCCGGACCTTGATCCTCGCGTTGTCGACCGGACAGGACTTGAACATCATGCCACCAGCTTTAGCGTCGCGAACGGCGAATGACTGGGAGACCTACTCCGGGATGGCCTTTGCTCATTTCGATGAGCTCAAGCGGGCGCTCGATAGTAAAGATCCTTCGTATGCGCATTGAGCGCGGACGAATGACACAAGTTGACCTGTCCGAATATCTAGGCTGAGGCACGCATGCTGTTCGAGAACTTCACATCGCGTTTGATTCAGGTAAGCGGGGCCGCAATCCATTGTCGTGTCGGTGGCAACGGGCCGCCGCTACTTCTCCTGCATGGGTGTCCCCAAACACATGTGATGTGGCACAAAGTCGCACCCGCACTTGCGCTTCATTTCACTGTCGTCGCAAGTGACCTGCGAGGTTACGGTGATAGCAGTAAGCCTGCGGGTGCGGCCGACCATGCGAACTATTCCTTTCGAGCCATGGCGGACGATCAGATCGAAGTGATGTCGAGCCTTGGATTTGGCACATTTTCCGCGGTTGGACACGATCGAGGGGCGCGCGTCCTTCATCGAATGGCACTCGACCATCCTAAGACTCTGAGGCGTATCGCGTTGTTGGATATACTTCCGACCGCCTTTCTCTACGCTCAGACAGACCGCACTTTCGCTACCAGCTACTGGGAGTGGTTCTTTTTCGTGCAGCGCCCTGATTTCCCGGAAAAGGTGCTGTCCGGCAACACGGCCGCTTTTCTGCGCCACGAGATCGGTGATCTGGTGGACAACGGCGCGATATCGCAGGAGGCGTGGAGCGAGTATCTTCGCGTTCTCTCGACCGAAAGCGCCATGCATAGTATGTGTGAAGACTACCGCGCCGCGGCCACGATCGATCTGGAGCATGATGCGGCCGACTTCGATCGACAAATCCTCTGCCCACTAATGGTCTTATGGGGTAATCGAAATCCTATCTGGGAGCGCTTTGATAATCTGGAAGTCTGGCGACGATTTGCGATGACGGTTATTGGCTGCGCTATCCAATCGGGGCACTACTTGGCAGAAGAAGCGCCCAATGAAGTGGTGGCGAAATTGCTGCCATTCCTTGCCGCATAGCTTAGCTAAGCTAGCCACCCATTTGCACGTGGCCAATTCAGTGCTTGAAGATGGTCGGTTACATTCTTTGTTCACTACCAGATAGCCGACGGTCACTGAGGACGGCAACGGGTCGAGGCCGTGTGAAAACGCTACTTGCAGCGGACTGCGTGAGCGATGCCGGCGAAGTTGATGTCGGGAAAACGCGATTTAGGGTACTCGGCGGGGAAGAGACGGTTTTCAAGCCCTGATTGCCGCCATGAGCGGTGCGGTTCCGAGGATCTGCATTGCTCGTTTCATGTTGTACGCGAGCACATGCAAACTCATCTCGGTACTCACGCGTGGCACTGTCTTGGTCGAGAAGTGTGTCGCCATCAGTTATTCGTGTCCAATCCTTCAGCAATTGATGTCCAAAATAATGTCGCGGCGAGCTGCGAATCAGAGAATTCGTGGGCTTGCGCGTAAAATCCTAAAAATGGAGTCGTGGATTTGGACATCAATTGCTGACAGCTGAGCGTTTTGGACACAAACTACTGACATGTTCGCCGCAACATTCCAGAGTCGTCGATTCCACAAGCGATTGCGCCATGTCGCCAAGACTGTATTAGAGATTAGTAAGTTAGGCGCAAGTACGTCGATGCACCAGTGATGTCCGGATGCTGAAAACAGTGGACGGAAATTGCTGATGTCGACACCAACGGGAGCCCACCATTTGCTGCAAGTCAGAACCCGCGTGCTCAATCAGCAGCTGCGCGGGGATTTCGAGCGCTGGCACCCGCGGCTCCAATCAGTTTCAGCCCCAGTCCGTCTGGCGTCGTAGCACCCAGAATGGACCGCTCTCCGGTAGGAGCGCTATGGCAGGCTTTTACACGAATCTTACAGGCGGGCCATCTATTGTCGTTTTGCCGGACGCAGAACCTCGAGGACTACGTAGTCACCAGCGCGAAAGACGGCGGAAGGGCAAAGGATGATCGGCACAACGACCGACGGCTTGACGCTTCTGACATGATCGCGTCATTCAACCTGGGCGAATGCAGCGGCGCCGGCACGACGGATCGACGTTCGCCTGGGCCGAGCCGCCATTGCACTCGAGAGCGCGGTGGCGACATCCCGGCCACTTCCGAAAATCGCCTCGATGCTCCTTACGCATAGGGCGGTATTGTCGTTGGCCAGGCGATAGAAAACCTGCTTGGCGGCGCGGCGGGTCTCGACCAACTCCGCACGACGCAGTTCGGCCAGCTGTTGACTGAGCGCCGGTTGGCCGATGCCCGTCGCGTCTTCGATTTCGCCGACAGTGCGCTCCCCGTCGAGCAGACGAGACAGGATCATGAGGCGCTGGGGCTGGGCATAGACCTTGAGCTTTTCGGCCGCCTCGACCGCCTGCTCGCGTGACTGATAGATCGCGGTCATGCGTCCTTCCGAGTGCGATAGAACCAAGCCGGAGACGCCGATTCGAGCGCCGCACTCCCGCTCTGCGCCGGGGGAAGCAAGAGCTCACCGCCCGGCTGCCACCCTTCCGGCGTCATCACGTCCTCCTGGGCGGTACGCTGTAGAGCGGTGAGTAGTCGCACCATCTCTTCCACCGAGCGCCCGACGTTCATCGGATACCAGGTCAACGCTCGGATCACGCCCTCGGGATCGATGAAGTAACTCGCACGCACCGCGGCGGAGTCGGACGAGTTCTCATCGATCATTCCATAGGCCCGGCCGATCGCCATGGAAGGATCCTCGATTACCGGAAACGGGATCGTGACATCGAACATGTCCCGGATGGCTCTGATCCAGGCGAGGTGCGCGTAAAGGCTGTCGACGGAGAGGCCGAGCAGAGCGCACTTCAGCTTTTCGAAGCGCGGCGCGGCGCGCGCCAGTGCGACGAACTCGCTCGTGCAGACCGGCGTGAAATCCGCCGGATGCGAGAAAAACACCAGCCAACGGCCGCGGTATTGCTCGAGATTGACCTCTCCCATTGTCGTCCGGGCCCGGAAATTCGGAGCCGGGTCACCGATCCGCAGCGGCCTCGCAACGCTCGTCACGTTCTCATCTCCCATGGTTTGCCTCTTCTGCTCCATTTTGCCCGTGGCGTCTATCGTCTAGTTGACATACACATAATACATGATTACATTAAATATGTAATTATTAACGAAGCAGCAGCGAGAAACAGTCATGCTGGACCCTTACCTGAACCTGGCAGCCTTACAGATTAATAGGTTACGAGATAGAGCTGAGTTGAAACCTGCTATACAGAGCTTCTTCGATGACGCTACCAACACCGCAAGCTACGTCGTGCACGATGCGGCCACCCGCCGTGCCGCCATCATCGACAGCGTCCTCGACTACGATCCTGCGGCCGGACGTACTTCGACGACGTCGGCCGACCGAATCATTGAGTTCATCACGCGGCACCGTCTAGTCGTCGACTGGCTCTTAGAGACCCATGCTCACGCCGATCACTTGTCGGCCGCGCCCTATCTGCAGCAGCGCCTGGGCGGCAAGGTCGCGATCGGCCGGGAAATTATCCGCGTCCAGCGCGTCTTCGGAAAACTGTTCAACGCCGGCACTGACTTCGCGCGGGACGGTTCGGAGTTCGATCGGCTCTTCGACGATGGCGATCAGTTTTCGATCGGACACATCCCCGCAATTGCGCTGCACGTGCCAGGCCATACGCCCGCGGATATGGCGTACGCGATCGGCGACGCGGTCTTTACGGGCGACACCTTATTTATGCCCGATTACGGTACGGCGCGGGCGGATTTTCCAGGCGGCGACGCACGCCAACTCTATGGTTCAATTCGCCGGCTTCTGTCACTTCCGGACGAGACGCGGTTGTTCCTCTGCCATGACTACAAAGCGCCGGGGCGTAACGAATATGCGTGGGAAACGTCAGTTGGGGCCGAGCGCACGGGCAACGTGCACGTCCATGAAGGCGTCAGTGAGGACGAGTTCGTTGAAATGCGCACCGGGCGCGATGCGAGCCTGGCGATGCCCAAACTTATTCTGCCCTCAATCCAGGTGAACATGCGCGCGGGACATCATCCTGCTCCGGAGGACAACGGTACCCGCTACCTGAAGATTCCACTGGACACGCTCTGATGGCTCCGCTCTCACACGCGGCTCCCCTCGCAGGGTTTCTGGGCGGTCTGATGATCGGCACGGCCGCCGCAATCCTACTGCTCGGTGCCGGCCGTATCGCAGGGGTGAGCGGATTGGTCGCACGTGCGAGCGGGATCGCGCCGTCCGGGGCACCCAGAGCAACAGCGGCAGCCTTCATTCTCTGCCTGCCCCTCGGTGCCCTGGCCCTATCGATGCTGTTCAACATGGCCGTCCCGCGCTTTCCGTCCTCGGCACCAATCCTAGTCGTTGGTGGTCTGCTCGTCGGGTTCGGTACGCGGCTCGGTTCCGGCTGCACCAGCGGACACGCAGTGTGCGGTGTCTCGCGCCTCTCCCCGCGCTCGCTCGTCGCAACGGCTGTCTTCATGGCGACCGCCGTCATCACGGTCGCCGTCATGTACGCACTGGGGTTGGCGTGGTAAGCCGACAGGTCCTGATATCACTCGCCGCCGGTCTGCTGTTCGGCGCGGGGCTCGCGCTCTCGGGCATGACGGATCCGAGCCGCGTGCGTGCGTTCCTCGATGTGGCAGGCGCGTGGGATCCGACGCTCGCCTTCGTCATGGGTGGCGCGCTCGCTCCCATGACTCTGGCATGGAGAGTCATGCGACGTCTCGAACGGCCGATCGCCGCAGGGATGTTTGACCTTCCGCAAAGCTCGGTGATCGACGCACGACTCGTAGGCGGTGCCGCGCTGTTTGGCGTTGGCTGGGGCGCTTCCGGCCTCTGTCCAGGACCTGCAATCGCAAACCTCGCACTCCAACCGGCCCACGCGGGGCTCTTCGTCATCGCAATGCTCGGTGGAATGGTGCTGCAACGTTTGACTTCAACACCCACAATCTCGCGCGCGGCGTGAGAGGAGGTAATCCATGAACGTCAAGACATTGACACCAGAAATTTCCGTTACCAAACAGCTAACGGCCCAGGACGTGGCTGACGCGGCCGCGCAAGGCTACCGCGCTATCCTCTCGAACCGACCCGATGGCGAAGAGCCGGGCCAACTGCGTGCTGCGGACATCGAGGAACTCGCGAGCCGCCATGGCATGGCGTTCGAGCACGTGCCGGTCGTGTCAGGGGCAATCACGGATGCGGACGTAGCGAAGATGCGTGTCGCCCTCGGTCGGCTCGCGTCGCCCGTGCTCGCCTTCTGCCGCACTGGTACCCGATCGGCGACCTTGTGGGCGCTGACGCAAACGGGTGCCATGGAGCCTCACGCTATTCTTCGTGCCACCGCCAACGCCGGGTACAACCTCGACAGTCTCCTTCCTCGGCTAACGCGCGCGGACGCCGGCCGAGCGTCTGCGAGCCAGTATGACGTCGTCATCGTTGGCGGCGGCAGCGCAGGCATCGGGACGGCCGCCAGCCTCCTTCGCCGCCAACCTTCCCTCGCCATCGCGGTCGTGGAGCCCTCCGCGACGCACTACTATCAGCCGGGTTGGACAATGGTCGGCGGCGGCATCTTCGCGCCGGAAACGACGTGCCGCCCGACGGCCTCCGTCATGCCCAAGGCAGTGACATGGGTGAGAAAAGCTGCGACGGCATTCGTACCGGAGACATCTGAAGTAGTGCTCGAGGACGGCACGGCGCTGCGCTACCGCGTCCTCGTGGCTGCACCGGGTCTGAAGCTGGATTGGGAGGCCATCCCGGGTTTGTCGCAAGCGCTCGGCAAGAACGGTGTCACGTCGAACTACCGCTACAAAACAGCCCCGTACACACGGGATATGGTCCGAGCGCTGAAGCGGGGGCGCGCCCTGTTTACGCAACCGCCGATGCCCATCAAGTGTGCCGGCGCGCCGCAGAAGGCGATGTATCTTTCCTGCGACCTCTGGCGCAGAGCAGAGGTCCTCGGTGACATTGAAGTCGAGTTCCACAACGCGGGTGCTGTGCTATTCGGAGTCGCCGCGTACGTCCCCGCGTTGATGGCGTACGTCGAACGTTACGGAATTGATCTCAAATTTGAATCGCGACTGGTCGCAGTGGATGGTCGAGCGCGCGTTGCGACGTTCCAGCGCAAGCGCTCCGACGGTGGGAGCGAACGCATCGAGCGTGAATTTGACTTTCTGCACGCGGTCCCACCGCAGGTCGCCCCCGACTTCGTCGCCAAGAGTCCGCTGGCGAACGAGACGGGTTATATCGCCGTAGACCCGTCTACGCTTCGGCATGTGCGTTACCCGAACGTCTTCGCGTTGGGTGATGTGTGTTCGGCGCCCAACTCGAAGACCATGGCGGCCGCGCGCAAGCAAGCCCCGATCGTCGCCGTCAACGTGCTCGCCACGCTCGAAGGACACGAACCGATTGCCCACTACGACGGATACGGATCCTGCCCGCTCACCGTCGAGCGCGGCAAGATCGTGCTCGCCGAATTCGGCTACGGAGGTAAGCTCCTGCCCACCTTCCCAACGTGGCTGCTCGATGGGACTCGACCGACCCGTGCCGCCTGGTGGCTGAAGAACCGGCTGCTTCCGTCTGTCTACTGGCACGGCATGCTCAAGGGCCGCGAGTGGCTGGCGCAGCCGCGCCACATGGCGGGATTTGAGAAGAGTCGGGCCGCGTGATGCTCGAACCGCTCCAGTACCTGCTAGGCGGCGGCAGCGGAGCGGTCGTCGGTTTCACGCTGGGGCTGGTGGGCGGCGGCGGCTCGATTCTCGCCGTTCCCCTGCTGGTCTATCTCGTGGGCGTCAACAGTCCACACGTGGCCATCGGCACGAGCGCCTTCGCGGTCGCTGTCAATGCCGCCAGCGGCATGTTCAACCACGCACGCGAAGGGACCGTCAAGTGGCGCTGCGGGGTGATGTACGCGGCGGCGGGAATCATTGGCGCACTCGCCGGCTCCACCGTGGGTAAGGACGTCGATGGACAGAAGTTGTTGGCGTTATTCGCGCTCGTGATGGTCATTGTCGGCGCCTCGATGCTTCGCCGCCGCGGTGATCCGGGGAACCCGGGAGCAGAATGCACCCTCGAGAAAGCGCCGAAGGTGTTGGGCTTCGGGCTCGGGACCGGATTCTTCTCCGGCTTCTTCGGAATCGGCGGCGGATTCCTCATCGTGCCGGGTCTCGTCGGGTCTACGGGCATGCCGATCCTCAATGCGGTCGGCACCTCACTCGTGGCGGTTACTGCGTTTGGCTTGACCACGGCGCTGAATTACGCAATTTCCGGTCTGATCGACTGGCCACTCGCGTGCGCCTTCATCGGCGGCGGAATCCTCGGCAGCACCGCGGGGGTACGCATTGCAAAGCGGCTGGCGGGCAAAACCGGCGCTCTCACGTCCCTGTTCGCCGCGCTCATCTTCTTCGTGGCGATCTACATGCTGTGGCAAAGCGCACGCGTTCTGATCGGATAGGACGGGAACGAAAAGCATGACCCGAAAACGCGGCTGGGAACGCTGGGTCGCCTCAGCGATCGCGGCACTGGCCACCGCTGTGGCGGAGCCCGTGCCGGCTCAAACTATTCAACAGGTGTCCCCAGCCGGGCTTGCGGCGATTCTCGCCGGGCCCCTGATGCCTGGGGAGGGAGCGCCCGAGGGCGACGTGACCGTGATCGAGTACCTCGATTACAACTGTCCCGTCTGCCGGAGGACCGACGTCGAGATCGAGAAGCTGCTTGCGGGCGATGCCAGGATCCGGGTGGTCTACAAGGACTGGCCCATTTTCGGGGCCGCGTCCGTCTACGCAGCGTACTGCGTCTTCGCAGCCGCGTTGCAGGGAAAATATCAAGCCGCGCATCATGCTTTGATCCGCTCCCGCCGGAAGCTCGACTCCTTGGTCGCGATCCAAGAAGTGCTGCGGGAAGCCGGGATCGATACCGATCGGCTCGAGACCGATATCGAACGACACAGGCGGGAATTCAGCGCAACGCTGACGCGAAACCACGCGGAGGCGACCGCGTTGAATCTCAAGGGCACTCCGGCGCTGATCATCGGTGATCGGCTCGTAGCGGGCGGGCTTGACGCCGCACAGCTGCGCCTGCTCGTTGCCGATGTCCGAATGGGCGAATCCAACGATCCAATGAGGAAGTCATCGCATAACGTCCGCCGCTGAAGTGAGCGGCAACACGCGGTTTCGCCTCCCAACCCGTACCGGAGATTTCAGTGAATCATCATGAAAATAGAAGCGCCGCGTTGAGGTTCCGGACAATTGCTCTCGTCGCGAGCCTTGCGATAGCTCGGGCCGCGCTTGCCGGGGTGACCTCAAGAAAGGGGCCATTACGTA
>WNFI01658819.1_pt1 | contig 12171 bp, 9 predicted proteins | sample 5400471 | NCBI WGS metagenome assembly WNFI01 (sample SAMN13153348, study PRJNA577476) | soil metagenome | isolation source: 100 cm saprolite on Douglas fir-dominated hillslope | place: USA:California | collected 2013-09-17 | reverse complement strand
CGAAGAATTGAAGAAGAATGGCGTGGAAGTGCGCAAACGTGTATTGGTCGACAAGATCCACATCGAAGAGCGTGACGGCCGCAAAGTGGCGGTGGGCATCGTTGCCAAGGGTGGGCGCATTGTTCGCGCTAAGGCGATCCTCTCGAACGCGAACATCAAAAATACAATCTTTCGCCTGGGCGGGGAGGAAAATTTTCCCGCTGATTACATCGCCGACGCCCGTAAGGTCCGGATTAATTCAAGTTCATGCCAGGTGTATTTCGGCATCAAAAAAGGTGAAAAAATTCCGCATATGGGCGACTTGGTGTTCACCTCGGAAAGTCAGAAATTCAGCAGCGAAGAGCTCACCGATTTTCGCACAACGAGCCGCACATTCTCCGTTTATTATCCCGAGACACGTCCGGGAACAGATCGCTACACCGTGGTCGTTTCACTGAATGGCCGTTATCCCGATTGGCAGTCGCTCTCCGAGCAGGATTACGATGTGCACAAACAGAGGCTTATCCAGGAGTCCCTCACGGCGTTGGAAAAATTTATCCCCGATGTGCGGCCTAAGATTGATTGGATGGAAGCGGCCACGCCACGCACGATCGAGCGTTACACGACCCATCAGAGTGGCACTTCGTTCGGCACCAAATTCGAAGGTCTCAAGGTGTCCATGGATATTTCTGAAAAGCTTCTGGGGCTTTATCACGCCGGTTCGGTGGGAATCATCATGTCCGGCTGGCTGGGTACGATCAACTATGGCGTGATCACCGCCAACAAGGTGGACAAATACCTTTTCCAACAAAAGCAGACTGCGGCCGTTTCTGTCGCAGCGAATACATGAGCACCGTTACTTCGCTTATTCCGCATCGTCCGCCGTTTTTGTTCGTGGACGAAATTGTTTCTGAATCGCCCGATGGGCTCGTCGCCAAGCGCACCTGGCGGGCCGATGAAGATTTTTATAAGGGTCACTATCCCGGCGCTCCGATTACACCGGGCGTTCTTTTGTGCGAAGCCGTTTTTCAGACCGGTGCGCTGTACCTCGCTCGTTCCATGGCGGGACAAGGTGCGCCGACAGGCGTGCCGCTCCTGGCAAAAATCGCCGATGTCCGCTTCCGCAATCCGGTTTATCCGGGCGACACGATCATCATTGAAGTGAAAAAGAAAGAAGTCGTTGCCGGATTTTATATGATGAGCGGCAGCGTAAAGAACGGAGACAAGCGCATCCTTACCGTCGATTTTTCGGTGGCGTGGAAACAACCCGAAGGCAGTCAAGCCCAGCAACAGGCTGCGCAGTGACGTTCGAATGGAACACAGGGGACACGGAGGAGAAGAGAGTTCACAGAGGAATTTTTTGAAGCAGACTTCTCCTTCATTTTCTTCAACATCTGTGACCTTCTTTCCCCTCTGCTACCTCTGCATTAAGAAAAGGACCTAGAAATAATATCGATGAGCTTCCTCGGCTTGGCCGGAAAAACCTTTGTGGTCGTGGGCGTCGCCAATAAAAAAAGCGTCGCTTACGCGATTGCGCGCTCGCTTGAGCAAGAAGGTGCTATGGTGGTGTATAGCGTGCGCTCGGAGGCACGTCGTAAGAGCCTCGCCGCGCTTTTGGCCGATCGCCCGGTCTTTATCTGCGATGTCGAGCAAGACGGTGCGATTTCCTCTTTCTCGCTCGTGGAACTCGCGCGGGCCTTCAAGCCGCTGTTGGCGAAAGATGCTTCCGTGGTTACGATCGGCATTTCTTCGCTCTCGGTTACACCGGACAACTACGGCTACATGGGGCCGATCAAGGCGGCTTTGGAATCCACGACGCGGTTTCTCGCCAAGTCGTTCAGCGCGGATTCCGAAGTGCGGTTCAACGTAGTCGGAGCGGGACCTTTGAAGACCAGCGCATCGGCTGGTATTCCAGGCTACATCGAGAGTTACCTCTACACCGAGAAACTCACCTTCCGTAAGCGCAATCTAGATACGCAGGAGGTTGCGAATACGGTGCTGTTTCTTTTGAGTTCGCGCAGCAGCGGCCTCAATGGAACGACCTTGGTGGTTGATGCGGGGTTGGGACTCAACTTTTACGATAAAGAGATCATCCGGCTTGCGATGCGGCTGGAAACGGGGAAACCGCACGCGGAATGAACAAACATTTTCAGAAGGTAGGCCGACGCGTCCCGGCGGCGGTCTGGAGAACGGACGTTAAAATCGCGAAATGCCGCCGCAAGGACGCGTCGGTCCACCTTGCACTATGAGGTTTGAAAACGTCTGCATTGAATCGCTCGCGGTTGCGCTGCCGGAGGAAGTTTGGACTTCTGCCGACATCGAGGAACAGCTGCGTCCATTGTACGAACGCCTCAAGCTTCCGTTCGGTCGGCTCGAATTGATGACCGGCATCAAGGCCCGGCGGGTATGGCCGGCGGGTACGCGCCCGTCCAATGCGAGCGCCGCGGCGGGAAAAGCCGTGCTCGCAAAATCCGCGCTCAAACCGGAGCAGGTGGAGTTGTTCATGCATTCGGCGGTCTGCCGCGATATGCTTGAGCCTGCCACCGCGTCGTTCGCTCATCGAGCGATTGGATTGCCCGGCACTGCTCAAATTTTCGATGTCTCAAATGCCTGTCTCGGTTTTTTGAACGCGCTGACGATTGCCGCCGGTTTGATCGAGTCCGGTCAGATCCGCTGTGCCCTGGTAGCTTCGGGCGAAAATGGACGGCCGCTCGTCGAGCAGACCCTGAAGACGCTGCTGACGCAGCCTTTCAATCGTAACGAGATCAAACCGTACTTTGCGAACCTCACCATCGGTTCCGGAGCGGTTGCAGCCATGGTGTGCCACCGTTCGCTCGTAAAAGGGCCTCACCATCGATTGTTGGGAGGAATCGCGCGCGCGGCAACGCTTCATTTGCCACCAGGTCGGCAGCACGCACCGCAGGAAACTTTACGAGACTCTCAACATCGATTTAGCGAAAGATTTTTCGACATTCGAAACGCTCGGCAATGTAGGTTCGGTTTCGCTTCCCGCTACGCTGTCCGCTGCGATCGACGCCGGTGCCGTGAAATCGGGAGATCGCGTGGGATTGCTGGGAATCGGAAGCGGACTGAATTGTCTGATGCTCGCTCTTGAATGGTAACGAACACAAGCATCCCCCCTTGGTTAAAAGCGCTTTATCCTTTCGAACCGAAATCGTTTCGTACACCGCACGGTGCGCAGATGAGTTATGTGGACGAAGGCAGGGGGACCGAGGCGGTTCTCATGCTTCACGGCAACCCGACGTGGTCGTTTTATTACCGCAATATGGTGAAGGCGCTGTCGGGGCGTTTCCGCTGCATCGTGCCGGATCATATCGGCATGGGATTGTCGGAGAAGCCGCAGGATTACTCGTATCGCCTGCTCACGCGCATCGCGGATATAGAAGCACTTGTGCAGCACCTCGGACTCACACGAATTCACTTGATCGTTCACGATTGGGGTGGGGCCATCGGTTGCGGTTTTGCGGTGAGACATCCTGGTCTGATCGGCAAGATCACGATTCTGAATACGGCTGCGTTTCCGGATATTCATATCCCGGCGCGTATCGCGCTTTGCCGAGCACCCGTGGTGGGAGAGTGGATTGTTCGAGGACTGAACGGTTTCGCTGGACCGGCCACGACGATGTCGATGCATGCACGCACATTGACGGTCGATGAGAGGAGAGGTTTTTTATTTCCTTACGACTCCTGGGCGCATCGGATCGCGGTGTACAAATTCGTTGAAGATATCCCGATGGAACCGAGTCATCCAAGCTGGGCAACGCTTGCAGAGGTTGCGAAGGGTCTACCGACCCTAGGGGACAAGGAAATTTTGATCACTTGGGGTGGTCGGGATTTTTGTTTCAACGACCATTTTCTGGCTCGCTGGCAGGAGATTTTTCCCAAAGCCCAAACGCGGCGCTACACGAATGCCGGTCACTACGTCCTCGAAGACTCGACCGAAGTGGTTCCGGCGATTGAGACTTTTTTAAACACGCATCATTAAGCAGGAAGCCATGAAGCTAGGAATAAGGCATCTCGTTTACGGAACGGGTGCAGAGTCAATACACTTTATTTGGAGGACGGGCCTGGGAAAATTGAGAATTAGACCAATGGCCTCGTTCGTCGCTCGCACATAGGAACGTACTACAACGAAAGTAACCTCGGGTAGTTCGGCTATCGCTTTCAGTTCAACCACGGCCATATTCGACTAAAAGGTCCGATCTATGCTGACCGACGTGGCCCAAATACTTAGTCTCTACGCAAATCTGTCAGAAAAACCCAGTCTGCTGCTTGTAATTTCGTCAGTAATGAATCTCTCACTATCTCATTAGTAACATTTCTTGAATAGTTTCCGGCTTAACTTCATTCTATGCCCTTACTTAATATTTTTTCGCTTCAGAAGTCTTTCGTTACGCCTGAGGGCGAGCGAAAAAAAATTGTTGATGTGTCGGCGTTTTCGTTGGACGCGGGTGAGCAGCTCGCGCTTCGCGGCGAGAGCGGCTCGGGCAAGACGACGTTTCTCCACCTCATTGCGGGTATCTTAGCGCCTGACGATGGACGGATAATGATCGGCGACACAGATATGGCTTCGCTTGGAGAGCCAGCACGTGATCGGCTGCGCGCTCTCAATATCGGTTATATCTTTCAGACATTTAATTTGCTCCAAGGATACTCGTGCCTGGAAAACGTTTTGCTCGGTATGTCGTTTGGTCCCGGCGCTGACAAGGCGCGTGCTACCGCAATGTTGGAACGCGTCGGACTCGGGCACCGGCTTAAACACTTTCCGCGGCAACTCTCGACCGGCCAGCAGCAACGCGTGGCGGTCGCTCGCGCGCTGGCGAATCATCCGAAACTGGTGCTCGCGGATGAGCCGACCGGAAATCTCGATCACAAGAACGCGAAGGAGGCGTTGGCTCTCATTCGTGAAACGTGCCGCGAAAATGGCGCTGCGCTTCTACTTGTAAGTCATGATCCTGAGGTACTGGGATCGTTCGAAAACATGAAGGACTTTGCCCATATCAATCGTGCGATGTCGGCCGAGGAGGTGGCATCATGAATCTTGGACACATTGTTTTCCGCAGTTTGCGGCAACATCTACTCTCAACCTTGGTTACGGCATTCTCCATCGCTCTCGCGGGCGGACTGCTGATGTCGGTCTGGGTCGTCAAAGAGCAATCAAACAAAGCGTTCACGCAGGTGGATACTGGCTTCGATGCCGTTCTCGGCGCGCGGGGATCGAAGCTGCAGCTGGTGCTGAACTCGATTTTTCATCTCGAAGCGTCCCCTGGAAATCTTGCGTTCGCCGACTATGAAATGGTGAAGCGGCATCCCGCGGTTAAAACAGCGATCCCGATTGCGGTGGGAGATAATCTGAGAGGCTTCCGAATCGTAGGTACGTTGCCTGAGTTGTTTAGTATACAATATTCCAAGGGAAAAACGTTTACGCTAGTCAACGGACAGGTCTTCGATCCGGTTAAGAAGGAGGCGGTGATGGGCAGCTTCGTGGCGCAAAAGCTGGGGCTAAAAGTGGGGGACACGTTTCACCCGTTCCACGGTTTAAATTATAACGAAAAAGAACAGCATGCCGATACCTACACGGTGGTCGGAGTTTTGGCTCCATCGAACACACCCGCGGACCGCGTTGTATGGATTCCATTGGAAGGCCTGCAGAAAATGGCAGGTCACGACGCAAGAGCGGCTACCGATGTCAGCGCAGTTCTGATCCAATTGAAGGCGCCGACCGCTGGCCTGATGATGGACATGATGTACAACAAGCAAGGCAACCGGCTCACCTTCGCTTATCCGATCGGCACGATCATGGCGGATTTGTTCAACAAGATCGGCTGGTTCGATCAGGTGTTGGCGCTGGTGGCCTATCTTGTCGCGGTCGTCTATTGGCGTGATTGGCATGGTCGCTGGGTTTGTGGTGTATGCGGGTATTGTGCTGGGCGTCGCTGCAGTCGTGCGCGAACAAACAGGCGTTGTGATCCAGGCTTGGGTTTACAGCCCGGTCATGTGGAGCGCGCCCTTGGGCATGATCGCCTTATGCGCGCTCGGTGGAATGGTACCAGCATTCGTTGCTTATCGGACTGACGTTGCAGGAAATTTGTCGCCGTCGTCGTAAAGGAATTAAAAACAGAATGGAGGGTGTAATAAAAGAAATGGCGGGCCGTCGCGTCCTTGCGACGGCATTTCGCGATTTTAACGTCCGTCTTCCAAATAGCCGCCGCAGGGACGCGACGGCTCACCGGATTCGCATTAACTCGAAGTGGTATTGCATTTCCTCGTGGGTTTTATTGATTGCTTGTTTTTCCGTAAGTTTAGGGTGCACTAAGAAAGTCGAAGTTGCCGTTCTGCCGATTGTACCGGAGAAACACGAGCATGCGGCGCCGCACGGAGGAACGCTGGTTGTATTAGGCGAGGAGACTTATCATTTGGAGTTCGTGCGAGATTCCGTGGAAGGGAAAATGACGGTATATGTATTCGACGGTGAGCTGGATAATTTTATTCGCTCGAGCTCTCGTGTCGTGACGGTGCAAGCGTCGTTCGAGCGCTCAGCGCAAATGATCACGTCGGAAAATCCGGCAAAACAGGGTTCTCTCTGGTTGGATTTAAATGCGGTGGCAAACCCTGCGACTGGCGAGAGCATTGGCGATACGGCTATGTTCGAAGCACAGGGAGACTGGCTAAAAAGCGTTTCGCAGTTCGATGGCCTGATCGAAAGTGTCGCCATTCGTGGCCGTACCTTTACTGACGTGAAGTTTAATTTCCCCCGAGGAAGCGGCAAAGAATAGGCCTAGCACTACTCCGTTAAGCTGCTTTTCGGAACTGATATTGGAATCACAGAGGCACGGAGTTCACAGAGAAAGGCAAAACTGGAAAGCACTCTTTGATCCGACCGATTCAATTGTGTTTATTTTGTGCATTCCGTCCAAAAATCTGCCTCTGTGGTTCAACAGCGTTTTTTGAGTTCATTGCAGCTTAACGGAATAGTGCCAAAGAGTGTTTTCGAAGGTTTAAGCCGGAAGAAGCACGCAAGCAATAGTGTCACGGCAGGACGTCGCGTCCCAGCAACGGTAGTTTGGAGGACGGACATTGTAACCGCGAACTGCCGTCGCAGGGACGCCGGCGGCCCATCTCACCGCATACTTTCCTCTAGCAGTTCCGATATTCGTGTTTATTCGTGGATCTTCTGCGCCGTTCCGGCTAAGTTTAGCCTTTGCGATGGAAACTGACACCCTTATTCCGGTCACCGTGCTTTGCGGTTTTCTTGGCGCAGGTAAGACAACCTTGCTTCAAAAACTTCTTAAGACTTCGGAGGCGTCGCGGTGGGCGGTGATCGTCAATGATGTTGGCTCGATCAACATCGATGCAACGCTCATCACCGGTCTGGGAAGTGCATCGAAGACGGGAGGAAACGCAGTGGAAAAAATCATTCAGTTGGAAGGAGGATGCATCTGCTGTTCGGCGCGCGACAGCCTAGCTGAGGCAGTGGCAGAACTAGCTGCGTCAGGGCGGTATAAACATATTCTGGTCGAGACGACCGGTGTTGCTGAACCGAAATCCATTGCTGACCTGTTTCACGAACGGAACGAGTTTGGCCGGAGCTTAGGCGATCTTGCCCGATTGCATGCGCTCGTGACGGTGATCGATTCCGCGCATTTCTGGCGTGAATGGAAACAGCAGCAGGAGAGTTCGGATAAGCGCCAAAAGCTGCGTCCGATGGACCAGCGTCCTGTGTTTGAACTCATGCTGGAGCAGGTAGAATGTGCCGATGTGTTGATCCTAAATAAAGCCGACCTGATTTCGGCAACGGATCTGTCAGAGCTCGATGGCGCATTGTCGGAGCTCAATTCTCGGGCGGAGCGGTACACGGTGGTGCAAAGTGAATTGCCCGCAGAAACCCTGCCGGGGCGATCAAGGTACCTTCGGGAGGAAACACTCAAATCACCGCGGTGGACAAAGATTCTCAACGACATCGCCGACCGGGCAAAAGGCGAAGAAGCCCCCTTGGCGTTAAAGCCGCTGAGCGTTGGAAAGGGATTTGTTTTCCGGCCAGAAGCACACCGCGAGGACCACGCTGCGAAGTACGGATTGTCACTACTGGTGGGCGGCCGCGGTCGAAGAAAAAAGAGCCCGGCCTGAGGATGTGCCTGCGGTGATACGCGTACTGTGGCAGGAGCCGTATGGCGATCGCCGACAAGAGCTTGTCTTTATTGGGGTCAACCTCGACGAAGACCGGATAAGAGAAGAGCTAGACGCTTGTCTGGAGTAACGCGAAAAACGAAGGCTGCGTCGAATCAACCTAGGGTAAAATAAAAAATAGCACCTTGGTTGACCTTGCCCTCGGCCCACACTTGTCCTCCGTGGCGTTGAATCACTTTATTTACGACGGCGAGCCCGATCCCCGTGCCGTCGAATTCGTCGCGAGAATGCAACCGCTGAAAGACACCGAAAAGCTGCTTGTAGTACTCCATGCTAAAACCAACACCGTTGTCCTTTACGAAATAGATGTTTTCTCCTTCATCCTCCGAACAGCCGATTTCGATCTCAGCCTTTGCAGACTTGCTGGTAAATTTCACCGCGTTCGAGATTAGATTCACGAAAACTTGGCTGAGCATAGCTGGATCGCCCTTGGCTGAAGGAAGAGCGCCGATTTTAAACTCGATTGTTCGGGAGTCGTGGGGTGGGCGAGTGGCTACGACTGCCTCATGAACCAATGCTTCCATATCGACGTGGACGAAGCGCGCTTCTTGTCGATCTATTCGAAAGAATTTAAGGAAATCCTCGATCAAGCGAGACATGCGTCCGCAGTTGCGGGTTATTGCCCGGATCGCTTGCGTTGCGTTCGGTGGAATTTCCCCGTTCTCGCCAGATAACAGCATTTCCGAGTAACCAGTGATGGCAATAAGTGGTGACCGGAGATCGTGCGCAATCGAGTAAGAAAAAGCCTCCTGTTCTTTGTTGAGGAGCTGCAAATCTTCCGTCTGTTTTTTTAGATCGTCGTTTAAAGAACGGATCTTGTCTTCTCGTTCACGCCGACCCGTGAGATCGCGGGCAAAAATATACAATAACCCCTGTTCGGCAAACGGCGCAACGGTGCATCCCAGCCAACGATACGAACCGTCAGCTGTGCGAAAGCGGCTTTCAAAATACTGGGGGCTTTCGGGTTTGCTTATCTTGGTTAGAATCTCGTGTGTGGTGAATCGATCTTCGGTGTGAATATAGCTCTGAAAGGGCGTTCCATGAAGATCCTCAGCTGCGTAACCGAGTGTTTTCCAGCTCGGGTTCACTTGGGAAAAGACTCCTTCGGAGGTCGCGATCGCCAGCAATTCGATCGATAGACGGAAAAAGTTATTACGTTGAGTTTCCCACTCGAGACGTTCGTTCACCTCCTTAAAGCGAATCTGCATCCGCTCTTCTTCGGCACGCCGCAGCGCCTCTGCCTGGCAAATAATCTGAATATTCTTTCGCGCCAGTTCGATGAACACCGAAACCTTAGATCGTAGGATCTCAGGGACGATAGGCGTTAACAGGTAATCCACGGCACCCAACGAATAGCCCCGGTAGATTTCTTCGTCTGCCGCGCTAAACGATGTTACAAAGATGATCGGAGTGTGAGCGCTCGACCTTCGCTGACGAATCAAGGTCGCCGTTTCGAAGCCGTCCATACCCGGCATATTTATGTCGAGAATGATGACAGCAAATTCGCGATGAAGCAGGAGCCTAAGTGCTTCGCGCCCGGATTTTGCTTTCGTGATATTTTGGTCCAATGATGTAAGCGCTGCATCCAGTGCCAGTAACTTTTCAGGCGCGTCGTCCACGAGCAAAATATCGATTTTTTCCTCGGCGGTGGTCTTCAAGACGGAGAAAGGTTCGGTGGGTTCCAAGTCGTGGATATCGCGAGAAAGCGGGTATCGACGGGTTTGGCGATATAGTCGGAGGCGCCTGCATCGATGCACTTTTCACGGTCACCTTTCATCGCCTTGGCGGTGAGCGCGAGGATGGGGAGATCACGACCTCGCTTCAACGCGCGGATCCTGCGGATCGTCTCGTAACCGTCGATGTCGGGCATCATGATGTCCATTAAGATGACATCCAGATCGGAACTATTCTCCACGATTTCGAGTGCATCCCGGCCATTCTCCGCGGACTCGATTTTCATCTCATAACGCTCGAGGAAACTCGTCATCGCGAAAATGTTTCGAATGTCATCGTCCACGATCAACGCCCTCTTGCCGGCGAGAATTTCTCCGTCGCGGTGAAGACTTTCCACCATTCGGCGTTTATCCTCAGGAAGATTGGCTACGTTGCGATGGAGGAATAAGGCCGTCTCGTCAAAAAGTCGTTCAGGTGACTGAACGTCTTTCAAAATGACCGTGCGAGCCAAGCGTTTCATATCTTCGATCTCAGTCGTCGGCAATTCCCGCGCGGTGTGTACGATGACCGGAAGATGGCTCAGACCCACTTTCTTGATCTCCTCGATAAATGCCGCGCCGGTCATATCGGGGAGCCCGAGATCCAGCACGACACAGTCGAATGGCTGGTCCTTCAAGGCCGCCAAGCCTTCCTGTCCAGTGGCCACGGCAAAGGTATGAACGTCAGAGTTTCCAATCAACTCCAGCGTGCTGTTGCGTTGAACCTCATTATCCTCGACCAACAGAAGATTCTTTATTGGTCGTTCGATAAAACTCTTGAGCGAGGCAAACGACTCCTCGATTCGCTCCTTTGGAATGGGCTTCATTACATGAGCAAGGGCTCCATAGCGGAGCGCGGTCTCAGCGGCTTCGTCGGCGGACACGATGAGCACAGGGATGTGGCGGTACAGCGGATCGTCTTTCAGACGTTTTAGAATACGGATTCCGTCGATATCGGGCAATTTAATATCTAAGGTAATGGCCCGGATCGGCATTTCCTGAACCATTCGAAGAGCTTCAGATCCGCGCGATACAACGACGCCTTTGAAACCCTGGCTGCGAGCGGTTTCCAAAAGAATTTTTGCGAACACGGGATCGTCTTCGATGATAAGGACCGCCGAATCTTCCAGTTCGATCGTTTCGCGATCATCCTCAACCTCGACCGGCTCCTTTAGATTGACGATTTCTCGCACTATCCGCTGCGATCCCACGCCCATCATTGAGTTAGTCGAGGAAAACCGCGGCATTTCCGCTTTATCGGAGATGGCGAGATTGGACGGTAGGTAAAGGGTGAACGTACTTCCTTCGCCGACCGTGCTGGTGAGATGGATTTCGCCGCCAAGGAGGCGGGCGATCTCACGACTGATAGAAAGACCCAAGCCAGTACCACCATATTTGCGATTAGTACTGCCGTCGGCCTGCTGGAACGCTTCAAAGATAATCTGCTGCTTATCGAGAGGAATGCCAATGCCGGTGTCGCGAACCCGGAATGCGATGACTTCAGGGCTGTTACTGAGCACAGGATGATTTGCACTCCAGCCGTTAGTGACCGCTTCGATTTCGAGTGTGACCCGGCCGCGTTCGGTGAATTTGAATGCGTTGGAAAGCAGATTTTTGAGCACCTGCTGCAAGCGCTTGGAGTCGGTGCGGATTGCCTTTGGAATGCCGCGCGCGAGTGAGACAAGATAGTCCAATTTCTTGTGCTCAGCGATCGGGGTGAATGTACGCTCTACATAGTCTTTGAGCTCGATTAACCTTAGATCACTGACTTCCACGGACACCGTTCCAGATTCGATTTTTGCGAGATCCAGGATGTCGTTAATTAAGCGCAACAAATCCTGACCGGAGGAGTGAATGGTCTTCGAATATTCGACCTGCTTACCGGTAAGATTACCTTCGCTGTTGACGCACAATTGATCGGAAAGGATGAGCAAGCTATTCAACGGTGTGCGAAGCTCATGCGACATGTTGGCCAAGAATTCCGACTTGTATTTCGACGTAAGCGCGAGCTGGCCGGCTTTTTCTTCCAGCGCCTGACGGGCTTGTTCGACCTCCATGTTTTTCTTTTCCACTTCAACGTTTTGCTCGGCCAGCAGCTTGGCTTTTTCTTCAAGCTCAAGGTTTGTCTTTTGGAGCTCTTCCTGCTGGCTCTGCAACTCTTTCGCCAACGACTGCGATTGCTTGAGCAGATCTTCGGTACGCATGTTCGCTTCGATCGTGTTAAGCACGATACCGATCGATTCCGTGAGCTGGTCGAGGAAGATTTGGTGTG
>WNFI01267339.1_pt1 | contig 12171 bp, 10 predicted proteins | sample 5400471 | NCBI WGS metagenome assembly WNFI01 (sample SAMN13153348, study PRJNA577476) | soil metagenome | isolation source: 100 cm saprolite on Douglas fir-dominated hillslope | place: USA:California | collected 2013-09-17 | reverse complement strand
CTCCAAAGGAACAACCGTGTCGATCTTAGGCTTCAGGCTTCCACGTCGTGCGAGGTCGACAAGTTCAGTAAGAGCCTTCGATATGTTCGCATCACTATCGGCGTGTATTCCATAGCCGGCGATCTTCTTGTCGCCTCCAATCAGGTCGAGCACGTCCAGGACGACTTCCCGGCCGCCGGTGAAGCCCTGCGTAACGAGCGTTCCATGGCGAGCGAGCGCCCTCAGCATGGGTAGAGCTACCCGTTACCATGAATTCTCCCCCTGCAAAGTTTGTCTTGGCCTCTGCAGGCGGATGTCCGATTTAGGTTGACTGCACTTCCAACCGTGAGGTGCTTTTGCTCAGCCAAGCGATAAGGCTTGTGAGAAGAAGAAGAACAATCGGTGGGAGGGGGTTTCCGCCCAGGATTGTGAGATGGAAGCCAATAGCGCTCGCCATCACGACAGCCAGCGTTGCCGCCGCATAGAGGGTGTCCGCCGGCAGCAAGAAAAGCTAAGCCCACAACTACTCTGAGTAGCCAAAGGGTGATCATCTTTCCCTTTTTCTGTCCCGTTGCCATTTCGATCCTCCCTGAACAATATTGACATTATATTTATGTCAATATATTGATAAACTAAGAGTTGGAATGGATGCAAAAAATCCAAAGCAGCGCTTAAAGGGCAATGCTTCAGCTCCACATGTCTGGCTCGTTATGTGGAAGGCGCTCAGCGCGATGGCCCGTCAGCTTGAAGACGACTTGCAGCGGTGCGGGCTCAGCAATACGGATTTTCGAGTACTCGAAGCCTTGCTGCACAAGGGGCCGCTGCCCGTGAATGTCATCGGACCCAAGGTGAATTTAACGGCCGGTGCCATTAGCGTCGCCATCGACAGGCTTGAGGTTCGCGGACTTGTGGCACGAGTAGAAGGCAAGCGGGATAGACGAGTGCGGATGGTCGCCCTGACGAAAGAGGGAGAGAAGATGATCTCTCCTGTCTATAGCCGTCATGCTGCTCTTCTGGAACGCATCTTTGAGCCGCTCAGTGAGAGCCAGCGCTTGTCCTTGGAGGGCATGTTGAAAGCGGTTGGAAAAAACGCTGAGACTATGGCCGAAATGCCTGAGGACTAGGTCGAGGCATTGCCCATTGGACGCGCGATGCAATTCGTCGGATGGCGCTAACAGGGCAATGCGCTCATCAAGAGCCGCAAAGGTCACCGCCAAGTTCCGGGTGTGTGGTCGGCAAACCTTACCTCAGGATTACTTCAGAGTTGCTCGTCACTCGCCCAGAATCAGTGGCGAGCATTTATGGACTGCCCGATCACATGTATAACCCGATTCCTGCAATCACGAGTGCGAAGGCGGAGTTATTGGAAAAGTACAGTCACTGTCACTATTGCGGGAAGCGGAATTTGCGGACGAGGGCGTTGTAGCGGGGATCGGAGTGTAGGGAGTTGAGCACGGGGTCGGCCGGGAGGTAACGGAAGCCGGGGTCCTGGACAGTTTCGCTGGTCCGAGACCAGGCCTGACGGCAAGCGTCTTTACCACAAGAAGGTCGTTGGCACAGTCGAGCAATACCCAGATGAGAGCGCTGCGCGGAACGCCGTAGCAGGGCTGGTTTCGGAAATTAACTCCGCCCCGGCGAACGAATTCCGACACAATGACGGTAGCCCAACTCTGTGATCATTTCGAGCAACGCGAACTTGCAAAGGAAAACACTTGGCGCAGTCACACGACGAAGAAAATCTACAAAGCGTACTTGACCCCGCTGTATTCGTCTCCATTGGCAGAAATACGAGTTGGCTGAGGTTAGAACCATACAAGTCGAGTCCTGGCTTCGCGGATTGCCATTAGCGAAAAGCAGTTATCAACAACAGCCTTTTGACCAAAGTCCCTGTCTGGCAAGGCTTTTCAGGCAGAAATCGATTGAATTCCCATAGCACCCCGCGTCCGCCGCACCCGGGAGCGGCTTCCTTCTAACGGCTGTATCGAAAGCGAACTCCTGAGGTCGAGCTAAGCGGAACTGTCGTGCCGTTCGCTTCCGATACGGCACTAACGTGATCCAGGTGCAATCCGCCAGACAGGCCCCGAAAAATCCCCGGTATAGCGCTCGTTAGTGTACTCCCGCGCACATACCGAAATAACCCACTAACGACTAAATGACGCGTTGGGAAGATCGACGCGGGCGTACCGAGACCTTGGAGCGCGAAGCGGGCGAAGGAATCCAAAAGAACTGGAAGCCCTGCGGCAATCAGTAGCACTCCGACGAGTCGAAACGCGGAAGTTCCCAGCAGCGGTGCTCCAACATGCCATCGGCAAATTCGCCAGGGCACGTAACCTGCAACGACTCCCGGAGCGATAACGAGGAATATTGCAGAGCCAAGAATGGCGAGCTTGCGCCTCACTGAGCTAATTCTACATATCGGTTGGCAAGTGGTCGGCAAGCCACGCAAGCAATCGGGCGAAATGGCCTCCCTGAATTACTCAGAATTGCCCGTGATATGCTCTGGCGGAACTCCTCTAGGTGGTTCCATCGACAGGTTTCGAATTGTGAATATGGAGATCGACATGCTACTCTCCCGGTGGTTTTTATGGATTACCTTTCATCGTTGCTTGTGGACCATCGCCCTTCTCTTGATCATCTCCACAGGTAACAGCATGGCGGAGAATGCCACCCATAAATTCAAGCTCGTCGTTCTGGCGGAAGCCGGAGGGATCCATCGGCCTTTCGTCGATGCCGCGAAAGTATGGCTGGACAAGCAAGCGGCTGGCAATAGTTTTTCAGTCGACTACATTCAGGATACCGACAAGATCGACGATGTGTTCCTGTCGCGGTACCAAGTGTTTATCCAGCTTAACTATCCCCCTTACGGCTGGACTCCCACCGCTATGGCCGCATTCACGAAATACATTGAGGAAGGCCGAGGGGGATGGATCGGGTTCCATCACGCCACGTTGCTTGGAGAATTTGACGGATACCCGATGTGGCCATGGTTCTCTCGATTCATGGGAGGAATCAGATTCACCGACTATATTCCGAAGTTTGCCACGGCGACTGTCGTCGTAGAAGATCCTTCGCACGCGGTCATGAAAGATGTAGGCCAAACGTTCGTAGTGGATCAGGAGGAATGGTACACCTACGACAAATCGCCGCGCCCGAATGTGCACGTTTTGTCGCGGGTTGACGAGGCCACCTATTCGCCCGACACCCGCACCAAGATGGGCGATCATCCGGTGGTCTGGACCAATGAGCACTACAAGGCTCGAAACGTTTACATCTTCATGGGCCACCACCCCGAATTGTTCCAAAATCCCGCGTTCACCACCATCTTCAGGAATTCGATTCTTTGGGCAGCCCGCCAATGAAAAGACACGTTCTCGTCATGCTGGGGTTGGCGGTCCTGTTGCCCGCGACAGCGAGTGTCGGTCAACAACCACGATTTAAGGTGCTCGCGTTTTATTCGACTCGCGTAGAACCGGACCATGTAATGTTTGCGGAAGGTGCGCTGAAGTTCTTTACTGCGTGCGCGGCGAGAGACGGTTTTGCATTTGACGCAACCAACAATTGGGAGAACCTGAATGATGAATATTTGAAAACCTATCAGCTGGTCGTGTGGCTTAACGATCAGCCGACCGGTAGAGAGCAACGACGCGCTTTTGAACGCTACATGGACAACGGAGGCGCATGGTTGGGTTTTCACGCGGCCGGATATAACGATAAAGACACAAATTGGCCATGGTTCGTTAACTTCATGGGAGGCGCGGTATTTCACATCAATAACTGGCCGCCGCTACCCGCGAAGCTGGTCGTCGACGACGCAACTCATTTAACGGCTGCCGGCATTCCCCCGACATACGAGTCACCTGCCAACGAATGGTACGTTTGGAAACCGAGTCCCCGCCTAAACAAAGATGTGCGCGTCCTGGCTACTCTGGATCCGTCAAATTACCCACTGGGTCTGAAGGACGTCATCACGAGCGGCGACCTTCCTGTCGCATGGACGAACACGAAATATAAGATGATCTACATGAACATGGGGCACGGAGACAAGATCTTCACGTCTTCCATCCAGAACCGGCTCATAGAAAATGCGACGAACTGGCTCGGGACAGCGCCCGCTTCCGAAAGCTATCGAGCGGCGACCGGGAAGCAAATCAGCTCCCACGGAATTGTGTTGAATGCTAAAACCAAGAAAGTCTACGCGGTGAACACCGGCAATGGCTCTGTGACCGTGCTCGATGGCGCTGGCCACTCCACAGCGGTGAAAGTGGGAATAGATCCCGAAGCAATCGCGATTAATCCGGTCACCAACCGAATCTATGTGGCGAACGAGGGTAGCGGCAACGTAAGCGTGATTGATGGAGCAAATGACAAGGTCATGGCAACCGTGATGGTAGGAGATTTTCCTTACGTGATCGCTGCAAACCCGGTGACCAACAAGATCTATGTCTCGAAGACTTGGAGCAACACGATGACCGTCATCGATGGGGCAAGCAATGTTGCGAGTTCGCTCAAGGCTGGCGTGGAAGCGGATGAGATTGCCCTCAACCCGGCCACGAACAAGCTCTACCTCACCAGCTATCAGAGCCAAGACGTGACGGTGATCGATGGCGCTAGCGATAGAGATATGAAAGTTGCTGCGGGAACTCACCTTTGGGGAATCGCTGTGAATCCGGTAACGAACAGGATCTACATGGCCAACACAGGCAGTTCGAAGGTAACAGTGATCGACGGGAGAACCAACGCGACAACATTCGTAAACACGGGAGAGATTCCTTGCGCGCTTGCTGTGGATTCGTCCAGCGGCCGAATCTATACCGTGAACTATGCGACAGATAATGTGACGGTGATCGATGGCGGCAGTAACTCGGTGATTGCAACGGTCAGGGCAGGAGCGCGACCCCAAGCGATTGCGATCGACTCGCTAAGTCACAGGGTCTATGTCGCGAACAGCCGTGGCGACACAGTAACCGTAATCGATGGTACGAACAATTCCGTGATCGCAACGGTGAAAACCAGCAGTGGCCCATATGCAATCGCGGTAGACAGCGCCACCAATCAGGCTTTTGTCGCAAACCTGGCGGGCGGCAGTCTCACGGTGATTGACGGGAGAACGCTGACAGCAGCTACGGTGGCCATGCCAACCGTCGAATAGAACACGCATTTCGTCAAGGAATGCCTACAAGAAGGAAGCGGTCTAGATGAGGATTAAACAGTCGGCCCGCGGGGCCATAACGGAATGGTCGTCTGAGCGAGCTCTCTCTTCAGCCCATCAGTCTGACTTCGCCTAGCCTCTTACCATCGGAGATCCCGTGAAAATGAAATGCCGCCTCTACCTGTCGATGTTCATTCTTCTGATTGTGGGATCATCCATTGTTTGGGCCGGGGACACGATACCTAAAGCTGCGTGGCGTCGTCCCCTCGGGCTTCCGCTCGATAAACCGGGAGTGACACGAGTAACCGGCAATATCGATGACGGGTATTGGCAGGGCGCCCCGGTGGGCGGATTTGGCTCGGGAACATTCTCGCGCACGTACCGCGGAGACTTCGCGCGCTGGCATATGAAAGCGGGGGTGCACAAATACTCTCCCGTCTATGCCAATCAGTTTGCGATGTTTCAGCAGTCCGAAGGCGAGGCCGAAGCCACAGCCCGGGTCTTAATGACCGATCATCCGACGGACGGTGCTCTGGCAAGCTGGCAATGGGATTATCCCGTAGGCGCGGGAGAATATGCGGCCCTCTATCCGAAGGCGTGGTACGACTACAAATGGGATAAGTTTCCTGTGCATGTCGTGCTCGAACAATTCTCTCCCGTATTGCCCAATAACTACCGCGAGTCGAGCTATCCGGTCGCCGTATATCGCTGGCACGCGGAGAATCCCACCAAGCACGCTGTTACCGTCTCCGTTCTTCTTTCGTGGACGAACATGGTCGGCTGGTTCCGCACGTTCACGCGCGATTTCCAGGGTGCCCCCAATCAGGGCAATTACAATCAATTCCTCAGCGAGAAGGTGGACTCTGGGACCATGAAAGGAGTGGTCTTTGATCGCAACCGGGCGACTGCCGTGCCACGCGAGGCAGATGGACAATTCGTAATCGCCGCGCTGGAGTCGCCAGGAGTTGAGGTTAGTTACCACGCTTCGTTTCCGGCGGAAGGCGATGGGAAAGCAGTTTGGTCGCGCTTTGCCAGAGATGGACGTCTGGCGAATAGCGATGTCTCTTGGGTAAGCGACAGCGAAAAATTGGCAGGCGCGGTGGCAGTGCGCTTCACTCTTCAGCCGGGAGAGAAGAAGGTCATTCCCATGGTAATTGCCTGGGACTTTCCCGTCATCGAATTCGGAGAAGGCCGCCAGTGGAATCGCCGCTACACTGACTTTTACGGCGCCAGCGGCAGCAATGCCTGGGCAATCGCTCGCGACGGGTTGCGTAACGCCACGGCTTGGAGCAACGCTATCGACGCATGGCAGACTCCGTATGTAAACGATGAGAGCAAGCCGCTCTGGTATCGGGGCATGCTCTTCAACGAACTCTATACCTTGACCGATGGAGGATCGTTCTGGGGCCGTCCAGTCGGATCCGACAGCAAGGTTGCGCCTTCATTTGCCTTACTGGAATGCTTTGACTACGCCTATTACGGAACTTTGGATGTACGTTTCTACGCTTCGCTGCCGTTGGTGAAATTCTGGCCGGACATCGACAAACAAGTACTGCGCGAGTTTGCGGACACTGTTCCCAAGGAATGGCCGGAAAAGGGCCAGTGGGTCTGGAAGTCGCAGCAGACAGGCGACATCATATTGCACATGCGAAAGAAGAAGGGGGCTGTACCACATGACCTGGGCGTGCCCGAGGGAGATCCATTCATTGCTGTGAACGAACCAGGCTGGCAGGACACGAACGATTGGAAAGATCTGAATTCAAAATTCGTGCTGATGGTTTATCGCGACTACGTTCTCACGGGCGGCGAGGACAGGATTTTCTTGCGCCAGATGTGGCCGGCAGTGGAGGGCGCAATCGCTTATTTGCGGCAATTCGATCACGGGGGCGGAGTTCCTGAGAATAGCGGCTATCCCGACCAAACCTACGATTCGTGGGTCGTACGAGGGGTGAGCGCTTACTGCGGCGGCTTGTGGTTGTCGGCCCTGCGGGCCACCGAAGAGATGGCGCGAGCGCTAGATGAAAACGATGCGGTTGCGAAGTACCACCAACTGTTTCTGAAAGCCCAGCAGACATACATCGACAAGCTTTGGAACGGTGCGTATTTTCGCTACGACACCGACAGCGAATCTCGCGACAGTGTACAGGCCGATCAGTTGGCCGGGCAGTGGTATGCCAACATGACCGGGCTCGGGGACTTGGTACCTCGCGAAATGCAGTTGGCGGCGGCCCGAAAGATATTCGACTTCAATGTCATGAAGTTTGGCGACGGCAATATGGGAGCGGCCAACGGCATGGCTGCGGATGGCTCGATCATTCGCGATAACGAGCAAGCCCCAGAAGTTTGGGTAGGAACCAGCTTCGGCCTCGGTGCTCTGCTACTGAGTGAAGGGATGCGAGAAGAAGGCTACCGCACGGCTTGGGGTTTGTATCACGTCATCTACGAAAGCAAGGGATATTGGTTTCGTACTCCCGAGGCTTGGGATGTGAGTGGGAATTTCCGGGCCTCGATGTATATGCGCCCCGCGGCGATCTGGGCGATGGAGATGATTCCGCAACCTCGCGCCGGCACACGGCCGGCAACGACGACTGCCCCACTCAAAGCCGATCATGCAAAATAAGTAAAGTTTCACAGAGCAACAGCGCTTTCGTCGCAGGCATCGTGCCAGATTTCCGCGATGTCTCCTGGTGTTTCAAGGAGGTGTTGGAAATTCTTGATATGAGTCGGCTCCAAGGATTGGAACGAAAGCAGCCACAGAGGCATAGACGCAATGAATATTCCCGAGGTCATGCGCGAATTGCATCGCCAAGGTTTTGCTCACTTGATGGCGATCGAATATGAAAAAGAAGGCGACGTGAACCGCGACATGAAGGCGGATGTAGAATTTGCGCGAAAGTTTGCCTAGGGCGGCACCGAGGCTTAGCGGCTTAGAACAGAGACAACCGGCGGGCGCAGTCGACCATGATTTCTGCCTCCCAAGCGGAACGCCGTGGGTTCTTGGGGTGCGTTCGATCGCTGGGAATCCGTCCGATCAGATTTAGGAACACCGCGGCAGAATGTTTGTACGCGGGAACGGGTGTGCGAAAGGCGACGTTTCCTAAGTACTGCAGGGCGTCAGAAAGGGCGTAGTACTCGGGGTCTCCGGCCTCCCAGAGCCGGTCTCGCGCGGCGAATTTCTCAGGCGCAAAGGCGGCAAGCCCCAGCAAATAGTCCGACCCGTATTCAATCATGTTGATTCCCAAGTCGTTCCCTGTGTAGATACGAAAATCCGGCCGGTATGTATCGCGAAGGGTGAGCCGTTCAAGTTCCAGAAGGCGGTTGAGGGAAGAGTGTTTCATTCCCTTAATCTCTGGGATGTCCATCAGGCGCCGTACCGTCTCCGTGTCGTAGATCTCCCCGTTCGCAGCAAACATCGGACCCAATTCGAACGCCAGTACGTATGGATAGTCCCGACATGTGTCCCGATAGACCTCAGCTATCCGTGCCGGAGGCTTACCGTGCAAGCGAGCTGTCTGGAACAGGATCGGTATGCCGTCAAAGCGAACGATGGTGTCGATCTGCCGCCGATAGAGCGCGACGATGTCGTTGCCCGCGAGATGTTCGATATAAGCCCCGGCCACAAACGGAACGCCTGGTCCGAGAGCCTGCCGCGTCCAGTCGAGCACCTGTTGCTTTTCCGTATCGCTCAAGTAGTTCACGTAGCCAGTGTCCATATTGACGGCGTTCATCAGACCGGCTGCCTGTGTGGAAGTCAGCTGCTTCGCAAATGCGTCGATGGCGACTCGGCTGTCTGGCTCGTACGGCAGCAGAGGGGCGGCGATTCCTTGCACTTTCCTTCGCGGCTGCTGGCGCTGGAGCAACTCCTCAACTGTCATCCTTGGATCTCCACGATAGGCTCGGGTACGGTGCCTGAGAAAATTGAAGTCAGCTTTTTTTTGCGTCCTTGAGTTTTTTCGCTGAGTCAGAGTGCTTGAAATAATCATCCAGCGGATAGCAACCGGAGGGCAGTCCGTTGCGTGGTGCGGTCGTGCAATCGCTGAAGGTCCGGCAAACCAGCTTGCGTTGTATCTGGCTTCCCTCCGATGCCTCCCAGAGGAATTCGGGATAACTCAGTACCATCCGGCCAAGCCCCACGAAGTCGACCCATCCTTCGCGCACTGCGGCCTGCGCTACATGAGGCAAGAAGTCCTGCAGGTAGGTATACCCTGATCCAACCATGAGCAGGTTTGGGAACCGCCGCTTGAGTTGACGGGTCACTTCCATCTGCCGAGCTACTCCAACCAACGGGTCTTCTGGTGGCAGATATCCGTCGGAAGGCGGGTATAGGGCCGGGCGTTGGATGTGCGGATTGTAGTAAGGACTGCCGGCGGTGATGTTCACCAGCGGAACCCCAAGCTCTTCTAATAATGATAAGAAGCGCTCCGGTTCACTCAAGTCACTATCCGTCGGGTCGAGGCGATTCACGCCGAACCCCCAAAGGTAAGGAAGTAAGTCCGTACGCGTTTCCGCGACTCCGGTGGAAGACTTGCCGTCGGCACTCTGGCTTGGGTCACGGTGGAATGGAACGGTGTCGATGGCAGACAGCCGCACACCAATGTGCAATCCCGGAGCGAGCGAGCGGATTCCTTGTACAACTTCCCGAAGAAAGCGCGTGCGGCCATCGAAGCTGCCGCCATAACGTCCCTCCCGTGTGTGAGCGCTCAAGAATTCATGGCCCAGATAGCCGTGGCAATGCTTGATGTCCACGAAATCAAAACCTAATTGCCAGGCCATGAGCGCGGCCCGATGGAAATCTTCAATGATTGCCTCGATTTCCCCGTCAGTCAGCAAGGGGTAGTCAGGGGGCAGGTTCAGGCGCTGGTCCAAAAACGGATGGTGATAGAGAATGCGTGGCTCTGGGCGGGTGTGTTCATTCGGGCGGCAATACCGACCAGAGTGGGTCAATTGCAGACCGATGACCAACCCATCGTCGGAACCGGTTGTCATAATATGTTCGCGTCTCAAAGCAGCTCGCAGTTGCGCAAGGCTTCGTCGCGTTCGCGGGGCGGCGAGAAGCTGGTTAGGGTTCGCACGTGCTTCGTGAGACACAGCAACCGCCTCTCCACCCCAGATCAGCTTGCCGCCACTGCGGCCAAACCGCTGCCATCGACGAAAGGTCTTCTCCGAAGGCGCCCCGTCAGGAGCCGCGTCCCAACCCTCCATGGGCTGAACAGCGATCCGGTTGCCGATTTTGAATGGACCGCGATCCAGGGGCCAGCGCAGCGGCGATTGGGCTCCAGTCATGATCTGGGGATCGCATGGGATCTGCAGGTTGAGAGTCTGCAAGTAAGCCTGAAATCGTCCAACATCCTTCAGGCTGCCCAGGCGAAGGATTGCACTAGGGCTCACGCGGCCCTCCGCCGCTCCGGCAACCCCAAAACGGCAAGTCCGCCTAGCAACGCGATACCCACCAGGACAAAGCAGCTCGCGGAGTAGCTTCCGGTGGCGTCGCGTAAGCGGCCTATCAACCAGGGAGCAACAGCCTCCGCAATACCGCCCGCGGTCAGGATCACACCTAGCAATCTTCCCAGGATTTCAATCCCAAAAATTTCCGCTGTCATTAACGGAATGATCATGTAGTCGCCACCAAGACCGATACCAAAAATCGCAGCGGAAACCCAGAGGGTTAGCCGGGTAGTCCCGAGGAACAGCAGAGGGATGCCCGCGGCAACGAGTAGGTACGTCAGTAGCATGACGTGCTTCTTGGAAAAGCGATCGGCTAGCCAGCCCATCAGTAACCGGCCAGCGATACTGAAGGCCAGCACCAGCGACAGGACACCCGCGGCATCCCTCTGCGCGAAGTGGCGATCGAGACTCAGGAGAAGCTTCAGATTCTGCTGAGTGCCACTGACTGCGGCAATCGAGCACATGCTCCCTAGGGTGAGTAGATAAAACGACGTTTCCTTGAATGCTGTCTTCGGGCTCGCGGACTTGATCAATCCAGCGGTTGTTCTTGCTCTTGGCGGCTCTTTCACCAGGAGAGCCAGGGGAAACGAGACGACCACGATCGAAAAGCCCAAAATCCTCAAAGCGGTCTGCCATCCGAAATGCTGGACGAGCGTGTGGGACATCCAGGGGACCGTTGCTCCCCCGATGCCGATCCCGAGGTAGGCAAACCCCATGGCTTTTCCGCGCGATCGATCGAACGAGCGGGTCAGCAGTACCTGGTTGGGCAGTGGGCCTCCACAAACATAGCCCAGCGCGTTGAAAAGGTAGAAAAAGTAAAACATGCCGAGGCTTGAGGTCCAGCCCAGTCCCGCCAAGGCAGCCCCAGCCATCAGTGTGCCTATCATCATCATGCGGCGGGGGCCGAAACGGTCCACAACCCATCCTGCGAGGAATCCGAAGATGGGGCCGACAACGAGTTTACTCAGCGCGTTCCCTGACGTTACTTGAGCGCGTGTCCAACCGAACTGCTGAACCATGAAATCGTAAAAGAAGGGCAGCCCCCAGAGGGAAACGCCAACGATGCAGAACAGCAACACAAAAGCCGTCGCCGCTGCTTGATACGCCTGGTGCCGGCTCGCCGGAGATTGAGTGGCACTTGGCCCGGGTCTTCTTGACAACGCGCAGATCGATGCCGCCGGCGCCGCAGCGCCTTCACTGCCCGGTCCCGTCATGGGGTGTCAGTTTAACGTAGAGGGGATTGATCCGGCGGAGATTTTGCGGTCGGATCAGTCCCCATACCGCGAAATCACTCCTGGATCGTCGGATAACACGGATGCAATCTTACTCTGATGTGGCCGGATTAATACTGAGAAGCGCACGGAAACGGCCCCAATCATCCCGATCCCCCTTTTCCCGAAATGCTAGAGCCTGCGGAGGAGTGGCTCGGCCTGGCCGTACTTGCGCTGCTTGGTTAGGTTCTGGCCTAGCAACTCGCTAGCGTCGGCAGCGTCCGCTTCGGTTTACCGAGTAGCCGGACGGGATTGCTCCCGTCCAGCCCTCTAAGAACTGTGCATGAAAGTTTCCCCTCACACAGCTCAAGCCCTTCAAACGCCTCT
>WNFI01661669.1_pt3 | contig 12172 bp, 12 predicted proteins | sample 5400471 | NCBI WGS metagenome assembly WNFI01 (sample SAMN13153348, study PRJNA577476) | soil metagenome | isolation source: 100 cm saprolite on Douglas fir-dominated hillslope | place: USA:California | collected 2013-09-17 | reverse complement strand
CGGATCGCCGGATCCTCAGCTGCGGCGCCTTGAACTGCCCCCGCAGGGCCAGGTCGACGACCTCGTCGAGCGGGGTGTGCACCACCAGCTGCTGGCGCTCCTGGATCTCCACCAGCACGTCGAAGGTCGGCGGCGCCTTGCGCTCCTGGACCGACTTCTGGCTGCCCCGACGCCGAGCCTCCTCGTCACCCAGGGTGACCGTCTGAATGCCCCCGAGGAGGTCGTTGAGAGTGGGATTGACGAGCAGGTTGTCGAGGCTGCGGCCATGGGCGGTGGCGATCAGCTGGACTCCTCGCTCGGCTATGGTGCGCGCCGCCTGAGCCTCGAGTTCGGTGCCGATCTCGTCGATCACGATGACCTCGGGCATGTGGTTCTCGACCGCCTCGATCATGACTGCGTGCTGCAGTGTCGGCGTGCTCACCTGCATCCGCCGGGAGCGGCCGATACCCGGGTGCGGGATGTCGCCGTCGCCTCCGATCTCATTGCTGGTGTCGACAATGACCACCCGCTTGGCCTGGTCGTCAGCCAGAACCCGTGCGCATTCGCGCAACATCGTCGTTTTACCGACGCCCGGCCGGCCCAGCAGCAGGATCGACCGGCCGCTGATGACCAGGTCCTTGATGAGGTTGATCGTGCCGGTAACGGCGCGACCGACGCGACAGGTGAGGCCGACGATGTCGCCCTGCCGGTTGCGAATCGCCGAGATCCGGTGCAGGGTCCGAGCGATCCCGGCGCGGTTGTCATCGCCAAAGGATCCGACCCGCTGCGCCACGTACTCGAGGTCGGCGGTGGTGACTATTTCCGACCCCAGGATCACCTCGGTGTCTGTAAAGCGCGCCTCCGGCTGGCGGCCCAGGTCCATGACCACCTCAAGCAGCTCGTCGCGACCCTCCATGGCGGCGCGCGCCGCGTCCCTGATGGGCGGCGGGAGCGCCCCAAAGAGGAGGTCGAGCTCGGCGATCCAGTCCCGGTGCTCGGACTCCACTATCCGCCGACGACGCTGCCGAACACGGGCGCCATCGCCTTGTCCTTCTTGGTCTGGCGCACCGCCGCGGCGACTTTCACCCGCAACTCGCGCACCAGCAGATCCTGGCCGGCGAGCGCCTCGAAGCCGGCGTCCTGGAGCACCCGGGTGGTGACGGTGTCGTAGTTGCGCACATTGCACCAAACCGCGCCGGGGTGGTCGCCGAGGTCGGCCAGGGCCCGAGCCAGCAACAATTCCTGGAGCTCACCTCGAGGGCTGGCCTCCGCCTTCGCCATCATGGATATGGTGTGGGGTCGGCTCGGCGGACCGGGCTCCACCCCCAGCCAGCCCACGACCTCGCCGCCGCGCTCGACAACCAGGCTCCGGGACGACCGCCGGCCGAGTCGCGGCACGCGCTCGCTTACGCGCTCGCTCATCCGCTCACTGAGATGGAGCGCGCGCCACTGCTCGAAGTCTGGCGCCTCCATCTGCGACACCACCTTCGGGGTTGTGGCGAGGTAAAGGGTGAACAGTCCGAAAGCGTCCTTTCTGCGGGCGGGCCGTAGACCGGGAACCTCCCCTGCGGCCGGCGGCGCCTCCGCCGTGTGGCGAAAGAAGACGCGGTCGTTGGCGTAACGAACGAAACCGTGGGCTTTGAAGCTCTCCGCCACGGCGTGGCCATCGGGGATGCGGACGTAGATCCTGGTGGCGCCTCGAGCCAGGGCCTCACCGCAGAGATGGTCGATCAGGGCTCCGCCACCGGCGCCGGAGAGCTCGGACGACAGGGAAAGGTTGAGGACGCGAACCGCCTCAACAGCGTTGCGCGCCACCGGGTTGTCGCTGGAGCTGAGACTCTCGGCCTGGATGAAGCCCCTCACCTTGCCGCGATCTTCCAGGACGTAGAGCATGTCCGTGGGGATGGATAGAGGCAGCAGCGAGCTGATCGTGCGGGGGACCATCTGCCACAACCGGATCGGGTGGGTCGCTCCCTCCCCCGCCAGCGCGGTGGCCAGGCCCTCGGTGTAGATCTGGGCGATGCTGGCCAGATCGGTGACCTGGGCGCTGCGGATCTCCACGCTACCCCGCCCCCTCGGCGTCAGCGGACCCGCGCCGGGTCTGCCAACGCGGCAGGTAATTCCGCACGCAGAACTCGTGGATCCGGTCGTCTCCCGAGAGCTCGGGGTGAAAGGTCAGACCCAGAACCCGGGTGTCGCCAACCATTACGGCATGGCCCTCGATCGCGGCGTAAACGTCCAGCGACTCATCGGCGCTTTCGATGACCGGCGAGCGGATGAAGACTCCCCGGAAGGGCTCCTCGAGGAAGTCGACGTCCACATCCGCCTCGAAGCTGTCGGGCTGTCTGCCATAGGCGTTCCTGCGCACCGATATCGGCAGGACGTGGAGGCTCTCTTGGTCGGGCAGCCCGTCGAGCACGCTGTCCGCCAGCAGGATAAGGCCGGCACAAGTCGCCAGCACCGGCATCCCGGCTTCGATCTCCCGCAGCAACGGCTGCTGAAGACCGAATTTGCGCAGCAGCTTGTCCATGGTCGTGCTCTCGCCTCCCGGGAGGACCAGACCGTCGAGGTCATCGAGCTCGTCAGGACTGCGCAGCGGTACCGCGTCGGCGCCGAGCCGCCGCAGCGCCAGGAGGTGTTCCCTGAAGGCGCCCTGCAAAGCGAGGACACCGATCTTTGGTGTGCTCACGCTCTTGGACCCCCGCCAGGAATCACCAACCGCGCGAGGCGAGCAGCTCCTCCTGGGGAATCGCCCCGATCTCGAGTCCCTTCATGGCTGCACCCAATCCCTTGCTGGCCTCGAGGATCTTGTCGGGCTGGTCGAAGTATGTGGTGGCGGCGACGATGGCCTTGGCCATCTTGAGCGGGTCTTCTGATTTGAAGATGCCGGAGCCGACGAAGTTGCCCTCGCAGCCAAGCTGCATCATCAAAGCCGCGTCGGCGGGATCTCGGCGCTCACGGTGCGCATGTGGCGCACCGCCTCAACCACGTTGCCGGTGCCGGCCTCACCCTTGGTCCGGATCATGGCGGCGCCTTCGTTGATGCGGCGAAGGGCCTCGCCGAGGTTGCGGCAGCCGCACACGAATGGCACCTTGAAGCGCCATTTGTCGACGTGGTTCTCTTCATCGGCCGGCGTGAGCACCTCGGATTCGTCGATGAAGTCGATGCCCATCTCCTCGAGCACCTGGGCTTCGACGAAATGGCCGATCCTGCATTTGGCCATCACCGGGATCGTCACCGCTGCCTGGATGTCGGCGATCAGCTGAGGGTCGCTCATCCGCGCCACGCCGCCGTCTTTGCGGATATCGGCGGGGACTCGCTCCAGCGCCATGACAGCGCAGGCCCCGGCTTCCTCGGCGATTTTGGCCTGCTCAGCGTTGACCACGTCCATGATCACACCGCCCTTCAGCATCTCCGCGAGCCCGGTTTTGACGCGGAGCGTCCCGGTCTCGTGGGGAACGCCGTTTTGCTTGCCGTTTGTATTCGCCATCAGGCTTCGAATTCTACGCCGCCGAGTTCAGCCGCCCCAGAACTGACCCTTACGTCAGTTACTCTGTTCACCCACATGGATTTCTCGTTCGGCGACGAAGAGAAGGCGCTGGCGGACTCCTTCCGCGACTTCATCAAGCGCGAGGTGAGGCCTGTGGAGGATCGGCTCCGTCCTCTGCTGGTTGAGTCCGACGATCCCCCCGAGCTGCGCCCGGAGCTACTCCAGATCCGGCGCCGCAGCGCCGAGCTCGGTTTTTACTCGGTCGACATCCCCACAGAGTTCGGCGGCGGCGGTCTCAGCTACGTCGGGCAGGCGCTGCTGCGCGAGGTCGCCGGCTCGAGCGGCAGCTTCCTATCGATCGCCTGCCTCAGTGGACCGGAAGGACCGACCGGGCTGATCCAGGGGATGAAGCCGGCGCTGCGCGAGCGGCTGGTACCGGCCTTCCTGCGGGCTGAGATCTCGGCCGCGTTTGCGCTTACCGAACCCGGCGCCGGCAGCGACAACCAGTCGATGAAGACGCGGGCGGTCAAGGACGGCGACGACTGGGTCATCAACGGCACCAAGCACTTCATCACCAACGGCCAGAACGCGGACTTCGTCCAGCTCTTCGCCGTCACCGACCCCGATAAGAAGGCGGCCGGGGGCGTCACATGCTTCATCGTCGAGAAGGGCACCCCCGGATTCACCGTGGGCAAGAGCCAGGCCGTGATCACCGGCGGAGAGGGACCGTGCGAGCTCGTCTTCGACGACTGCCGCGTCCCCGAGGAGAACGTCATCGGCGACGTCGGCATGGGCTTCTACGCGGCGATGCAGTTCCTCACCGGGGGCCGGGCCAACATCGGCGCGATGTGCGTTGGCATCGGCGACTACCTCCTGCGCACGTCGGTCGAATACGCCAAGAATCGGGTGCAGTTCGGCAAGCCGATCGGCAAGATGCAGGGAGTCGCCTTTCAGGTCGCCGACATGGCGCTGGAGGTTGAGCTGGCCCGACTGGCAACCTACAAGCTGGCCTGGCTCGCGGACGCGGGCGAGCCGCTGATCCAGGCAGCGGCGTTCTCCAAGCTTTATGCCACCGAGATGGTCGGCCGTGCCGCTGATACCGCGATCCAGGTGCACGGCGGCATGGGGTTGACGCGCGAACTGGGACTAGAGCGCATCTACCGGTTCGTCCGGATCCTGCGGGTGGTCGAAGGCACCTCGGAGGTGCAGCGCTACCTGATCAGCAAGAGCCTGGGCCTGTAGACCGGCGGCCGGTCGCTCCGGCCGGTCGGTTATTGGAGTACCTGCAAGGAGCTCCACCGGCCATCGGTCAGGGCTCCCATGGAAGCCCCGACCAGGTGAGAGCTGACTACCAGGTTGCCGCTGTCGTAGTAGAGCGGAGCATAGGCGGCATCGGACTGGAGCCGGGTGAGGGCCGCGGCATAGGTGCTGAGGCTGCCGTCAAAAGCCCCGCCCGCCGCCCTGCCCATGATGTCGTCAAACCGAGGGTCTGAGAAGGCGCCACCGGCGGCGCCGGCGCTTGAGGAGAAATATCCTTCCAGCAGCGCCTGGGGGTCGTCGTAGCGGGCCTGCCAGCGTTGGATCAGAAGCGCCGCGGTGCCAGGACCGGCGTTTGGGGCCAGGTGGGGGGTGGCCGACTCGACGCGGAGACCGAGGTTCTTTTGCCACTGGTCCTGCAGGAACTGGAAGGCGGCGCCGTTTTCGGGGGTATCTGCGAACTCGATCGTCAGCGCCCTGGTGAGAGTGCCGTCAGGGTCCGCCTGCTTCAGCAGGCCGCGGGCCTGGGCCGGGTCGAAGGTTGCCAGCGAGTCTGACTGGTCGCCGCCGTACCCACGGACGCCTGGCGGGACCAGTCCCCCGGTGGCCGGCAGACAGGTGCCGGAAGACGGCTCCACGTGGCACCGTGGTCAGGTCCTGGGAAGGTCCCTGCCTCACCCTCGCCAGGGCGTCTACCGAAAGGTGTTCCATGCCGGCGTACCCCACCAGGTCATAGGCGTCAGAAAGGAACTGCGAGATCGGGTCCGGCGAGCTCGATGCCACCGCCAGGCGCAGCCTTCGCACCACCGGTTTGGGGTCTCCCCACCACCCGGGCACGGTACCGAAATCTTCCGTGCCGGCGGCCCTGGCTGTCAGCCGATATGGGCCGGTGCCGACCTCGGACGTTGGCTGGTTGGCCCAATCACGGTTGGCAACTCGTCCCAGCGGGTCACCGGCGGAGCCGAGCACCCTGCGATCGACCACGGCAGCGGCGATCGACGCCAGGCGATCGAGGAAGTAGCTCTGGGGCGACGCCAGGTGGACCTTCAGAGTCAGGTCGTCGGTGCCGGTCAGGCCGCTCAATGGGACCGCGGCGGCGCCACCGGCAACGGTTGAGGCGTAGCCGACAACGTCGCTGAAGATGCTCGCGTTCGGCCCCTGGAGGGCAGCAACCCTCGACCACGAGTAGATAAAGTCGCCCGCGGTGACCTGGTCGCCGTTGCTGAAATGAACTCCCCGGCGCAGGTGAAAGGTGTATGCGCGGCCGTCGCTAGAGCCGTCAGGCAGTGAGGATGCCAGGTCGGGGACGACCGCACCCCCGACACTGTCGACCCGTACGACACCGTCGAAAAGGTTGCCCGCGACGGCGGCCTCGGCCTCGTCCTGGACCTCGGCGGGGTCCAGGTTACCCAGCGGGCGCGCGATCGGGATGGTCACGTTCTGGTCTGGCGCGAGGCTGACCGCGCCTCCGGTCCCCGTGTCACCGCAGGCGCCAATCAGCAGCGAGGCAGCGACCGCCAACACCACGGTTCGAAGAGGCGCCTGAATTGGGACGGGAGATTGATACACTGAGCGGACCTTGGGCGCCATATTCGCATACGGCCTGTAGAGGATCGTTACACGCCGTGGGTGATCTCCTCTCGGTCGAGAACCTGGAGACCCATTTCCGCACGTCCGACGGAATAGTCAGGGCCGTAGACAACATCTCCTTCACCATCCCCGAAGGCGAGACCGTAGGCCTGGTCGGCGAGTCGGGCTGCGGCAAGAGCGTTACTTCGCTCAGCATCATGCGACTGCTGGACTATCCCGGCGAGATCGTCGGCGGGCGCATCAACTTCCAGGGCCGCAACCTGCGCCAGCTGGGCGCCGAGGAGATGCGTCACATCCGTGGCAAGGACATCGCGATGATCTTCCAGGAGCCGATGACCTCGCTGAACCCCGTTTACAAGGTCGGCGAGCAGATCGCCGAGGCCGTTCGAGAGCACATGCACGTCGACCGCAAGGCCGCATGGGAGCGGGCCATCGAGATGCTCGACCTGGTCGGCATCCCGTCCCCGGCACGGCGCGTCGAGGACTACCCCCACAACATGTCGGGCGGTATGCGCCAGCGGGTGATGATCGCTATGGCGCTCTCATGCGACCCCAAGCTGCTGATCGCCGACGAACCCACCACCGCGCTGGACGTGACCATCCAGGCGCAGATCCTGGACCTGATGCGCGACCTCCAGCAGAGGCTGGGAATGTCGATCCTGCTGATCACCCACGACCTCGGCGTGGTGGCCGAGATGTGCAAGGACGTTTGCGTGATGTATGCCGGCCAGATCGTGGAACGGTCCGACGTGCACAACCTCTACAAGTCGCCTCAGCACCCCTATACCGAGGGCCTGCTGCGGTCGATCCCGCAGCTGGGCATGAGCCAGACAGAGAAGCTCGCCGTCATCCGGGGCGTGGTGCCCAACCCTCTCAACTGGCCCCAGGGGTGCCGCTTCGCCCCCCGCTGCGATTACCGCTTTGAGAAGTGCGAGAAGCAGCCGCCGATGTTCGACGTTGATGGCCAGGAGTCCGCCTGCTGGCTCTGCGAGCAGGGTCGCCGGATCGCCGCGTCAGCGGCGTTCGTCGCAGGCGGCCGCGCCACCGCCGAGCCGGTACTGCGGCCGCGGGTCAGCGGCGTCACGGAAGGCGACGCGTGAGCGAGGTCATCGCAGCGTCGCCGGTGCCGCAGGTCGCCGCGGACGATAACCGCCTGCTCCGCGTCCAGGACATCACGAAATACTTCCCAGTCCGGCGGGGCTTTCTGCAGCGCGTCGTCGGGTACGTCAAGGCGGTCGACGGCGTCAGCGTGGATGTCGAGCGCGGCGAGACAGTGGGACTGGTAGGCGAGTCGGGGTGCGGCAAGTCGACCCTGGGCCGGACCATCCTGCGGCTGATCGAGCCGACGTCGGGGCGAATCGAGTTCGACGGCAAGGAGTTCACCGACCTGCCATCCCGCAGCCTGAAGCCCTTCCGAGCCCAGATGCAGATGATCTTCCAGGACCCGATCGGCTCGCTCAACCCGAGGATGTCCGTCGGCGACATCGTGGGCGAGGGCCTGCTCGTGCACGGTCTCAAGAACCGCGCAGAACGAGAGAAGCGAGTGCGCGAGACCCTCGACCGGGTGGGCCTACGGCCGGAGTACACCAACCGCTACCCCCACGAGTTCTCAGGCGGCCAGAGACAGCGCATCGGCATTGCCCGCGCCCTGGTCACCCGGCCCAAGTTGATCGTCGCCGACGAGCCCGTCTCGGCTCTCGACGTCTCGATCCAGTCGCAGGTCCTAAACCTGCTGGTGGAGCTCAAGCGAGAGTTCAACCTCACTTACATCTTTGTTGCGCACAACCTGGCTGTGGTCGCGTACATCAGCGACCGGGTGGCCGTGATGTACCTCGGCAAGATTGTCGAGCTCGCGGACGCCAAGGCACTCTACGAGTCGCCCAAGCACCCCTACACCGAGTCGCTGCTGACCGCCATTCCGCACGCGGACCCCGAGGTGCACCACGAGCGCACCAAGCTCGAGGGCGACGTACCCAGCCCCTTCAACCCGCCCTCGGGTTGCCATTTCCGGACGCGGTGCCCGCTGGCCCGTGCCAAGGGCACCGTTAACGGCATTTGCGCCGAGCAGGAGCCTCCGCTGGAGCAGAAAGCGCAGGGCCATTTGTTTCCAGCGCCGCGATCTACGCCGGCGCCACCGTGGCCAGCGCCTACGTGCTGGGTCGGGTCACGGACCTGGTTCTGGTCCCCGCCTTCCATGGTGGTGTCAGCGGGACCGCCATCGCGCTCGGCGCCGGCGCCGTGATGGTGGTGGCCCTGGTGCGGTCCTTCGGTATCGTCTTCAGGCGTTTCTTCGCCGGCATGACCGCGGCCCGGGTGCAGGCCAGCCTGCGCGTGATGGTGGTCGACCACTATCGCAAGCTGCCGATGGCGTTCCACCGGTCTAAGCCCGCCGGTGAGCTGATCGCCCACACCGAATCCGACGTCACCACCGCCACCGACGTCCTCCACCCGCTGCCGTACTCCAGCGCCGTGGTCTTGCTGGTGGTGTTCGCAGTGGTGTCGCTGATCCTGACGGACCCCTTCCTGGCCGCCATCGGACTGGCGATCCTGCCGCTGCTGACTATCCTCAACCACTTCTACAGCGCCGCCGTCGAGGGGCCCCAGATGCGTGCCCAGCAAAAGGTCGGCGAGGTCTCCTCGGTGGCCCACGAGAGCATCGACGGCGCCCTGGTGGTGAAGACGCTGGGCCGGGAAAGCGCCGAGGTGATGCGCCTGGCCGCCAAGGCGGACGGGCTTCGCGCCGAGCGGATCAAGGTCGGCCGGCTGCGGGCGGGGTTCGAGCCCGCCTTCGACTCGCTGCCAACGCTGGGGGCGATCATCCTGCTGGCGGTCGGGTCGTGGCGGATCTCAACCCACGCCATCACCCCCGGCACCCTGATCCAGTTCCTGAGCCTGTTCCAGCTACTCACCTTCCCGATCCGGCTACTCGGCTTCCTGCTCTCGGACGTGCCCCTCGCCGTGGTCGGCAGGGCGCGCATCGAGGAGGTGCTCAGCGAGCCGCCGCGGCGCCGGAATGACAGCGGGTCGGCGCGACTCCCGGAGGGGCCTCTTGGGCTGGCCGTGGACAGGCTGCGATTCGGCTTTGACGGCAAGCAGGTGCTGCAGGGCATCGATTTTCAGCTCCGGCCTCACGAAACCGTCGCGTTGGTGGGGCCGACCGGTGCCGGCAAGAGCACCCTGATGGACCTGCTGATCGGTCTCGAAGACCCCCACGACGGGACCGTGCTGCTGGGCGGCCACGAGCTTCGCGCCATCGACCCCGAGGAACGTCGCAAGGCGATGTCGATCGTCTTCCAGGAAAGCTTCCTATTCGCGACCTCGGTGCGGGACAACATCGCCCTCGACCTGGACGCAGCCGACCCCGAGATCCATGAGGCGGCCCGGCTGGCGACAGCCTCCTGGGCGAGCGAGGTGTCACCCTTTCGGGCGGGCAACGCCAGCGCCTGGCGCTGGCGCGCGCGCTGCTGCGCAAGCCGCGAGTGCTGCTCCTCGACGACGCCACCTCGGCCGTCGACCCGACCGTAGAGGCGGCCATCCTCCGCGGCCTCAGCCAGGGCCTCCGGTGCACCCTGCTGGTGGTGGCCTACCGGGTTTCCACGATCGCCCTGGCCGACCGCGTCCTCTTCATGGAGGGCGGACGGATCGCAGCCGAGGGCACCCACCAGCAGTTGCTGGCCAACCCCGCCTACGAGGCCATGGTGATGGCGTACGAGAGGGCCGCAGTTTGAGCCGCATGCTCTATCCCAATGATGACGTGGAGGAGGAGCTGCCTCCACCGGCAGAGCTGTCCGGGGCGATCGCGGTGCTGCGGCGGGGGCTGCGCGAGACGCCCGAGCTGCGAGCCGGCATCGGCTACACCGTGGCGTTCGCGATGGTCAGCGGCTTTGGCTCCCTGCTGGTGCCGATCTTGATCCAGCAGATCCTCGACCACGGCTTCACGGGGCCGCATGGGTTCCGGCCGGAGTTCGTCTACCCGGCGTGCGCGGGTGCCGCAGCCGCCGTGGTGATCGTCTACTTCGCCGCGCGCAACAGCTTCGCGCGCATGGTTCGAGCCTCGGAGAACTCCCTCTTCAGCCTTCGGGTGCGGGTCTTCAACCACATCCACAAGCTCAGCCTGGCGGAGCAGACGGCTCGCCGGAAGGGCGCGTACGTCGCCCGAGTCACAGCTGACATGGACACGCTGGCGATCTTCATGGAGTGGGGCGGTCTTTCGTGGATCATCAGCACCACGTTGATGGCCAGCACCCTGGTCGTGATGCTGGTCTACTCATGGCAGCTGACGATCCTGGTGGTGCTGATCGTGTCGCCGCTGATCCTGGTCCTGCGCCGGCTGCAGAAGGGCATGCTGGCGGCCTACGACGTCGTACGCACCCGGGTTGGCGAGACCATGTCCGAGGTCTCCGAGAGTCTGATGGGGGTTGCCGTGGTGCGGGCCTACGGTGTCGAGGAGCACATCGACCGTCGCGTCAAGACCGCCATCTCCAACCAGTACCGGGCGCAGATCAGCGCCAACAAGTACACCGCGGCGATCTTCCCAGTCGGCGACTTCTTCGGCGCCCTGGCGGTGGCGGTGGTGCTGGTGGTGGGGGCGGTCTACGGAAGGCGGATGGGACTCAGCCTGGGCCAGGTGGTTGCTTTCCTGTTCCTGGTCACGCTGTTCCTGCAGCCGATGTCGGAGCTCTCCGAGACCTTCGACCAAACCCAGACCGCGATCGCCGGGTGGCGCAAGATCCTGTCCGTGCTCGACCTGCCGATCGAGATCCGGGAGCCCACGCCGGGCACGAATCTCACCGCCGGGCCGCTGCCGCTGCGCGTCGTTGATATGAGCTTCGCGTACCGCGAGGGCGGTCTGGTGCTGCGCCAGGTCGACGTCGATATCGCCGCGGGCAGCCACATCGCCGTCGTCGGCGAGACCGGCTCGGGCAAGACAACCTTCGCCAAGTTGCTCTGCCGTCTGGCCGATCCAACCTCGGGGCAGGTCTTGGTGGGCGACGTGGACCTGCGCGAGGTGGCCGCTGCCTCAAGGCGAGAGGCCATCCGGATGATTCCCCAGGACGGCTTCCTGTTCGACAACACGATCCGGGAGAATGTTCGCTACGGCCACGAGGCGGCCAGCGACGATGAGGTCACCCAGGCGTTCACCGACCTGGGCCTGGCGGCATGGATCGAGCGCATGCCACGGGGGCTCGAGACGGGTGTGGGCGAGAGGGGCGAAAACCTCTCGGTGGGCGAGCGCCAGCTGGTCGCGCTGGTACGCGCGCAGCTGGGCGACGCGGGCCTGCTGATCCTGGACGAAGCCACCAGCAACGTCGACCCCGAGACCGAGCGCAACCTCAACGAGGCCATGCACCGGCTCGCCGAGGGCCGCACCACGATCACCATCGCGCATCGACTGTCGACCGCGGAGCAGGCCGACTCGGTGCTGGTCTTCGACAACGGACGCATCGTCGAGCGCGGCAGTCACCGCCAGCTGATCGATATGGGCGGCGTTTACTCCGGTCTGTACGACAGCTGGCTGGGAAACACCCGGAGCTCGCAGCGCGCTGTCGGCGACATGGTGGCGGTGGTCGAAGGCCCGGTCCGGACCAGCAGCTAACCCGCCGGGCCATGGTCATATCAGCCCAGTGGCTGCCGCAGCACCGCCGACCAGAGCCGCTCCACCAGACCTACCAGGAACAGGCGGACACGCACAACCAGCCGCCGCTTCCTGTGCGGCGCCGACTCTGGCACCAGCTCCTCTGGCCCTTGCATGAACCTCCTCCTGCCGGGGAATGGAGAATAGCGCCGTGCACGACATCGCGTTTCAACTGATGACACGCGCCGACCTGCCCCTCCTGCGGGAGTGGCTGGCTCAGC
>WNFI01501044.1_pt1 | contig 12172 bp, 13 predicted proteins | sample 5400471 | NCBI WGS metagenome assembly WNFI01 (sample SAMN13153348, study PRJNA577476) | soil metagenome | isolation source: 100 cm saprolite on Douglas fir-dominated hillslope | place: USA:California | collected 2013-09-17 | reverse complement strand
CATTGTTGCACCGGTGCCGACCGCGCCCGCGACGATGTCAAAAGCAACCGGATCCCGCCACACTTCCGGGCCGGTGGTCTCCGCGTGAACGCAGGGTCCGCCAGCTGCCGGTTAGACGCGGCATAGGCGCGTGAGCTTGGCTGATAAGTAAGAGATCGCCGCATCGCCAGCCACGCCTAAGACCGTCCGTTAGCTACAACAACTCACCGGGCATCCCACCTGCCTCAGGCAGGAGATCGGTCGAGCCATTAGCGCCGTGCCATTAGCGTGCCATTAACCCTGGTAGCGGACGGTACGCCACGGTCACTCACGGACGGCCAGCCACGCAGGTCAGGCCACGAGTCCTGGCTGATCACGGCGATTTGCAAGCAGGTAGTCAGCGGGCTTCAGGTCCTTGCCGACTCAGTAATGAGCCATAACCTGGCGGAGGTCGCAGCCAAGTATCTCCCTCAGCTCGGCCAGTTCGTCGGACCGTAGCCAGTCGCGGCCAGGGTTGCGCGCTACCAGTGCGAAGCTCGCGAAACCGGCGGGCCAGGAATACGCCAGGTCATTCAGCGATGTCTGCACGCCACAGCGCGGCATCAGCACGGCGAGATCGCCGAAGCTCCCGGACTCAGCAGCGTAGGCTGCGTCCATCCGCTCGGTCCACCACGCCTGGTCCAGCGTCGCCGCGCATGAGGGACAAGCGACCGTCTCGAAGTTAGCGCCTTGGTCCACAAACTGCACACCATCGAACGACTCGGCCGCGACGTGCCCGGCGTCCGGCCACAGCTACCGGAAGATAGACGTCGCATGCTCGGTTGGCGACGGCGGCGGCGTCCAATGCGGGTCGTCGCCGATCACGCTAAGGACGTTCTCGCTCATATGCCCCTTGGAGCTAGATGGCGAACACGGGCAACAAACGGGCCACAACAGGGCGGCACCTGTCGGTAACTCACGGTAGGTCGCGGGGAGATTACCAGCGTAGCGAGCGGCGGCCGTGACTAGGATCAACGCTAACTCGATGTCACCAACCTTCCAAGCTGGTGATCTTCGGCCTGGGATCCGAGCGGCGCTCGGGGTACCTCTGTCTGCATGGTGGCGGCCCTGGCCCGGGATCAGCGCGCGCGGCTGACAGCAGCGCCGTGCATGACCCTTGGCGAGGAGGAGAATTACGAGCTGACCGCGATTCGCGCGTCTGGCTGGCCAGAAAGGATAGGTCCGGACCCGTTGGTCGTGAAGTCGTAGTCGGTATCGATCGGGTTCTCCGTCCACGTCTGAGTCAGCGCGATCGGGAGGCGGGAAGTGGCGCCGTGGCTAGTGGTGGCGGTGGCCGGCGGGCTGGTACTCGCTGCGGTTGCCTGGGGTGAGTATGCGCACTTCCGGATGGCGCGGGTCGGCCTCGGCGTAGCTCAGCCGACTGCGCCGCAGTCCGAAGCGGTCATTGTCCTGGGTTACAGGAACCGGCGGCCAGACCGCGCCAACGCTCTGAACCGATGGCGGGTGCGAGCGGCTGTCCGGTCCGCCGACCTCAGCCTGGCGCGTAGCTATCTGGTCTTCTGCGGCACGACCAGGAACTCGGCTGCCGCATCCGAGGCCGCGCTGATGGCCCGCTATGCCATGCGGGCGTGCGGTGTTCCCGGGAGCCGCGTGGTGCTCGAGGAACGGTCGCGTACCACCTGGGAGAACATCGTTTACGCGATCCCTTTGGTGGAGGACGCTGGCCAGATCAAGATTGTGTCCAACCCCATGCACGCGCTGCGGGGACGGCTGTACCTGCATCGGCTGCGCCCGGACCTGGCAGCGCGGCTGGTCCAGGGGCAGGACTATCGGCCTGGTGAGCTCTGGCCGCTCAAGCCTTTGTTCGCGCTCTATGCGCTCCGGTGCTACGGGTTCCGTTACGGGGCCTTCACCCGGCGCGATCTGGCCGCCATCGCGCGGCAGAACGCGTGCCCGCTACGTGCCCGACCGGATGAACTATGACGGCGACTCCCGGTTACTCGCGGGCAGTTATCTCACGGTGCAGCAGGTCAGCGACTTGCAGTAAGCCGCGGCCCGCGGCTGAGACTTCCCGAGCTGACAATGCTGGTGTCAGCCGTTAGCTCCTGCAGGGACGCCGCTCAGTTGAGGGCACGTGCTCGGCAGCGCCTGGCTGCGTGGCAGCTGGACCATTCCGGCTGGACCCGCCGATCCGCGGGGAGTCGCCTCGCGTGCGCGGAACGGGCAAGGCGGTCCTACCTTAGCTACGTGCTTTTCAGAACGTCGGGAAGACCTCGGACATGAGTACTCTCACGACGTTGCTCCAGCCGGTCATCTGAGCCCGGTGGGCGTACGCGACCCGACGCGATAATGGAGTCATTCCGGGAGGGGCCTGTGCAGACCGGGCTAGCTCGGCTAGGGCCGGCGAAGCCGGGAAGATTGAGTCAAGTTTGGTGGTCTTGGAGCAGCTTGCCTGTCAGGCGGGAACCGGGATTCCTGCTGTGCGGGTGAGGTTGTCGATGGCGGCCTGATAGGTCCGGTCGGCGTGGCGCAGCGGCGCGGGAGTGGCGGAGCGGAGCGCGGCGATTCCGGCTTGCAGGATCCTGTCGTGGACGCGGGCGAGGAACATGGCGGTGGTCAGGCCTGCCGGGGTGACCTGGTAGCGGTGGGTGCGGGGAATCCGTTCGATGAGGCCGTGAGCGCGCAGTCGGCGAAGGTCGTAGGTGGCCTGGCCGGCGGTGATGGCGCCGGCTGGCCGGCCGAGGGACTGGGCGAGCAGTTCGCGCAGGTCCTTGCTGGCGAACCCGGCGGTGTGGAGCCGGAACATCAGCAGGATGTGGCGCAGCGCCTGGGCGCGGGGGTCGGTGAACCGCAGCCCGGCGATGCGGGTGCCGTCAGCGCGGGTGACCGGGTCGCAGGCAGCATGAAGGGCGTCGGCTCCGGTGATGGGGTCGTGGCTGAGTCGTTGGACGCCGAGCAGGCGCCGGTTGGCGGTGTAGCCGATCTGCCGCAGCGCGGGCAGGTTAGTCAGCCGCTTGCCCAGGCCGAAATCCATGGTCTGGTTGATGGTGGTCTCGACTCTGAGAGCGCGCTGATCAGGTACTGCTTGATCTGGGCGTGCTTGTACAGAACGTGCAGGCTCGGGGTGACCCCGTCGGTGACGACGCGGGTGGCGAAGGTGCCGGGGGTGCGGTTCTTGCGGCCCCGGTAGATGGACCGGCCGAAGATCAGGCTGATCCGGTCGGGCCGGCCGAGGTCGAGGTTGTCGCGGATGGCCTGCTCGAAGAACACCCGCCCGGCAACTGGCTTGTCCAGCGCGGGCACGTCGTCGACGGCGGCAAAGCCGTTGTCCAGCGACTCGAAGCCGATCCCGGCCCTGGCGGCCTGCCGCTTGGCCCACTCGTTGCCGTTGACGGGTACAGCTTGGCGTTGAACGGGAAATAGGAGCAGAACTTCAGGAAGAACGGGCCGAAGTCCTCATCCACGCAGGAGCAGTAGTACTGGTTGACCACGCCGGTCTCCGCGGCGATCCACGGGTAGGATCTGCCGTCGGCCCGGCGGCGCTTGCGGGTCCGGAACAGCGGGACCTTCTCCTGCGCGCGGCCGATGAACAGCACTGCCTCGGTCCCGGTGAACCGGGACAGGTACTCGTGCGCCACGTCGTCCTTGCGCTGGCCCCTGGCGAAGTCCACCCAGGGGATCTGCCGGCTGGCGGCAAAGGCCCGCACCGCCCTGGTGAACCCCTCGCTGACCGGGGCCAGCGCCGCGGTCGAGGCCACCGGCTTGCCCAGCTGCCGGTGGATGTAGCGGACCAGCCCGGTCGCGTACTGCAGCTGAGGGACATAGACGTTCAGGTACATCCGGTCGATGCACTCCACCTCGAACCTCACGTGATCAGCCAGCACCTCTCCCACGGTGCGCGGTAGCACGGTGCGCGGTAGCGTCATGGCAAGCTCCGGTCGGACGACTCGGCCTGAGCTAGGGCGTGTCCTGTAGATCTTTGGTGCCGTCTCGGCTTGGATTCCGCTATGGCTGACGATCGGCTGAATCGGCATGATCTTAGTGATTCGGAGTGGGCGCTGCTGGGGCCGCTGCTGCCGGCTCATCCGCGGCAGGGGCACCGGTGGAATGATCACCGGGTGGTGATCGACGGGATCTTCCACCGGACCCGGGCGGGCTGCCCGTGGCGGGACCTGCCGGAGCGGTTCGGGAACTGGAAGTCCGTGTATAACCGGCATCGCCGCTGGTCGGGGGACGGGACGTGGGAGAAGATCCTGGACGCGCTGCGGGCCGGGTGCGATCAGGCGGAGGGGACGGCGTGGACAGTGGCGGCGGACGCGACGGTCGTCCGGGCGCACCAGCACGCGGCGGGCGCGCGGCGTGAGCCGCCGGCGGATGTCCCGGCGGAGCGGCTGGCGGTGACCGTGCTGAGCGTCCCGGTGCGCGCAGGGGGCTGATCCGAATGACAAGGATCCGCCGTCCGCCGGGACGAACCAGGCTAAACCCGGTAAGGACCGGGAGGCGCTGGGCAGGTCCCGGGGCGGGCTGAGCACCAAGGTCCACCTGCTCGCCGACTCTGGCTGCCGGCCGCTCATGCGGGTGACCAGCGCCGGGCAGCGCCACGATTCCCTGGCCTTCATCCCGCTCATGGGCCGCCTGAAGATCGCGCGCCGCGCGCCGGGGCGGCCGCGGACGCGCCCGGGCCGGGTCCTGGCCGACAAGGCCTACTCCAGCGCGGCGATCCGCTCCCACCTGCGGCGACGCCGGATCAGGGCCACCATTCCCGAACCCGCCGACCAGATCCGCAACCGGCGCAACCGGGGCAGCAGGGGCGGCCGGCCGCCCGAAGATCTACGGGACACGCCCTACGGGACACGCCCTAGTCGGCCAGATGGAAAGCTCAGGGCTCGAAGTAGCGTCGACGACGGCCCATGTCGTGAATACCCCGGGCCGCGCGATGCTGGCGCGACTGACCGGCGAAGCCGACGGCACTTGACGCACCGACAGCGTGGATCTCGATAACCGTGGATCTCGATCAGGCAGCCGGATTCAGTCGGCACCTATCCCAGCCACGGCGAGGTCTGATCCGCATCCTACAGCCGAGCGTTGGCGCAGCCCGCCAGCTAAGGCGAGGAAGCTTTGGGCCGTTCAAAGAACCTAGAGACTTTCCTGTTATATGGTGTCGCTGACCGAGTCGATTGGTATCCTCCTGCTGACCTACTTGAGGAGAAAGATGGCCACTTTCGTTACGTGGGCAAAGAACATCGCATTAGTGATCGCCATAGTGGTCGGCACCGGCGTAATACTAGCTATAGTAACACCCTTCAAAATCGAATTCGCGCCGAGAACTATCAGGTTTCCTCCGAGGACTCGAAGCGGAAAATATTTGGCTGGTGCCCTGGCAGTGCTTCTTACAGCCATAGGAGTGATAGTAGCCTATCCGTTTACGCCGACACCAGCGAAGCCATCGAAACATCATAGAACTTTCGTACCGGTGGTTAATATTAATGTTCCGCAACCGGCTAGCCCCGGTAACCCACTGCCTCTGGTCAAATGTATCCAGTCATTTCAAGGTAGCGCTTCTCTGACCGGCAATCAAACACTTCTTATCGGCAACGCAGATGCGGGAACCGATAATTATTTCTACGTTCCAGTACGCTGGACTACGGACCATCGGGATTGGGTTGCAAAGGTCTACTTCGGAACAGGTAATGCCCAGACCAGCCATAGATTTCTGGTAATCGCCGCCGTCATGTCGAAGGATCTCGCTGACTACCTGGTGGCCGCTTACAATCACCAACACAATGCGTATCTCGCGGTACCGAATCTACCACCACGCCCTATATATGTAGCCAAGTATGAAAAGGTGCGCAGAGCCAAATGCTGAACCGCACGCGCGTTAGCCCCGCTAGGCTGACAAAACGATGCAGATGCCTCGGGCTGTTATGGTGGCTCGCGCTCAGCAGCTGAGCTGGGAAGTATCGCGAGCTGCCAGTTTCGGCTGCGGCGCACTCGAGGAGTTGGTCATGGCGACACGGCAGGAGCCAGCGCGACGGCAATTCGAAGTAACTCTGCCTTGGCGGCTTGAGCCAGCGATTGAGGCACATGCGGCCCCGGCGAGGTAGGCGGCGACAATGTAGACGCCGTGCCGGTCCAGCCACTGGCCGCCGGCGTCGGTGAAGATGGGTCCTTCGGTGAAGTACGAGGCGTCAAGCGCAGCTAGCAGACCACGAGCCCAAAGCTGGACGCAGATCCTAGGACGAGTCCGCGACCACCGTCCCCGGCCGCATTGGCATTCAGTACGCCGCCACGCCGCCACCGTTTTCCAATCAAGACGCGCCTTCTACTTAGCGTGGTCGGGGCTCCAGTCGCGCCGCTTGCACATCGCCGAATATGCGCACGTGGATGAGAGATCTGGGAAGCTAAGCATCGGGCGCAGATCAGCGGTTATGGTGCCGCGAGGACCTGCCTCTAAATCCAAGTGAAGTTTACCCAGGCTGACTGACAAGATCGAATCGTCCGGCGCCGCTGAGTAAAGGCTGACGTCTGTTTGCTCGCTGGGTGCAGCTGATATTTCGTTGGGCCGTTCTGAAAATGCCGTGAGCCGCTCTGCGAATGCGGACTTGGCGTCAGCAATAGCCTCTGGGCGTTCGGCCAAGGCGTGACCGATGGACGCGTCCACTGCGTAGCTCACACGCAGTCGTTGTCCTGCCACATCCACGATGACAGTTGTTCCGCGTGCCGGTCCGTAAGGCGTGTCGAACTCGACCCGCGGTCGAGGCTCTCGTGCGAGCCGCTGCCGCCAGGGCTGGCGGTCAGCCGTTGTAGGCGATGGTGGCGTAGTCGGAGCCTGACGTGGTTCCTGGGCTACTGCCGGTGACGAATACCCGGCCGCCGCGCGCGACCAGCGAGCTGGGGTTGTCGTAGCCGTTGGCGGGGCCGTTGTACCGCCTGACCCACAGCTGCGCCCCGGTGCGGATGTCGTAGGCGATGGTGGCGTAGTCGTCGCCGGTGGCGCTGCCGCCCCAGCTGATACCGGTGACGTACACCTTGCCGTTGCCGGGAGCGGCCACCGCATGCCCAGAGTCGTCAACATTACCCAGCGTCGGGTTGCCGCCGGGGCCGTCATAGCGCCGGGCCCACAGCTGGGCGCCGCGGGGGCTGTAGGCCACGGTGGCGTAGCCGTCCCCGCTGCCCCCGGTGACGACCACCGTCCCGCCAGGGCTGACGGCCACCGAGGCGGCGGCGGCGCCTCTGGGCAGGCTGCCGTAGAACCTCGCCCAGATTAGAGAGCCGGTGCGGGCGCTGTAGGCCAGGGTGCCGCATTTGAAGTGGCTCTGCCCGGTCACGTACACCGTTGCCAGGTCAGGGCTGACCGCGAGAGCTGCTGCGCCCTTGCCGGCGTAACGCCGCGCCCACAGCCGCGCTCCGGTGGTCGCGTTGTAGGCCACCGTGCCGTACTCGGAGGCAGAGGTGTCGCTCTGGACGAGGGCGGTCACGAACACCCGGTTACCGCCCGGGCTCACGATCGCGCGGCTGTAGTAATTGCAGCACCACCCCGGCGGCGTGTCGCCGTCGTTAGCCGGGTCTTTGTAGCGGGCGACCCACAGCTGCGCGCCGTCGGAGGCGCGGTAGGCCACCGTGGCATAGTTGCCGCCGAGCCCAGGGCCGCCCCAGGTGGTCCCGGTGACGAACACCGTGCCGCCGTCCGGGCTGACCGCCACGGCCGCGGCTTGGTCTGTTCCCGGTCCGTCGTACCGCGCGGTCCACAGCTGCGCGCCGGTGGCGGCGTTGTAGGCCACCGTCAGGTAATCGCTGAGACCGCTGCCTGGCGTGGCGCCTTCGCTTTGCCCGGTGACGAACACCGTGCCGCCGGCCGGGCTGACCGCCACCGAGCTGGCCGCGTCGGTGCCGTTGCCGGGGCCGTTGTACCGCTGGACCCAGAGCTTCGCGCCGGACACGGCCAGCGGGTGGGTGGCCGCTCCCGCCGCGGTCACCCCGAGCGCGCCGGCTACAGCACCCGCTGCCACGACGGCCGCCGCTCGTGTAATCAACCTGCCCATGGCAGACCTCCCTTGCCGATCATCACGGCTGGTTGCCGGCGCCGCCGGGCTCGTGGAATACGATGCTTGGCTCGGCGTCCCGTTGGGCGAAGTCCGGACCTAGCGGGACGCACTGTATTGACGCGCCATTCATGCGCCTGGATTACCGCATTTGCGGAATACTCGACTTTCGCGGTTATGCCACGGCGTCTTCCCAGGCCAGCCGGATGGCGTGGATTTCTGCATGGGTCGGCTCGCCGGGGTGAACCGGGCGATATTTGGCGGCGATGAGGACCCGGCGCAGCTTTGCGATCATGTCTGCGGTTGACGGCTCAGCCTTCGTCCGGTACCAGGGAGCGCGGGCACGGTGGTCGTCCACGTCGGCGGGGTGGTGCCCGGCGGTGGCGTACCACAGCACGGCCAGGCTTTGACAGGCCAGGGAGAACGGGAGGGTGCGGTGCACCGCGGCGGGCAGCCGGTTGCGCGCCTGCCCGGCGCCGAAGATTTGCTTGGCGTCTTCGATCGCCACCTCAATGCTCCACCTGCTTGCGTAGCGCTCGATGATCTGTGCCGGGGTGGCGGCCAGGTCGGTGGTGGCCAGCGCCAGGTCGTACCCGGTGGCGGCGCGGTCGCGGATCAGCACGACCTGGACCGGGCGGGCGCCGAAAACGCCGTGCCACAGGCAGGTAAGCACGGCGGCCTGGAGGTGGCGGTCTTGCCGTAGCGGCGCACGGTGACCGGGGCGAAGGATGCGCTGCCGGCGAGGGCGGCCAGGGACGGCAGCCTCCTGCCCTTGACGCGGGGCCGGCCGCGCTTGCCGGTGCCGGGGCCGGGCAGCTCATACAGCGCGGCGTCTTTGCGCAGCCTGGTGGTCCAGGTCACGTGGCGGGCAGGCGGCGCAGTTCCTTGGCCGCATAGGCCGCATCGGCCACCACGTGGATGTCCCGGCCGGGTAGCGCGCGGGCCAGCGCGGCGATCATCTGCCGGGCCAGGACCAGCCGGGACGCGGGAGCAGGCTTGATGTCCTTGTGCACCAGAGCGGCCAGCACTGGCAGGGCCACCGGCCGGGAGCACAACGGCAGGCGGACCACGATCGCGCAGATGACCCAGTTGTTGCCCAGCCCCACCTGCCGCGGGCCCCTGGCGGAGCCGTCGTGGAACCAGCCGATCGCATGCACCTTGCGGCCAGTTCGCTGGAACAGCGTGTCGTCGATCGCCACGGTCACCGGCTGGCCGTCGGGGACCAGTGCCGCCACGATCAGCCTGGCCAGGGCCAGGCCGAGGTCCTGGACGCTCCACCGGGCATGGGAGAAGAACCGGTGCGCCCGGTCATGACGCCACACTCGGGACAGCCCGGCGCCGGTGAGCATGCCGCACACCGTGCGCCGCCCGGTCTGGGCCAAGAACCCGGCGGCCAGCGCGCAGAACGTGCGGAACGACGGGGCGGTGAACAACGGCCGGAAGGACACCAGCAGCCCCATCAGCGAGGCGGGAAGCGATACCGTCAGGTCCGGGAGCATCGGCGTGACTCTCCATGCGAGATGTCTTGATCAGCGCCGATGCTCCCTTCCTCACGCTGCCGCCTGGCGGACCCCCAGATCATCCGGCGTGTCACGCAACACTGTCGCCCCGGCAGCCGCCACCCGGCCGTGCCAGGCCGTGCCCGTTAAAATGCCTCGCACCAGTCAGGGCGCCGGTCCTACAGTGCGGCTGTGGCGAAGCGAACACGACGGCGCTGCGGTCCCGCGGCCGATCCCGATGCCGTGCTCGCCCGGCTCCGCTCCCCCGACGCGCAGGCCCGGGTCAGGGCGCTGCATGCCATCTGCCCGTGCGGCGCCGGATTCCCGCTCTACGAGCGCTTCCGCAGCGAGGTGAAACGGCTCCAGAAAGACCCCGACCCCGCCGTCCGCGCTGCCGCGCTGCACGTCGAACACGACGCATGCGAAATCGAGACGATCGAGGCCGGACTCGACCAGGCCAACGACCAGAGCTGGCGTTACAGCGACAACGACTGGGTGAGCAAGCATCGCCAGCGCCAGGCCACCGGCCACTGGCTACCCATCTGACCAACGCCACCTGAACCGGTTGCCACAGGCCCTTGGCAACCCAAAACTGCGAAACTCAAGGGAATAGTGTGGGCTGGCTTGCGCTTTTTTGCACGCTTCTTGAGCGGGCTGGCAAATAGCGCCTGTTCCACGGCCTCGGCGGGTATTTTCCGGCATTGGGCGCCCGGGCCGCCAAAACATGCAGCGGTGCCGGTACAGCAGCCAGACGAGCAGCGAGACGAGGGCGATGCAGGCCGCGACGATGAGGGCGTCGGCGGCGGTGATGACGGCGGTCATGGCGACGGTGGCGGCGATGACGGCCAGGAACACCAGGCCGCGGGTCATGTGCAGGTGGCTACCGGGCAGCAGCGCCAGCAGAAGCAGCGCCCGCGGCGTACCCGTCCGCGTACCCGTCGACGTAGCCGCGGATCTCGCCGGCCGCCAGGCCGTCCGCGTAGCCGCGCCGGTAGCCGGCCTTGAACGCCCGGCATCCGAACATCGGGCAGGCGTCGTCCTCGCAGGCCTGGTAGTCGTGCGCCTTGTTATCGTCGGCGCGGGCCATGAGTCCTCGTCTTCTACGCGACGGCCGGCTCTTCTGGCGGGCGTAACGGCTGGTCGCCGCGTTACGGGCGTTACGGTGTTTCGTGTTTCCGCTGGTCGCTGGCCGTAGGCGATCTTTAACGGTTCTCACCGGGTCGCCGCCTCGATCGCGGTCCGCTCGCAGCCGAGCGCCGGGGATCGCCCGGGCTCGCGGATGTTCTTCACGGTGATCCCGAAGGCTCGCAGCTGCGAGCTGACCGCCGCCGTGGTGACGTCCGCGTACGGGTCGGGCAGACGGTCCGCGAGACGGGCGGCGATTGTCGAGCAGTGCAGTTTCGCGTCGCCGCCGAACGCGGCGAGCACGGGAAGTCGGGCCGGCCGATCAGCGTCCCGGAGCCGAGCGCGCTGGCCGTGACGCCGGACGGGCGGACCTTTGTTCGCCGTCACCGACCGCAAAACCGTCACCCCGATCTCCATCCCGGCCGGCCAACCCGGGCCGCCGATCACGGTCGGCCACACGGTGGCGGCGTTGTAGGCGATGGTGGCGTAGTCGTCCCCGGTGACGCTCCCGCCCCAGCTGGTCCCGGTGATGAACACGCTGCGCCCGCCCGGGCCGGCGGTCGGTCCCTTTTCGAGCCACACCACGGCGGGATCCCGGCGGCCGGCCTCGTTATCAAGCCAGACCGGCAAGCCGGCCGGCAGAGCCATAGGGAGCCAGCCGCGGGGACCCCTGGAAACTACGGCAAAAACCCCGCAGTTCCCACGCAACACACAATCAGAGCCGAGTGCGCGTAGAGCAGTTGTGGGTGAGGCGTTACCACGGCCCGGTGCACGGCGCGGTCGCATGACGACGGCGACTCGCTCCAGGACAATCTGCGGCGAGCGTGGCGCGGGATTCCCGGTTTCGATGGCCGCCGATCGCCTTGCCCGCGGCCGTACAAGATCGCGACCAGCGCCTGCCGGGACGCAATCGCCGGGCGACCTGGGCGCTGGGTCCCGGTCGATGACGGCTCCCGGGCCTGCCCGGGCGGTGAGCCCGGCGCGCCGCTTGCGGAGCTGGCCTGCTCGCCGCCGGCGTGGCATCGGCGGGACCCTGCTGCGCGAAGCGCTGGCGACCGCTGGCACGTCCCGGGTTCTCACGTCGACTGCGGCACGGTGGTGGTCGGCACGCGGCCGCGCGATGGCGTATGCGGGCCTGGCCTTGCTGACTCCGGTGGGCACAGGGAAGGTGGGCGGGGTGCGAGGCCAGCGTGCCATGCGGCGATGCTGCCGCCCGGCACCCGCGGCCCGGCCGTGAGTCAGCCCCGGTAGGCGACCGTGGCGTAATCCGGGCCCGTGCCGGCGCCTCCGAAGCTGTCCCCGGTGACATACACCGTGTCCCCGGCCGGTCCGACCGCCAGCGACGCAGCGTGGTCGCCCTGGTTGCCGGGCCCGTTGTAGCGGCTGGCCCACCGCCGGGCGCCGGTGGCGGTGTTGTAGGCGACCGTAGGCCTGAGGTGGCGCCGGCGCTCGCCCCGGTGACGAACACGGTCGCCCCGTCCGGGCTGACGGCCAGCGAGAGGGCCTCATCGTTGGCGTTACCGGGCC
>WNFI01497144.1_pt1 | contig 12172 bp, 15 predicted proteins | sample 5400471 | NCBI WGS metagenome assembly WNFI01 (sample SAMN13153348, study PRJNA577476) | soil metagenome | isolation source: 100 cm saprolite on Douglas fir-dominated hillslope | place: USA:California | collected 2013-09-17 | reverse complement strand
GCGGAGGCGGTAGCGGAGGATGATCGTGTTGATGCCGTAGTTGTAGAAGAAGGGCACGAAGTCCGCACCCTCGGATCCGACGTTCAGCGTGTTGTGACCGCCGCCGGCCACGACAATCACGGCGGCGCCCGTGTTCATGCCGCCGGGGACTTTGTGCAGCTCGATCGACGGGTTGTGGATGTTGACGATGCTGGCGATCCGGCCGGGGATGCCGCCGGCCATGTGGTAGACCTCGGGCTCCTTGATGCGGTCGGCCTTCAGCAGCGGCGACCCCGCCGGGAAGATCGGGACGACGATGCCACCCGGCAGAATCGCCTGCGGCGCGTACGGCTGATCGGTAGCCCGCCCCGGAGTGGGAATGCTCTGCGGCGCGGGGGTCGCGCTCTGAGGCGCCTGTTCCGATGCGATGGCCACGGCCGTGAGCAGTGCGGTGAGAGACACGACGAGGGCGGCGGCGATCTTCATCCGCCCAGTCTAAGCGAAGGGGCGGCGGGGTCAGGTCTGTCGTTGCTGCTTCCGGCGGGGCGGCGGGGTCAGACTCGGCGTCAGGCCGACGGGTTCAAGCGGCCGGCATAGAGCTGCAGCAGGCCGGACCAGCCGTTCGGCGAATCCACCGCCATCCGCATCGCGCCGGCGGTCGCGCCGTGCCGATCGAGATGCCGGTGTTCGAGATCGACGCGGGTCATGCCGCCCGGCTCCGGCGTGAAGCGCACCTCCACTTCACTGGATTGGGCGAGGTTTTCCTTCGACGATGGCCCGCTTCATCGGGACCGTGCCGATGTGATGAGTGCGCGGCCACCACGAATCGAATTCTTCGGTGAAGACGTGAAAGGCGCGCTCCACGCTCGCCTTCACGGTGATGGTCTTGCGGACCGGTGCGTCGATCGTCGGTGTATCCAGCACGGCGCTACCCGACCATCCCTGGAAAGCCGAGCCACTTGCGGACGTATGCCGCCTGCCCGACGTGATAGGTCTCGTGGAACGACAGGAAGGCGATGAAACCGCGCAGCGTCCCGTCGGAGGCCGGAAGCCGGACGGGCGAGGGGCGCTCGAGCGTCTCCGCGTTCTGCGCCCCGAGCGCCGCGCTCATACGCCCCGAGACCTCTCTCATGCCGCGCTGGATCTCGGCGAGCGGCGGGCACCCAGAGCTGATCGTCCGAGAGATCCGCCACCGCCTGCTCCAGCAGCGAGGCGTTGAGGGACATGAGCCGGACGCTCGGTTCAATGATGGGATCCACGCGTTGATTCCTTTCTTCTGTGGCGCGGCGTATGCGCCGCGCGATGGGGTTTCGGGGAGGGGCTGTCGCCGGCCTCGACGCGCCGCCTGAATGCCTCGAGCGCCTGGCTCCAGAAGTGGTCGAAGTAGTCGCGCAGCGAACCGAACGCCTGCGGGTTCAGCGCGTACACGCGGCGGTTGCCGCGGGGCTCGTCCACCACCAGATGCGCATCCTTGAGCACGCGGAGATGCTGCGAGACCGCCGGCCGGCTGACGGGGAGCCCGCGCGCCAGCTCGACGACGGGCTGGGGGCCGTGCAGCAGCCGCGCCAGGATGGCCCGCCGGGTCGAATCGCCGATGGCGTCGAGCGCGGCGTCTTGGTAAGTATGCACTAACGGTAAGGTAGCACTTACCGTGTTCGGCTGTCAACCGGCCGGGCGGCCGCGGCGCCGCGGCGCTGGTCAGAGGAGGGGCAGGCCAGCGGCGGTAGCGAAGTGACGGATGTCCTGGTCACGGGTGACGAGCGGTGTGGACTGGTCGAGACAGCTCTGGGCGATGAGCGCGTCGGCCACGCGGGCCTTCTTCTTCTGCTTGAGTACAGTGGCGCGCAGCAGCCCGGCACGCTCCCAGAATCCCGGTTCCATGTCGAGAATAGGCAGTCCGGTCAACAGCGTACGCACGGCCTTGGGAAGCGTCGGCTCGCTGAGCAGTTCGGTCAACACGACCGGCGGCAGCGCGAGCTGCTGGTGGTCGAGCGCGGACTGGATCACCTCGGTATCGTCACCGGCCGCGCCCTCCAGAAAGGCGACCATCGAGCTCGTGTCAGCCGCGATCATCCGCGGTCCTCGCGGAGCCGCGCGAGATCGACCGAAAACTTCACCGTGCCGCGGAGCTTCGCGACACGCCGGAATGTCTCGCCAGCGGCCACCAGGCGGAGCCCTTGCCGGACCGTTGCCGTGATCCCCTGGCCGGTCGCCTTCTGCGCACGATCGAGAAGGTCCGCGGGCAGGTGGACCGTGACCTTGCGTTCGGGCGTGCGGCATTATACCAGTATTGATGCTGGCAGTGACTATGGTCTTGAGTAAGTTCTCTGCCTGCTTACGCCGTCTTCTTCGCGTGCAGCGAGAAGGCGGCGCCCTGCGGATCCATGGCGTTCAGGATCCAGTCCCCGCCGGGCACCTCCATCGGGCCGTTGAGGATCGTGCCGCCGTTGGCCTTGACGCGTTCGGCGGCGGCATTGATGTCGGGCACACGGAAGTAGATCCCCCAGTGCGGCGGCGCCTGCGCCATCTCTTTCGGCTTGTTCATCATGCCGCCGATCATCCGCGGGCCGCGGTTGAACATCTGGTATTTGCCCATCGGCCCCATGTCCATCGCCTCGGTGGGCTGCCACCCGAACAGCTGCTGATAAAAGGTCATCGCGGCGGGCGCGTCCGTCGTCATCAGCTCGAGCCAGGACGCCTCGCCCACTTCCGGGTCGCGGTCGGGCGGGTTGTCGCGGGGCTCCGGCTGAATGATGTAGAACGCGGCGCCTTGGGGGTCCTTCAGCATCTGCATGCGCCCGACCGTGGGCACGTCGATCACCCCGGAGAGTTCGCTGCCGCCCAGGCGTTTGATCTGCGCGACGCCGTCTTCGATCTTCGGTACGGCGATGTACATCGACCAGAACGGCGGCATGTTCATGCCCGCCGGCCTCTCCATGAGGCCGGCGACGCCCGCGCCGCCGCTCCGCTTGAACTGCGTGTAGGGCGTTGGCGAATTGCCGAACGGCTCCGACGTCCAGCCGATCACTTTGTCGTAAAACGTCTCAGCGGCCTTGGTGTCGGTCGTCATCAGCTCGGACCAGACGTGGCGTCCCAGGATCTGTACAGGTGCGGTAATCATCGTGCCCTCCATCGGATGCAAACCAGTATTGAATCATATTGTGCCGCCTGCGCGTGACGGTTTTGTGACGAATGGCTTAGCCGGTATCATCCGAGCGACGCTAGGCACCGGCCGAGGATGTGCCGGCGGGTGGCGGGACTGGAGGACCTGATGACACGCGTGGCCGGTCTGGTCGTGTTCGCGATGCTCGGTGTGGCAGTCGACAAACCGGCGCCATCCATGGGGATGCTGACCCATCGGGGTTGAACGATGAACGTGAGCAGCGTCCTGGTGGTCCTGGACCCGGAGAAGCCCAAGCTCACGTTTTATTTGCTAAGTGCCGAGCCGACCCCGAAGGAAGTCGCCAAAGCCCAATCCGTGGACAACGAAACGAGCGTGAATTTCGGCGACGGTCTGCTGGATTCCGGCCTTTTCCAGTTGGACTGGTCGAGCGACCAGCGCTCCATCGCCGACCCATCGAAGGCCAACGTCTGGATCTACAGCATCATCGGGCCAGGCGTGCGAAAGTCTCAGGTGCAGGACACGAAGCCCGGCCGCAGCGTCGAGGCGACGCTGACCGGGGCCGTCAAGGCAGGCAGCGAGGTCAGCCTCACGAGCAAAGGGTCCGTCGGCTCCGGGGAGAGCCTGGTCGGGTGGGATCTCCATCTCAAGGGCACGGTTCTGTCGAAGACCAAGTAACGTCCGCCGGCAGGGGCTGCGCGAATGCGGTTGCACTCGAGAATCGTCAGCGCGATCGGATGCCTCGCGGCGTTCGTTGTGACGAGCCTGCCGAATCCCTGCACGGCGAGCATCGACCATCGATCCGGCTGCAACGCTTCGCTGGCGGTGAGTTATGGCCTGTTTAGCAAAGAGTCTCACTCGATGTGCCGGACGACTAAGCCGACGGCAACCGCGGTCTCCGTCTGTCGTTTATCGGCGCTCACAAATGTCAGGCCTGGCATCGATACGCGAGCCGCGAACAGTTGGGCTGAAGCGACGTGAATAGCATCGAGAGTCCGAATAGGATGTACAGCCACGAGCGTTTCGGCGCCCGCGAGCACGTCGGTGCCGACTTCGACGAGCGTCCAGTAGGGGCGGTCGGCCGCGACGTGCTTGAGCATCGCCGGAAGCCGTGCTGCATCGATCGAGCCTTCTGCCACTCGGCGCCTGAGACCGCTCCGCAGCTCAACCGGCAGCACGGCTGACGTCACGCATTCGTTTTGACGGAGAAGGTGCAGGACCTCGCGGCGGCCGGGCTCATCGACGTATCGCTTTACGAGCGCGCTGGTGTCGAAGTACGTCCACACCGCTATGCGCGGTCCTCGCGATCCTCGATGACGCTCCGAGATAACGGCTTGCCTTTGAACTTGACCGGGCGCCAACTGGGTGCTGGCATCGGCCCCTTCCGAACCGCCAGGGTGATCAAGCCCTCGTCAACCATCGCTCGAAGCGTGGCTTCTTGGGCGTCTTCGTCTCTGATGGGCTTGATCACGGCAATCGCGTGCCCGCGTTCGGTCAGGACGACCTCCTGGCCAGCCCGCACGGCCCTAATGGCCTTGGAGAAACGCTGGTTGGCTTCGCGAAGTCCGAGTCGCATGTAGTGATGATACTACATTCGGGCTGCCAGGGATATCGTCAATACGCCGTCAGCCGTCGCGTGTCGTTCAGCGTTCCTCCGATTGGCGAAGAGCTCCTCGCCCGCCTGCGTAACACTCAAGGATGCGGCGCCTCGGTGTCTCGTCCGAGGCCGAGCTCGAGATCTTCGAGGTCTCGAGCGCAAGCGGCGGTTGTGACGGATCGCTATGGTTGGCGGAGAGGGTGGGATTCGTTCCGGTCGACGGGGCGATCCTCAACGATTTAGGCCTGAATTCAATCGCCAGAAACTCCCAAAACAGTCAAAATCCGGGGTCCAGGTACAAAACAGGTACAGTGAATTGTGGGTGGGAGACCCACCCGCGTGCTGGGAGAGTTGCGATCTGTCTCCCTCCTGAGGGATGGCAAGAATATGAATGTTCCAAAGCTTGACGCCATGTTGAGACCGATCTTGGCGCTGTCCGTTGATGCGCCGATTACGCGAGTGTCAGCCACCGAGTCAATGGCGCTACATTTTGGGCTTTCTGCAGAAGATCGCCAGGTTCGAATCCCCAGCGGTAAATCGACTTACGTTCGCAATCGCACGGGCTGGGCCATGACGTTTCTCACGAAAGGCGGACTGATCGAGAAGATCGCACCGAAGCAGTACCGCGTCACTGAACGCGGTCGCGCCTTCCTCGCTGGCCATCCTGAGGAAATTACGACGCGAGATTTGGAGGCCATTGACGGATGGGAGGAAGCATGGCATCCCGCTCCAGAGGGGAGCAGCGCGCCGGCCAAGGATAGCGACGACGATGATCCGGCGGACGCCGACCCGGAGATCATTGAAGCCCGGATCAAACGAAAGATCGAGCGGGCTCTTCCGGAGCCGTCAATCCGGGCCGCGGTGCTGGAGTTTGTTGCCTATGCCGTTGAGAACGTCGACGAGGAGCGGAGCGACGCGTGGCGGTTACGTGAGACACGCCGCGGGTTTGAGCTGCAGGCCGGCCGCATGCTGGCGTTGCAGATCAAGCCGAATGACTTCGGCGTCAGCGTAGTCGGCCCGCTTTCTCCCGAAGCATCTTCGCTGCTGGGTATTAGCAAGGAGCACGAGGAGCCATGGAAGAAGGTCGCGGGCGGTCTGTACTTGGCCCTTCGGCCAGATCGAGTCGCAGCCCATCTCGGCTTGTTGAAGGATCCGTTTGCCAAGTTCGTTGATGCAGCGATTGCGCGAGTGCGGAGAAACGTTGATTTGGACGACCACGCGGCTGAGGCGATCACCTATCTGTCGAAATTGGTCGGTAGGGACCTGCCCCAGCCAGAACCGAGGCAGGCGTCGGAGGAAGCCGACGAACCGGACACCGATGATGACGCACCCGAGCTGTCGCGTGAGCCGAAAGAACGTGGTCGTGCCGCAATTTTCGAACTAGGGCAAAGAGCCGTTGGATCTTTGATCGAAGACATCGATCCCGGCCGAGGGGTCATTGCGCTGCCGGACCTTCAGCGTCCGTTCGTGTGGGAAGACACCAAGGTCCGGGATCTCCTGGATTCACTGTTCATCGGGTTTCCCGTCGGAACATTAGTGCTCTGGTACACAACGGACGAGCGGGAGGCCCGCGCGCTTGGCGCGTCCGATCGGGCCCTCCGCGCCACTACTCTGGTCATCGATGGGCAACAGCGACTAACCTCGCTCTTTGCCGTGATGCGGGGCGTTGAGATCCAGGACAAGGATGGAGAGAAGCGAGTCATAACCATCGCTTTTCGGCCGCGCGACGGACGCTTCGAGGTATGCGATGCGGCCATCAGAAAAGACCCTGAGTTCCTGCCGAATGTGAGTGAGCTCTGGTGCGGCCCACGCACAAAGGCACAGATTCGCAAGGACATGCTCAGGGCGCTTGAGGAGCGGGGTCGAGTCATCGACGACGCATACAGAGATGCAACGGACATGAATCTTGATCGCGCTCAGGGGATTGCGAACTACAGAATTCCAACGGTGGAGATCCGCAAGACCGCGACCGCGGAAGAGATTGGGGAAGAGGACGTCGCCGAGATCTTTGTCCGGATCAACAGCCAGGGCACGCGCCTCGGTCAGGCTGATTTCGTGCTCACCCTTCTGAGTGTCTTCCATGGCGAGTTGCGCGATCGAATTGAGACCGGTGCGCGGGCGATGTCGATGAATGCAATTGTGCCTGTCGATACACAACAAATCCTTCGCACAGCGTGCGCGGTCGGATTCCAGCGTGCGCGAATGTCTTCCATCTACAAGTACTTACGCGGGATAGATCCGGTGACCGGAGATCCCAATCCTGCCGGGCGCGCCGAGCGCTTAAAGGTGCTCGATCAGGCGGTCGATCAGTGTCTCAATGAGACGCGTTGGCGAGACTACATGCTGCGCGTCATGCTTGCTGGCTTCGTGAGCCCAGGCCTCGTGGCATCGACGAACGCGGTCACAAATGCTTACGCGTTTTACGTACTTGGTACGACGTATGGTGTTCCGCGGCAGCGGTTGGAGGAGGGTGTGTGTCGTTGGCTCTTTGGAACGCTTCTGACAGCCCGCTATTCGACTTCGTCTGAGACCAAGTACGAAGAGGATCTCGGGCGGGTTCGCGATGCGTCAAAGGTCGACCCGACGGCATTCGTGCAGACTCTTGACGAGATGCTTGGCGACATCTTGACGAATGACTACTGGAACCAGACTCTTCTGGCCGCGCTCGACACCCAGCGCGGGCGTGCCCCCGCGGCGCTTGCCTTCCGGGCCGCACAGGTCATCCTCGGCGCGAAGGCGTTGTTCGGCGATCAACCATTGCAGAATCTGCTCGCAGCTCCAGGTGGGGGCGGGCGCGCGGCGAGCGAAATGCACCACCTTTTTCCGAAGGCGTGGCTCCATGATCGCGGGATCACGGAGCGAAAGAAAGTAAATCAGGTTGGGAATCTCGCTGATGTCGGTTGGCACGACAACAGCTCGATGGGAAGCCAGAGCCCGGCAAAATACGTTCCCCGTTTGCGCGCCAAGTTCGAGATCAGCGACGACCAGTGGGGCCGGATGTGCGCGGAACACGCGCTGCCGCCCGCTTGGGAATCGATGAGCTACGAGGACTTTCTAGCTGCGCGCCGCCCGCGCATGGCCGAGATCGTTCGCATCGCGTTTCGCAAGCTTGGTGGAGAGGCCGACGCGTCGCCCCTCCTGCCCCCCTGGTTCCTGCCAGGAGCCGAAGTTGTCTGGCAGCGGATCGCTGATGTGGAGCTGAAGCTCCGCGCCATCGTCCGAGACGTTTATCGGGAGCGTTTTGGGGACACTGCGGCGGCAGCTATCGAAGGCGCACTCGACGCTCGCGAGCGAGACGTATTGGCCCGCGCAGTTCGGAATCGGCCGGCCGGTGCTGATGAGCTCGGTGTTGTCGATTACCTCTATCTGGCACAGCTGCCAGCGCTTCTCTTCAAACCCGATGTCTGGCAGGACGCCCGCGCCATGTTCGGAGGCGATGCGGAGGCTAAGAGGAGGCTGCAGACCGCCATCAATCATATAACGCCGGTCCGAAACGAGATTGCTCACGTAAGGGAAGTCGGTCCAGAAAAGTTGCAGCGGGCCAATCTTGCCTGCGCGGACATTCTGGCAATGTTGGCACCAGCCTAGCTGGAGATCGTCGGACTCGCGAACTGGGCACAGCGTCACGTGCGAACGATAAACGCGGCAAGGTTTAGCAAGGTTAGGCGCACTTGGTGAACCGCGTCACAACGCGCGCGTAGACGCTCCAGGGAATGCGCACTGTCCGGTACACGCGCACGCCCCTTCTCGGATAGCAAATCACGATCACGCCAGGCTCGTTCAGAAAGAGTCGGCGCGCCATCTCCTCACTGAGTTTCAGCCGCTCGGCGACCTCGGCGACGGTCAAACAGGTTTCGTTGATATCGACCGCGACGTTCATGTCGATTTGCCTCAGCGACTTTGTCTCGCTCCTCCTTGCCTAGGCACGGGCTGTACCAGGGCCGTATGCTTGCTCAATCGCCGGACGTTTTGCCTCGGCAACGTACGGAAGACTGCGACCTTTTGACGCGCCGCAACCTGCTGCCTTGAAATCGTCCGAACTGTGGAGATCGCGTTCCGCAATCAACTCTCTCAAAATGAGTCAGTTCTCTCAAAATGAGTGAGTCACCGAGCGCACCTCCGGCACGGGTTTTTGGAACTGAGCAGAGGCGCGGAAGTCCCTCGACATGTCGGGCGGGGCGAACCGATGGTTCCTGTTTGCCCAGATGGACCCTTGCAAAATGCAGGAGGCCCGGCAAAATGCCCGCGTCAACATCACGCGGTGCCGGTCCGATCAGACTCATCGAATTCGCGACAATCGCCGCAGTCTTCGTTGGCGAAATGCCGGCCGGAAACGTGCCGAACATTCCACCGATTTCCGTTTTGGGTTTGCGCGCGCAACGGCTCGCATTTCGAATTACGGCGGGCAGGAGCGACCCCCGCCCCGGGGTCACCCCCGGGGTCGCCGAAGGCGCCAGAGAGGGGGGTCGCTCCTGCCCGCTCCGCGGTCTCTCGCCCACCGCCGGCCGCGCGAGAAGCGCGGTCAATGCGCGCGCGAATGTCGTTGAGGTTCAAACGTTTCAGTAGACATCTTGCCGCGAGCGATCTGTCTACCAAGTTGTCTACCGGCGGTAGAAGAAGCTCCCCGCGCGTCGCTGCTACCTGCCGTTTAGCTGAGCCGCAAGAATCGCGTCGGCTTTCGGAGAACAAACGCGACTGCTTTTCGTGCGGGTAGAACGGCGGGCCCCAGCCGTGGTTCTACTGACCGTTCTACTCCTGGGTCTACCGGTGGCGTTGATGAAGTTCGGGGAAGGCGGAGGGCTGGAGCTAGTAGCCGAGGTCTTCAGGTTTGATTGAAACCGTCTTGCCGTCGCGATAGATCACCACTGGAAGACCGTCCTTCTTGTGGCGGATCATCGCCTCGCGGACACCCTGCTTCAGAGCCTCGTCGATGACTGGGCGTTCCTCGCGGAAGATGCGGTCGATGTCCTTCGGTTCGTCTGGTTTCATCGTCTTGCCTGCTCCTGGGCGGAGGCCCAAATATCTCGATCGTAGACCGTCGGCGGATGGGATGCCAGACCTTCTGCAACCGCCCTCGGCACTGGCCCGGAGCTGTCGTACAGCACCCATCCCGACACCAGCGGTTGGTACAGCTGGAAGAAATTTCGCAGTCCGGCGGCGTAACGACGACGCACGGTTTCCGGCGGAACATTGTGCCCGCCCGTGCGCACCCGTTCAGCGACACGGTCCACCGCAAAATCCGCTGAAGGCAGCCAGAGGAAGACGAGATGAGCTGAGTAGCCGGACGTCACCAGCTGCCGCAGCCAGGGTGCAAAAGAACGGCTCGCGAGCGTCGTCTCAAACGCGAAATTGACGCGCTGCGAGGCGAGCTCGCGGATGCGTGCGAGCATCACACGGCCGGCGGCAATCGCCGCGCTGTCCGGATCGAATGCTGACAGGCCGCTCGCGATGACGTCGGCGTTGACGAACTCGTTCACGGCGAGCGCCCCGCGCAAAAGGGCCGGTGCGACGGTCGACTTCCCAGCCCCGTTGGGGCCGGCGAGGATGACGATGCTCGGACGCGTCTCGGTCACTTCAGGCCCACGCCTTCCGCACTTCGTCTTCGACCTTCTTCTGCAGCGTCTTCACGCACGGTTTGTCGTGCCGTTCCGTGATCCGAACGGACGAGTGCCCGAGCAGCACCGACACGTTCTCGATCGACACGCCCTTTTCGAGCAGCGACACCGCGAACGTGTCGCGGAACCGGTGCGAGTGCGCGTCCTTGACCTTGGCCAGTTCGAACACCGCGACGGCCGCCGGCGGCAGCGGCACATAAACCGGCGTGCCGATCTTCTGCGTGTAGAGGAACAACTTGTTCCCCTTCACCCGCTCGCGTTTCAGCGCGATCGTGTCGCCGATTCGCAGCCCCGAATGCCGCATCGTCAGCACGAACGCTTTCATGCGATCCGCGTTTCCTGGATAGCGATCGCATGCGTCGAGAATGCGCTTCATTTCGTCAGCGGAAAACGGCAGCGTCGGCGACGACTTGTGCTTTGGCGCTTTGACACTCGCCGCGGGATTCCGATCGATCCATCGCGCCTGCTCGCAGAACCGGAAGAACGCGCGCATCCGCTCCAGGTTCTTCGTCGCGTACACCGCACCATCGTCCCACGTCGTTCTGAACTCACGGATCGCGCCGACGTCGATCTGCTTCAGCAGTCGGAAGCCTTTTGATTCGCACCAGCCGATGAACCGCTTTTCGAGAAGGTTCTTGTACTTGCAAATAAGATGGGCCGGCTTACGCCGGCCCAACCCGTTGTCCGCGAACCGCTTACCTACCTAGGCACACCCGCTCGTCGTGCCGCAGTTGCCGCACTTGTAGCAGGCGCCGCTACGAACCATGATCGACCCGCAGGTCAAGCACGGCGGCGCATCTTCCTGGTTCTGCATCGCCGCGAAGGATGACGCCTTCACCCCGGGCGCGCCCTTCGCCGTCTCCGCCACCTGCAGCGGCAGCTGTTCGGGGGTCGTCGTGACCTCTTCGCGATTGTTCACGCCGGCGCGGAACTGCGCCTCGGGCGACAGGAACTTCGCCGCCATCCAGCGGAAGATGTAGTCCACGATCGACTTCGCGAAGCGGACGTCGGGGTTGCGCGTCATCCCCGACGGCTCGAAGCGGACGTGGCTGAACTTGTCGACCAGGTCCTGCAGCGGCACGCCATACTGGAGCGCGTAGCTGATCGCCTGCGCGAAGGCGTCGGCGAAGCCCGAGATGGTCGAGCCCTCCTTCGCCGGACGCCGGCCGCCACGATCGCCGCCTTCGACGTGTTGAGCGGCTGCGTGCGCTTGGAGCCGTCCCGGTAAATAGAGACCGCCTTCGCGCCGATCCGCCACGAGTCGACGTACGCCTGCTGGATGTCCTCGACCGTCGCCTGCTTGGGCACGTTGACGGTCTTGCTGATCGCCCCCGACAGGAACGGCTGCGTCGCGCCCATCATCTTGATGTGCCCCATGTAGTGGATCGACCGGGTGCCGCGCATCGGCTTGAAGGCGCAGTCGAAGACCGCCATGTGCGGCTCCTTGATGTGCGGCGCCCCCTCGATGGTCTCGTTCTCATCGATGTACTCGATGATTTCCTTGACCTGCTGCGGGTTGTAGCCCAGCTTCTTCAGCGCCATCGGCACGGTCTGGTTGACGATCTTCATCATCCCGCCGCCGACCAGCTTCTTGTACTTCACCAGCGCGATGTCGGGCTCGACGCCGGTCGTGTCGCAGTCCATCATGAAGCCGATGGTCCCGGTCGGCGCCAGCACGGTGGCCTGCGCGTTCCGGAAGCCATACTGCTCTCCCATTTCGATGACCTCGTCCCAGACCTCCTTCGCCGCCTCGAGCATGTCCTTCGGGACGTTGGTCTTGTCGATGTCCTTGATCGCCGCGCGATGCTTCCGCATCACGCGCATCATCGGCTCCTTGTTCTTCTCGTAGCCGGAGAACGG
>WNFI01117881.1_pt1 | contig 12173 bp, 14 predicted proteins | sample 5400471 | NCBI WGS metagenome assembly WNFI01 (sample SAMN13153348, study PRJNA577476) | soil metagenome | isolation source: 100 cm saprolite on Douglas fir-dominated hillslope | place: USA:California | collected 2013-09-17 | reverse complement strand
TGAAGGCGCACGAACACATCGATCACGGCCCGCGACATGCGGGAGTCCATGGTGAAGTAACCGGCTTTCTGTCCCTCGGTATCGGCAAAGGTCCAATTGGCCGAAGCGCCGAGGCGCCGCATCTGGCGCGTGATCGTCGAGCCGGATTGCTGCTTCCAATCCCACACGCGCTTGATGAAACCCTCGCGACCGAGGTCATGTCGGGTTTGGCCTTCCGACTCGAGCTGGCGCTCGACCACGATCTGCGTGGCGATACCGGCGTGGTCCGTGCCGACCACCCAATTGGCGTTGAAGCCGCGCATGCGGTGATAACGCATCAGAGCGTCCATGAGCGTCTGCTGGAACGCGTGCCCCATGTGCAGGGTGCCGGTGACGTTCGGCGGAGGCAACTGGATACAGTAAGGCGGTTTTTCCGAGTTCGCGGATTGTGCGAAATACCCGCGCGATTCCCAGAGGGAATACCAGCGCCTCTCGACCTCGTGCGGCTCAAAGGTCTTAGCGAGTTCCATGGCGGTCGAGTTCAAAAGAGGAAGCGCGCCGAGGGGCACCCCCGCGGGAGCCCGGCTTCGACGCGCTCCGGCGGATTATAGCGTCAGCTGCCCCGCGACTGTCCGCGCGCACGTGCGATTTCGACCTCGACTGCACGTGCGACCGCGTCGCGAATCATCGCTTCGATGTCGCTTTTGACTTGGGCGCTGAGCGAAGTCAGGGCGTGCTGCAAGTGGGCGTCGAGCCGTGCCCGCAAGGGTTCCTCGACGAACTTCGCGATGTGCGGGCCGATCGCATCAAGGATACTTTGCTTGAGCCTTTGCTCCAGCTCCAACAATTCGCCCCCGGTCGAACCACGCTGGGCCGGCGTGGCCGATAAGGGGTGCGCTGGCGTCGCGGCCGGCTCGGCGATGATCTCCGTGAGAACCGGAACGTCGCCTTGAGCTCCCGTGCCGGAAGGGTGGTAGCGCTTCAGGAACGCATCGGCTTTTCCCAGGAGATCGTCGGAATCGCTCATACGCTCGCCTTGGAGAGGTCGTAGTGGTTGATTTCGTAGCCGCGGTCCCGATAGAAGCGAAAACGGCTTCGCGCGAGCTGACGATCGTCGTCGCCGGCGCCGACGAGTTCGACCAGCCGTTCAAAACGGCTGAACGACGGCGGGGAATCGGCGCACAAATTGAGCATGACCTGGTGATGCGTGATCTCGGCGTCCTCGCATGCGATGACGACGGGAGTTTCCGGAGAAAGTGCGTCACGGACCATGCAGTGAGGAACGAATCCGATGGCTTGATAAGTCCACAGCAATTCGTCGAAGGCGCGCGCGGTGTTTTCGTCGGGCGCGCAAACGAAGACGTGCAACCGCTGCTGGATGACTTTGGCGACGAGCCGACAGGCGACCTGCAGCTTGGGTTCGGCGTTCGAGTAGAAGTCGATGCGCGTCATGACGGAGGGAAGATCCTCGCTCCTCGCTCCTAGGTTTCCGCACGCTTTATGAGAAACGTCGTGAGCAAAGGGACGGGCCGACCGGTCGCTCCTTTTTCCTTGCCCGATTTCCACGCCGTCCCGGCGATGTCGAGATGGGCCCAGTCGTACTTGCGCGCGAATCTGGAAAGGAAACAGGCGGCGGTAACACTGCCGGCGGCACGTCCGCCGATATTTGCAAAATCGGCGAAGTTGCTTTTCAGCTGTTCCTGATAATCGTCCCAGAGCGGCAGCCGCCATACGCGGTCCCGAGACTCCGCCCCCGCTGCCTCCAGCTCGCGGGCCAGATCGTCTTTGTTCGCGAACAGCCCGGAGCAGACGTGGCCCAAGGCCACGATGCAGGCCCCCGTGAGCGTTGCGATATCCACCACCGCCTGCGGCTCGAAGCGCTCGGCGTAGCTCAGCGCATCGGCAAGAATGAGGCGTCCTTCTGCATCGGTATTGAGAATCTCGATGGTCTGGCCTGACATGCTCGTGACGATGTCGCCCGGTTTGGTGGCCGCTCCTCCAGGCATGTTCTCGCAAGCGGGCACCAGGCCGACGATGTTCAGTTTCAGTCCGAGCTCTGCAGCGGCGCGCAAGCTTCCCAGCACGCTCGCGGCGCCGCACATGTCGAACTTCATCTGGTCCAAATCGGCCGATGGCTTGATGGAAATGCCACCGGTATCGAATGTAATGCCCTTTCCCACCAGTACCACGGGTGGATCCTTCTTGCCGGCTCCAGCGTAGCGGAGGATCACGAACTTGGGCGGCTCGTGCGATCCCCTCGTGACCGAAAGCAGTGAGCCCATCCGGAGCTTTTCCATGTCCTTTTGTTCGAGCACTTCTACTGCCAGCTTCCATTCACGCCCGAGCTTTACCGATGTGTCGGCTAGGTACGTGGGCGTGCACACGTTCGCGGGTAGATTGCCGAGGTCCCTGGCGAGCGTCATGCCGGCGGCGATAGCGCTCCCTTCGTGCATGCCGCGCTCCAAGGCGGCGGCGTCGCGCTTGGAAACGGCCGAAATAGCGACGTGAACGAGCGACGTTTCTTCCGCCTTCTTGCTCTTCATGCGATCGAAGCGGTAGGTGATATCGGCAGCGGCCAGGACGAGCTGACGCGCTTTCCAGGCGGCATCGCAACCGGGAACTTGCAGCTCTGCGAAATACAGGCAGGCATCGCGTGCCCCCGTTTCCTGGACGACGGCAAGTGCCGCGCGCGCGCAGTCGCGATACTCCTTTTCGCCGAATTCTTTCTCCCTCCCCAGGCCCACAAGCAGCACGCGCTCTGCAGCGACGCCGCGAACGCGATACAGCAGCCGGGTGCTTCCCATCTTGCCGTCCATGTCTCCGGATCGGAGAAGTTCGCGGATCTGGCCGTGCGCCGCCTTGTCGAGTGCATCCGCTGCCCCCGACAACTTGCGCGATTCGAACACACCCGCCGCGACGCACGCGACCTGGTGTTTCTCCGGCAACGCGAATTTTGTGCTAAATTCCATTCGGCCTTGACTCGGGGAACATGCGAGGATTATCTCCGGTTTGCTTCGCTGAAGTCAAAAGCAACATGGCGGTTTTCTCCTACGATCAGACATCATTCGCTGACGTCCATCTGCTCACAAAGTGATCTTTCGGCGCGCTCTGCTGCGTGAATTCGGCAACCTCGCGCTCGCGGTGTTCGCGACGCTGTTCGCCATAACGTTGACGACGCAACTGATCCGGCTGCTCGGGCAGGCGGCGATCGGAAAAGTCCTCTCGGAGGGTGACGCTTTTCATCACCGTGCTCATGACGCTTTCGCGCAGCTACCGCGAGTCGGAGATGGTGATTTGGTTCGGTTCAGGCCTTTCGCTCCTCGCGTGGATTCGTCCCGTGCTGTTGTTCGCAGCGCCGCTGGTTGCGCTCGTGGCGGTGCTGTCCCTGTTCCTCTCGCCTTGGGCGATCGGCAGAGCCGAGGAATACAGGCGCCAGATGAACCTGCAAGACGACGTTTCGCGAGTTGCGCCGGGTGTCTTCCGCGAGGCGGGCGGCGCGGACCGGGTATTTTTTGTCGAGGAAATCGCCGGTGATCAGACCAACGTCCAAAACGTATTCATCGCGCAGATGAGGCAGGGCAGGCTCGGCATCACGGTCAGCAGGCGCGGCTACCGGGAGTCGGCGGAAAACGGCGACCGCTTCGTCGTTTTGCTCGACGGGCGGCGCTACGAGGGCGTTCCAGGCGATCTCGATTTCAAGGTGATGGATTTTCAGCGCTACGCGATGAGGATCGAAACGCGCGAAGCGCAGGCGGAAGAAGCTTCCACCAAAGCCATGTCCACTTTTGGTTTGCTCCATGCACGCACCAATCCCCATTTGGCCGAGCTGCTGTGGCGCATCGGTTTGCCGATCGCGGCGTTTGTTCTTGCGTTGCTCGCGATCCCTCTGTCCTTCGTCAACCCCAGGGCGAGCCGTTCGGTGAATCTGCTCTTCGCGCTGTTCACCTACATGGTCTACGCAAACCTGCTGAGCATCGTCCAAGCCTGGGTCTCCCAGGGCCGGTTGGCTTTCAACACCGGCTGGTGGGTGGTACACGCCGGAATGCTGGGAGTCCTCGCGTTGCTGTTTTACAGAAGGCTTCGGGTAGGCCCTCTGCGCGGAAGGCGCTGACGTGGATACCTTGCGCACCTACATGGCGAGGGAGATTTACGGCGCGACGCTGTTTGCTTTCGCCGCATTCCTCAGCCTGTTCTCGTTCTTCGACCTCATCAATGAACTCACCGATCTTGGCAGGGGCGGGTACCGGTTGCAGCACGCGCTCGCTTTCGTCGCATTGACGCTGCCGAGCCACGTGTATGAACTGTTTCCCGTGGCGGTGTTGATCGGAACACTTTATGCTCTCTCGCACCTCGCCGCCAATTCGGAATATACCGTGATGCGCGGCTCGGGACTTGCGCCTTGGCGCGCGGCATGCACCCTGTTTCGCATCGGCATCGTGTTTGCAGTCGCTACGCTCGTCTTCGGCGAGCTGATCGCGCCGGTCTCGGAGCGCGCGGCGATGCAGCTCAAGCTCTCATTGACGAGCACCATTGTGGCCAGCGAGTTTCACACGGGTCTGTGGGTGAAGGACGACCGGCGATTCGTCAATGTTCGCGAAGTCCAGCCCGATACGAGTCTGTCCGATATCAGGGTATTCGAGTTCGACGACCAATACCGACTCCAGTCGATCAGTTTCGCGAAACAGGGTCGGTACCTCGGCAAGAATATGTGGCGATTGCGCGAAATCGTGTACACGGGTTTCACGTCCAGCGGAAGCAACGTACAGCGCGTCGCGGAAATGGATTGGAACTCGGTTCTTACGCCTGACATTCTCGCGGTGCTGTTCGTCGTCCCGGACCGGATGTCGGCATGGAACCTGTACCAGTACACCCGGCATCTATCCGAGAACCGCCAAAAGACGGAGCGCTATGAAATCGCCATGTGGAAAAAGCTCGTTTACCCCTTCGCCTCCCTTGTCATGATGGCGCTCGCCTTGCCTTTCGCTTATGTCCACGTCCGGGCCGGCGGGGTGGGGGTGAAAGTGTTCTCCGGGATCATGCTGGGTATCTTCTTTCACATGATGAACAGCCTGTTTTCCCATCTGGGGCTGCTCCAAAACTGGCAACCCTTCGTTAGCGCTGCGCTGCCGAGCGCGGTTTTTCTGGGCGCGGCCACGCTGATGATGTGGTGGGTGGAGAGAAGGTAGGCCGGCAAGGTCCGGCCATCGCGTTACCGATGCCCGGCACCCGCATTGCCAGTCGCGACGATGCGGGTGCCGGCCAGACGGTCATGCAGAAACTGCCGGTCGCGATCGAAGAACGCCCAAAAAACGCCGACGCCGAACAACGACAGCGAAGGCCAGGCGAGAATGTAGCGCAGGGCCGCTCGCCCGACCCCGATCGGCAGATTGTCGCTGCGGACCACCCGCATCTTCCAGGTCTGCATCGGCAGCGTTCGACCTCCGCCGCTCCAGCAGGCGATGAAGTAGGCTCCCAGGACGAGGAACAAGTACAGCTGGAACAAGAGACGCGTGTTCCCGGAGAGCCAGCCATGGGTCGCACCGTAGAACGCGAGACCGGCGAAAAAAGCGACTGCGAACATCATCAGTGACTCGTACAGCATAGCCAGTAGCCGCCGGCCCACGCTGGGCACCGTCGGACCGGGCGGGGCAAGAGCACCCGAGTCCATCGATACCGGGCTACTGCTTTGGGGGCGGTGTCGGCGAGACCGGGCTTACGCGCTCTTCAGATAGGCCAGGCGGCGCGGGCTCGGCCGGAGACTTGGCGGGACGAGCGGGCGCGGCGGGCTTGCGCGGTGTGCTGCCCAACTTGCGCCGCTCCTGCTCTGGCAGGCGGTTGTACTCCTCCCACTGCTGTTTCAAGCCCTGTTTTTTGTCCGGCGGCAGCTTTTCCATCTTCTTATAGCGCTCCCGCGCTGCCTGGCGTTCCTTGGGGGTGAGCTTCACCCAGGCTTGCATGCGTCGTTGCAAGGTTGCCTGCTCATCGGGTTTCATCTTCGGATAGCGCTTGGCGATACCGATCCACTTGCGCTTGCGCGCCGGTTCGAGATTGTCCCAGTCGACCGCAAGCGGCGCGAGAATCTGCTGCTGCTCTTGCGTCAACTCGCCCCAAGTCGGGGGCTTTTTCGGCGGAGTGGCGGCGAGGACGGAGAGCGAGGTGCAGAGCCAAAGTGCTAATGCGAAGAGCGCTTTAGCCATGCATCGAATCCCTTGTCGAGATAGGCATCCAGTGGCAAGTCGCCGGTCAACACCGCGGCGTCGATTTCCTCGATTTCGGCGGCGACCTGGGAATCCCGCCACTGGTTGACAGCGATCAGGCCGAGGATGAGTACGGCCATCGGAAGCAGCAAGCGCGGAATGAGCGCAGAGGGACCGCCTGATCTGCCGATAAGGTTGCCGGCCCAGGCTAATACCGGGACTCGGGACTCGACGTGCTGGCACGCCAAAGCCCGCTCGCGCGACTCCTTCAGGCGGGCGAGCTTGCCGGCGTCCAGATCGAGCCCCCGGTTGAGAAGCTGCTTGATTCGGTAAGCGATCTGCTGTTCGTTCATAACTCAATCCCCTTTGCTCTTAAGGCCGCCGCCAAAGCGTGTGCTGCGCGGGAGCAATGGGTTTTGACGCTGCCCTGAGAGCAACCCATGACGGTTGCCGTCTCGGCGACGTCCAACTCTTCCCAATAACGCAGCAAAAACGCCTGCCGTTGACGCGACGGCAGTCGTTGGAGCTCTTTCTCAATTACTTCAACAAGTTGAGATTGTTCTAGGAGCTCCGCTGGGCCTTCCTTGGACTTGGAGGCATCCGCGCTCTCCAAGGTTTCGAGCGGGTCGGTATCGTCGTCTTCCCGCCCCGGAGAGAGAGCTGAAAACAGCGTCACCCACAGCGACCGCACCTTTTGCCTGCGATAGAAATCGCGAATGGTGTTCTGCAGGATGCGCTGGAAAAGCATCGGCAGCTCCGCAGCGGGCTTGGCTGCGTACTTGTCCGCAAGCTTGAGCATGGAGTCCTGCACGATGTCGAGGGCGTTCTCCGCCTCCCGGACCGCGAACAGCGCCTGCTTGTACGCGCGTCGCTCTACGCTCGCGAGGAACTCGGACAGTTCGTTTCGGGAGGCCAGAAGAGCTTCCTTTTTTGTCGGCCGAAATGACCTCGGCCGGTGCGGTCCGATGGTATCAAAAGCGGCGTTCAGGCGCAGAAAGTGGAGCGGGAAAAACTTGACCAATCAGACGTCAGCAATTAGGCTCTAAAGTTTTCGTCGAAACCTTTATACGCAGGGCACGCAGGCATGGAATTGACGGGCGCAGAGATTGTCGTAAAGTGCCTTCAGGCGGAGGGAGTCGAGTACGTCTTCGGCTATCCCGGCGGCGCTGTCCTTTTCATTTACGACGAGCTTTTCAAGCAGGACAAAGTCAAGCACATTCTGGTGCGCCACGAGCAGGGGGCGACGCATGCTGCGGACGGTTACTCGCGCTCAAGCGACAAGGTCGGCGTTGCGCTGGTGACCTCGGGGCCCGGTGTGACCAACGCGGTGACCGGGATCGCCACCGCGTACATGGATTCCATCCCGATGGTGATCATCACGGGGCAGGTGCCTACCCATGCCATTGGCCTGGACGCATTCCAGGAGTGCGACACGGTGGGCATCACGCGGCCCTGCGTGAAGCACAACTTTCTCGTGAAAGACGTCAAGGATCTCGCGGTCACGATCAAGAAAGCGTTCTATCTCGCCAAGACCGGGCGGCCCGGTCCGGTGCTTGTCGACATTCCCAAGGACGTTACCTCAGCCAAGTGCCCGTTCCAGTATCCGGAAACGGTGAAGATGCGCTCTTACAACCCGGTCGTGAAGGGGCATCCAGGTCAGATCAAGAAGGCGGTGCAGTTGCTCGCCGAGGCGAGCCGTCCCATCGTCTACGCGGGCGGCGGTGTCATTCTTTCGGGTGCGGCGACGCAGCTGACGACGCTCGTCAAGATGCTCGGATTCCCGTGCACCAATACGCTCATGGGCTTGGGGGGCTATCCCGCGACCGATCCCCAGTTCCTGGGCATGCTCGGAATGCACGGCACCTACGAAGCCAACATGGCCATGCAGAATTGCGACGTGCTGCTTGCCGTAGGCGCGCGCTTCGATGATCGAGTCATCGGCAACCCGGCCCATTTCGGGCAGGTGCAGCGCAAGATCATTCACATCGACATCGACCCGTCTTCGATCTCCAAGCGCGTGAAGGTCGACGTTCCGATCGTCGGCAACGTGTCCGATGTGCTCGAAGACCTGAGCCGGCAACTTGAAGCCGCCGGCTACAAGCCGAACCAGAAGGCGCTCAGCGCCTGGTGGTCCCAGATCGGGCTGTGGAAATCCAAGGACTGCCTGAAATACGACAAGAAAAGCAAGATCATCAAACCACAGTTCGTACTTGAGAGGCTCTACGAAATCACCAAGGGCGATGCATTCGTGACGTCCGACGTCGGGCAGCACCAGATGTGGGCGGCGCAGTTCTACAAGTTCGACAAGCCGCGTCCAGGAGCTCTCGACCTGCAAGCAATACCGGCTCCCGATCAAGATAGTGAATCTCAACAACAAGTACATGGGCATGGTGCGCCAGTGGCAGCAGTTCTTTCACGGCAACCGCTACTCCGAGTCGTACATGGATGCGCTGCCCGACTTCGTCAAACTTGCCGAGAGCTACGGGCACGTCGGCATCAAGGTGGAGGAGCCCGGCGACGTCGAGCCGGCGCTGAAGGAAGCATTCAAACGCAAGAACGACTTGGTGTTCCTCGATTTCGTCACCGACCAGACAGAGAATGTCTATCCGATGGTCCAGGGCGGCAAGGGCTTGACCGAGATGATTCTTGCAGAGGAGCTGTAAGCCCGACACGCGCGGGTTCGATCAACGTTGGCTGAAGGGAGCCTGGTCCGGCGGCGCCACGAGCGCCGCGTCACAAGGCGCGCGAAATGCGTCGGGGCTGGGCCTCAGCGAGGGAACAATGCGACACATCATTTCCATCATGCTCGAAAATGAGCCCGGGGCTCTTTCGAGAGTCGCGGGTCTGTTCTCCGCGCGCGGGTATAACATCGAAACGCTCACCGTGGCGCCGACCGAAGATGAGTCGCTTTCGCGCATGACCATCGTTACGACCGGCTCGGACGACGTGGTCGAGCAGATTACTAAACAGTTGAACAAGCTCGTCGAGGTGGTCAAAGTAGTCGATCTGTCGGAAGCCGCCCACATCGAGCGCGAGCTCATGCTGATCAAGGTCCGGGCGATGGGAAAGGAGCGCGAGGAGGTGAAGCGCATGTCCGATATTTTCCGGGGTCGCATTATCGACGTCACCGAGAATACTTACACCATCGAGCTCACGGGCACCGGAGCCAAGCTCGATGCTTTCATTCAAGCGCTGGAGCACAGCGCCATCCTGGAGACAGTGCGAACCGGCGCGTCGGGCATCGGGCGCGGCGAGAGGGTCTTGAAGGTCTGAGCCCGCGCGTCGCAGAACCAAGAGGGAACAGCATGAAAGTCTATTACGAAAAGGACGCGGACCTGTCGCTCGTCAAGGGCAAGAAGGTCGCGATCGTGGGTTACGGGTCGCAAGGACACGCCCACTCCCTGAACCTGCACGACTCGGGAGTGAAAGTCACGGTCGGTCTGCGAAAGGACGGCGCCTCCTGGGACAAGGCAAGAAAGGCCGGCTTGAAGGTCGAGGAGGTTTCGGAGGCGATCAAAGGGGCCGACTTCGTGATGATGCTGATGCCCGACGAACACATCGCTGCCGTCTACAAATCAGAAGTCGAACCCAATATCCGAAAGGGCGCGACGCTCGGATTCGCCCATGGGTTCAACATCCACTACGGGCAGGTCATGCCGCGCGAGGATCTCGACGTCGTGATGATCGCGCCGAAAGCTCCCGGTCACACCGTGCGCTCGACATACGCGCAGGGCGGCGGCACGCCGATGCTGATCGCGGTGCATCGCGACCAGAGCGGAAAGGCGCGCGATCTCGCCCTGTCCTACGCGGCCGCGATCGGCGGCGCTCGAGCGGGGGTGATCGAAACCACGTTCAAGGAAGAGACGGAAACCGACCTGTTCGGGGAGCAGACGGTGCTTTGCGGCGGCTGTGTGGAACTCGTCAAGGCAGGTTACGAGGTACTCACCGAAGCCGGCTACGCGCCGGAAATGGCGTACTTCGAGTGTCTTCACGAGCTGAAGCTCATCGTCGACCTGATGTACGAGGGCGGCATCGGCACCATGAACTACTCGATCTCGAACAACGCCGAGTACGGGGAATACGCGACGGGACCGAAGATCATCACCGAAGAAACCAAGAATGCAATGCGCTCGGCTCTCGCTCGCATCCAGTCGGGCGAATACGCGAAGGATTTCATCCTGGAAAATCGCGCCGGCGCGCCGATGCTGCTCTCGCGGCGCCGCATGACCGCCGAGCATCCGATCGAAATCGTCGGCGAAAAGCTCAGGGCGATGATGCCCTGGATCAAGAAGAACAAGTTGGTCGATCAATCGCGGAACTAGGGCGACCGAGAGATCGGCGAAGCGCAAAGCCCGCAATGAGCGCGAGCTATCCGCACCCCATCATTGCGCGCGAAGGCTGGCCTTTTCTCGCCGCGACGGTTGTCGTGGCGGCCGCAGCGGGCTGGCTGTTCGGCTGGTGGTCGGCTCCGATCTGGCTAGCCGCGCTTTTCGTTTTGCAGTTTTTTCGCGACCCGCCGCGGCAGGTGCCCGGCGACGCGCACACCGTGGTCTCGCCCGCCGACGGACGAATCGTAGCGGTGGAGCGGGCCCGCGATCCCTACCTCGAGCGCAACGCCATCAAGGTCAGCGTCTTCATGAATGTCTTCAACGTCCATTCCAATCGCTCGCCCGTGGACGGCCGGGTGCAAAAGCGCTGGTACCATCCCGGGCGCTTCATCAATGCCGCTTTCGATAAAGCCTCCCTGGAGAACGAGCGCAATGCGCTGTGGCTGCGTACGACCCGGGGTGTGGACGTGACCTGCGTGCAAGTCGCAGGCCTAATCGCGAGGCGCATTCTGTGCTATGTCCACGAGGGAGACAGTCTGGCAAGGGGTCAAAGGTTCGGGTTCATCCGCTTCGGCTCCCGCGTGGACATTTACGTCCCCGAAGACGCCAATCTCGTGGCCGCACTGGGAGACAAGGTTTACGCGACCAGCACGGTGATTGCCACACTGCCGCATCATGCTCGAGCCTAATCCACGCAGACCGTTGTTGAACACCGAGATCCGCCGCCGCGGAATCTACCTCTTGCCCAATCTTTTCACGACCGCGGCGCTGTTCGCCGGTTTCTACGCCATCGTAATGGCGATGAACCAGCGCTTCGACAACGCCGCCGTCGCCATCTTCGTCGCCATGATCCTGGATACCCTCGACGGTCGGGTGGCGCGACTGACGCACACCCAGAGCGCGTTCGGTGCGGAGTACGATTCCTTGTCCGACATGGTGTGCTTCGGCGCCGCGCCGGCCTTGGTCATCTACGAGTGGGCGCTCAAGGACTTGGGGCGCTTCGGCTGGATTGCGGCGTTCGTTTACTGCGCCGGGGCGGCGCTGCGGCTTGCCCGCTTCAACACCAACATCGAAGTGGTCGACAAGCGCTTCTTCCAGGGTCTGCCGAGTCCGGCGGCAGCGGCGCTGGTGGCCGGATTCCTGTGGCTTGCGAGCGACAACAAGATTCCCGTCGACGACTACGGCGTGCCCTGGGTGGCCGCGTTCCTGACCCTCTACGCGGGACTGACGATGGTGAGCAACGTGCCTTTCTACAGCTTCAAGGATATCAACCTGCGGCGTTCGGTCCCGTTCTTCGTGATCCTGCTAATCGTCCTCGGCTTCATCCTGATATCCACGGACCCGCCGATCGTCCTCTTCCTGCTGTTTGTCGCATACGGGCTGTCCGGGTACGTGTATTGGCTGTGGAAGAAGCGCCGCCCCCGGGATGCCGCGCGGTTGCAGTAGCCCAGGAAACCCGTTATATTGCCCCGCATGCATTTCCGCACCATCGCTCTCAGCCTCACCCTAGGCAGCCTGCCCCTGGCAGGTCTGCTGCTGCGCCTCGCGCGCACATAATCCCAAACCCAATTCGGCAGTACCCGGTCGCGGCGCAAGCAGGCGCCGCGGAACGATCGCAAGCATTCGATGCGGAGCAGCACCATGAAAGAACGATTGATCATATTCGATA
>WNFI01111112.1_pt1 | contig 12173 bp, 11 predicted proteins | sample 5400471 | NCBI WGS metagenome assembly WNFI01 (sample SAMN13153348, study PRJNA577476) | soil metagenome | isolation source: 100 cm saprolite on Douglas fir-dominated hillslope | place: USA:California | collected 2013-09-17 | reverse complement strand
GGACGCATCTTCCAGACCGTGACAACGTCGCGGCAGATTCAGTTCGGGCTCAAGCTGACATTTTGAGCTCCGCGATGCTCTTGGCATGCCGGTCCCAGATATTTTCCGAATTGGACAGCATTTTGGCGCCAGCAATTGCATCCGGTATGTAGAAGGCCGCGATTATCGAGCTGGTGAAACGATACGTCGGGGTTATGGCCAGTGGCCGTAACGTTTTCGGGTGCGGCGTTGGGTGCAGTCGTCACACCTTACTCGATCTCAGCGGACCTGTGGCTTGCGACCGCAATCTCCGCCGTGTGCAGTGCAGCGTTGTTTCGGTCCGTGCGCGGTGCCGACCACGCAGCTAATCGAGTCATCAAGTGAAGTCGGCTGCTTTGTCCGGCCCGGAGGCCGTAATTCCTCTTCTTAGGTCTCTCAGGCAACTTGGAATTCATTCGAGTGTGCCGCCCATCGCATGGATGACCTCGTCATGGGCCTCGAAGTAGTCGAGCTGTGACTGGAGGAGGAGCGCCTTGGCATCGGATTCCTGAGCTCTTGCGGTATCCGCCTGCGAGTTCAGCGCCGCTCCTCGTATGAGTTCCTGCTGACGCACACGATTCGATTCTGTACGCAGCGAAAGGACTTCTTCGGACACCTTCAGCATCTGCTGCGTCCTTTCCAGCTTGTTGAACGCTATTTGGACCGAGACCTCGACCGCATCCGTCAGCTTCGCGAGGTTCTCTTTCGCTTGAGACAACTGCGCCTGACGTTCGTGAACTACGGCCTTCTTGCGACCCGAGTCGAACACGTCATAGCCGAAGTGAACACCAAAGGTACCGAAGTTGCGTGCCAAGAACGGGACATTTTCCTGGTAGCTGTAGCGGGCAAAGGCCTCAACATCGGGAACCCACATATCTGTCTTCGCCAAACGGACCGCGGCCTCAGCTTTCTGCACCTCAGCACGAGCCGCAAGGACTTCCGGATGTGAGGCCATGGCAGCGCTAACACATTCCTCGCGCGGGCAGGTGTCCTGAAATTCAGGAACAGCAGGATCCAGATCCAGCGTGGTGGTCAGTGGCAGGCCTGTCAAGTCGTTGAGCTTCAGCTTTAGATCTGACAGCTGAAGGTCGTTAGCCAACATCTCTTGCGTGGCTTGCAGCAATTGCGCGCGGCTGTCGATCAACTCCTCTTGGAGCGTGCTGCCGAACTTCACCTGCTCCACCCGCTCGCTCTGAAGGTCTTCGGAGGCCTTTATTCGCGCTTCGGTGGCGCTGCGGTGCGCCTGAACGATCAGAATGTTGTAGTAGACCTGATGGACCGCGAGCGCTACATCGTTTCCTGTAAGCTGCTCCTTCTCACGCGAGACTTTTAACTCGGCTTGGGCCAAATCGTTTTCCCGTTTGATTTTGAGCAGCGTCGTCAACGGTTGGGTGATCTGGGTTCCGCTGGTCGTAAGGGTCTTGCCGCCCTGGTTGATGATCGCGTTTACAGCTGGAATCGGCGTTCCCCCGGCGATGCCGAGACTACCGGACTTGATCTGAATCAACTCTGTGTCGGTCATATGCATGAAGCTGCTGTCATTCCGTATCGATGGAAAATACGAACTCTTCGCAACCTCCTTCGCATGCTGTTTCTCCTCCACCGTGTAGCCGGCGATTCGGATATCGTGGTTGCGCTGGAGCGCCAGTTGAACAGCTTCCCGAAGTGTGATGTGGCGTGGAGGCGCGTTGTTACCTGTTTCCTGGGCCGCCGCAGTGCAGGCGAAGAAGGCTATCGCTACTAGCGAGAATATTGCGGCATTTCGTTTCATGAATTCGACTCCTTATGGGCGGCGGAAATCTGCTGCATATTGCTGAGTTCGCCGAAGTTCAAAGGCGACTTGCGCAGCAAAGCGACAAAGATCAAGGCGCATGCACAACTCCACGCGATCAGTAGAAATCCGTCGACAAGGCTCAGGCTGTACGCTTGCAACCGCAGTCGGGCTGCGATCAGACCGACCGCGCGGGCGCCTGCGGCAGCCATGCCCGACGATTTGGCAAAGACACCTGCCGTAATCGCATGAATGTTCTGATCGGTGATCCAGTTGCCACTGCCGACATGGACCCCCAACAGGTTTGAGTGCAGCTTTTCCTTCTGAGCTATGAAGTGACCCATGTAGATGGCGCCTGCTGTGCCGCCAAACAGGCGAATGGTGTGAAAGAAGGCTGAAAAACTCAAGGCCCACTCTGGTTTCGCTAAGCCACCGGTAAAGATTGCTTGCAGCACTATGCAGCCGACTAGTCCAATAAAAGCAAACGCTTGCCCGACGCCAGTAAGCAATTCGGTACGGTAGAAGTTCTCGGCCGACCACGCGCTGGTGTACTGTGAGCTCAACCAGGCAGCGAATGCGGTACAAGCAAGTCCGATGGCGAAGAGCACCCTGGGGTCATGTTTGCGTAACAGCAGAAGCGCAGCGATAAACGCGATGGGTATAAGGGGAAGAGCGCTCCAGATGATCGCGGGGCCAATTTGGTCGGCTTCCAACCCGCGGATGGCCAGCGACTGTGGGACCAGGATAATGGTTGTGCAGAGCGTGAACCGGAACCAAAAGAGCAGGCAGCCCAGTAGTATGGTGTTCCACTTCAGTAGATAAGGCAGCGCCACGAGAGGGTTGGGAGCGCGTAGCCTCCGAACAAGTGCACACAGCAGAAAGAAAGACCCGGACCAGAACCAGGCATTGAACTCGCCCGAGCACCACCAATCGAGTCGCTGGCCTTGCTGAAGGGCGGCAAAAATCAGAGCCAATCCGGCACTCAGGTACAGGAACCCAACGAAGCTTGGAGCAGGGCCGCTCTTCTTGCGCGGCGGCATCGGCGGAATGCCGAAGTAGATACATATCATCACTACCGGCGCAATCACAGCGGAGTTCCAGAACATCCAATGCCACGACAGATGGTCTCTGTACCAGCCGTAGAGCGAGGGGGCGATGTTCACGGCTCCGTCCACAAAGGTCGCGTAGAGGGCAATGGTGAAAGGAAGGTATCGCAGCGGAATGTTGCGAAGTGCGAACGTCAGCGTGAGCGGATAGAAGGTACCTGAGGTAAGGCCGGCAACAATGAGTGCGACGACGAGCAGACTGTAGCTGTGGATGAGGGGGAGAAAGATAGAAGTTATCGTGAAGAGTCCTGCCGCAAACAGCAGTATTCGCCGCGGCCCGAGCAGACCTCCAAGGTAAACACTGAAGGGGCCGATAAACATGAGCGATGCATTGTAGGCACTGTCGAGCCAGGCGCCGTTGTCGAAGCTGATGCCAATGTGGCCCTTCAAATCAGGAAGGCCAAGACTGAGCATGCGACCCGCAAGGGTGACGAGTCCGGCGCCGGTGACGACTCCAAGGATACCGAGAAGAGGACGCGTCGACACTTCGGACGGGATGGCCGCGGCGGTAGCGCGCGCGATGTCTACCGCAGACGGGCGAACGGTGATGGTCGAAGCTGCCATAGGTTTCCGGTTACCGTCTGGTGCGGACGGCTGCTACCACGGAGAGTCCGGGACGCAGTTTCGTCGCGAAAGTCGAATCGTCCAGCGCGATCTTGACGGGAACGCGCTGGACGACTTTAGTGAAGTTGCCGGTTGCGTTATCAGGTGGCAGCAGAGCGAATTGTGATCCGCTGGCTGGAGCGATCTCGACCACCTTGCCGCCAATGAGTTGCCCCGGATATTCGTCGATGCGAAGCTCTGCAGAGTCACCAACCTTTACATTGGTCAACTGGGTTTCGCGATAGTTCGCTTGCACCCACTTTGTGAGCGCAACAAATGAAATCACCTGCGTGCCTGGGGAGACGAGTTGCCCAGGCCGAACTTGGCGTTCGCCCACAGTGCCGTCGCCTGGAGCGTAAATTTTGGCGTAGCCAAGGTTCACCTGGATTGCGGCGAGGTTCGCCTGCTTCGCGCGCAGATCGGCCTGAAGTTGCGTCTCCTGGGATTCGAGGACGGCTTTGCTGCGGCGCTCGGCCTCGGCAGCGAGCTCACTACTACGCAACATGGTTTGGGCCTGATTGAGATCGGCGTCACGGCTAGCGAATTGGCCTGACAGGTTTCCTTCCGCGGCGACGGCCGCCTCGAGACTCTGTTGAGTAGTCGAATGAGTCTGATAAAGACCTTCCTGGCGTTTACGTTCAGAGCGAGCACGAGTCAACTCAGCCTGGACAGCATCCTTGCCAGCTTCGGCAGCTGCAATCTGCGCCCTTGCCTGATCGATACCGGCCAGCGCTTTGTCTATGCGCGCATCCTGCAACTGACGCTGGCGAAGATTTTCCTCAATGCCGGCACCCGCCGCTTCAACTGCCGCTTTGGCTTGATCCACCTGCGCCTGATAGTCATCATCCTGCAATTCGACGAGTAGATCGCCCTTGTGTACTTGCTGGTAGTCTGCCACGTCGACTGCGCGCACGATGCCCGCCACCTTGGTGCTGAGCGGAGTAAGGTCGCCGCGAACGTAAGCATCATCCGTGACCTGTTCTACCTTTCCACCTTCCCATGCATTCCAATTACGCGTGATGGTGACCAAAACGGCCAAAGCGAGAAGCACCACGAGGATTGGCGTTATGTAGATCTGCCACTTGACACCCTGGCGAGGCACTGCCTGATCTGTCCTGATGTTTGGCGGCACCGGTTTCGATATGGGCAGCGCGGATCCAGCAGACACTGGTGAGGTAGACATTAAACGTGCTCCTTGAGAATTAAGAGATCTCGAAGCGTTGGAGTTCTCACGACTCAATTGGAGCAACTACAGTTCCACTCACGAAACGAACAATAGTCAACGCGAATCCCAGGCTTCTGCTCGCAATCGGAACAAAATGGTTTCTTCTCGTTGAAAAAGCCGATGGCCCCTGCATCTCCATAACGCGCCATGTCACATGACACGTGACACTTGACACCGTGTGCCACTGGACTCCGCCTTGCAAGCTGGGCTTCTCGGAATTCCGGCTCCAGCAGCGGTTAATGCCCGCGGCGACGATTCGAGACCTGCCCCGGTTGAGAGATACACGATGTCGCTCGATTGGAATCGTGCATGCTGGAGAGTTTACGTTGTTGACAATTGCGGGCAGCACTCGCGCCCAACTCTAGTTTCGCTGTAAGGAAGGAACCCATGAACCAAAAGAAAGTTCTTGTGATCACTCTGATGTTAATTGCATTCGCAGCGACAAGTTCAGCATTGGCGCAGAATTCGTCGTCGGCCAAGAAGGACGCGCCCAAAAGCGCGACCGCAGACGACGCCTCCCAACCACACACTGACGACTTCATCGAACTTTTACGCAAGGATGTAAGATCCCAGAAGAAGCAAATCATCGCTGAGAATATGGACCTGAGCGATGCTGAGGCAGAGAAGTTTTGGCCGGTCTATGATCTGAACAGTCAATTATGCAGCTGAGATTGAAATACATGCCTGCGTTCCGCAAAGTGCTCTCCGGCAGGGAAACCGCATTGTTTTATCAACTTGACTGGCGGCTCGGACTGGCGATCGAGGTACAACTGGTGCAAGTGCCGCTGATCAATCAATGATCGACGCAGCATTTCGCAGTGATAAAGCCTCCCGCATGGAATGGATAGACATGCAGGAGCCGTTTTTGTGCGGTGCTTTTGCTCGGCCTGAAATCCATCCGCAGAAGGACGCAGGAAGCTTCGGCTAGTTGGACTGCTGCTGTTTGTGCGGATGCCTGTGACCTTCCTGGAACCCTAAGACGCTCGCATGCGGATCCGTCCTCCTTCTTCTAGTCGTCTTGGGGAACAGACCGCCAGAACGAAGGAAAGAATTACGTCTTCGCACGCACCGGTTCCAGACTTCACTCGAGCGTGGTCTCCATAATACTCAGTCTCGTGTGCCCACTCTGCATATCAAGCGAAATAGAGTTTCGCTATGTCGGGTTTTTCGGAGAGACTGGGGCCAAGAGCAGAGACGGGATTAGTCCGTCGAATCGAAGAATGGAGAGCCGCGTCCCCTTAGGCTCGGCGGACAAAGTCGCTCGCCTGGAAAAATTGGCTTCTGGAGAGAGCAAGCGATCAACTCGCCCGTTTCGATATCGACACACTCTGTTCCAAAGTGAAATCGAGTAACGTCTCACTGGGGATCTTCACTTGCTCACCTTTGGTGATGATCTCCGAACCGGCACCCACTCCGGCGCCTGTTCCAGCTCCGATTGCCGCCCCTTTGCCACCGCCGGCAATTGCACCGATGATGCTTCCAATTGCAGCTCCGCCGACGGTTCTTTTGGCCGTACTTGCTCCTTTAGACTTGCCAGTCAATTCGTAGTCGCCTGTCACGAGGGGCACAATCTTGCCATCCACCACAATTCCGGTAAGCGCCACTTTCAGCTCAGACCTTCCGTTGAAAGTCCCGGTTTCCTTGGACTCTTCCACTCTCCCATAGACGTCTGCGCCCTTCGCCGCCACCACGTTGTCATCCACAATCAGGGGCTCTTCGAGAGAAGCCTGGAAGCGATCTCCCAGGTGATTCTTGGCGGAGTCAATGGCGTCGATGGTGCGCACCGAGATTCTTGTTCCGGCGGGAATGGTCACGTAGGAGTGAGGCTTCGCAGCTTCTCTTGCCGAGACTGACCCGTACGACTGCCCATCCGACGGCACAGAGACCCCCGCGCCTTCGGGCCCGGAATCGAACCGGAGAGCACGGATATCGCCAACGCTGTAGCTCTGCATCGACGACCCAACCTGGAAGTTGATGCTGTTCTGGTTGCCTCCCATGAACTTACCCTTGATCAGACTTCCATTTTTCAACTCCAAAGAGTCTGCCACGGCAGCCGAAACAACCAGGCACATCGCAAAAACCAACCCGAATTTCTGCCTGCAATTCATCATGATTTTCCTAGATATCGTATTGAACTCATTTCTTTTTTTCGAGAGGTGCAAGCCGCTAGTTGCCGATTCTTTCTTTTTCCGCCGCCAGTTCGACGCCATTGGCTTTTTTGAGGCCATTGCGGTCAACCAGGCTTGCAAAATCATCCGCGTTGAATGGATAGGTTAGAGCGGATTCCTGTCCCGTAGCATTCAACGTGAGATCGACGCGCCGATTGTATGCAAGCACCAGGTTCCCCAACTTTTTCAGCACAGTCTGCCTTGTCTCGGTACTCAATGCGGCGTCCTGGTCGAGCAGTTGCTTGACCTTGTCTGTGCTCAAGTTGTTGTCCTTGCCAAATGCTTGTGTCTCGATGTTTTCCGTAGGAACTCCTTGCTCGACCAAGAACTGTTTCGCGAGTTCGGCCCGCCGTTCCGAGAGTAACTTGTTGTAGGTTTCGGGTCCCCTCCGATCGGCATGTCCCGAGAGCACGAGATGCGCGTCACTCTTAATAAGCGAGGTACTTCTTGAATTCCTCCGCAACAGTTTGAAGTGTCTCCTTTTCACTCGGAAGCAGGGCTGCTTCCGAACCAGCTCTTCGTGGCCGATCGGTCGGAAAGAATACGCTCCGCAACGAAAGAGCGCCTGGCTCAATCGATCCCACAATGCGAAGAGCAACGGTCTGCGTCTGGATTCCGCCGCAGTCGTTGGTTGCCTTCAACGTGTAGGAGACTGTCTCGTCCACTGGGCCTGGATCGGTCTTTTGCGGAGCAAGCGTCAGAGTGCGGCTGCCAGAGGTCTCGACCCCACCCAGCGAGTCGATCGCAACTGTGGAGGCATTCGTGGCTGACCAACTTATGGCCGCACTATCGTCTTCGACTACTTTGTCGCCCACACGCTTGTACTGGATCACGGAGGGTGACAGCTTGAGATCTGCCTGAACAGCCGCGTTCACATTCACGGCCACACTTGAGTCCGCAGTTCCACCTGGCCCCACGGCCTTCAGGGTATAAGTCGTTGTTTGCTTGGGTTGGACTGCCTGTTCCCCCGTACTAGGAACCGGTCCGACCGGGCCGATTTCCACTTGGGGCGCATCGGATGAGGTCCACTTGAGTTGGGATACGTCCCCACAATTCAGTTCTGCGGCGCTCGCCTCCAGCGCTGCGATAGGTTTGGCTACCGCCACAGTTGCGCTGGCAACGCCCGTCCTAAATCTTGGCACCCCCGTCGCCAGCTTTTCGCCGCGATGCCAGGGAACCATTTTTTTCACACCGTTTGGAAGCTCGACAATGGTGCGTATTGAACTCATCACCATGTCCCACAAAGAAATCTGGAGTTTTTCCATTTAGCAGCACTGCGTCCCGATCTCCGCCCTTAATGCTGATTGCCCCGAACTGCCCGGACACTCTCTCGCCGACCGCGTGCGAACTCACTTCGAGATTGGCGGTCTTTCCTGCTTCGATGTTGACTGTGCGCGTTACCGGCGTAGAACCGTAGTTCACAATTTCGATCTTATGTTCCCCCACGCTAAGACTCAGAGAGGGATGCTTACTGGCTTCGCTGATCGCTCGATCGTCCACGAAGACATACGCCTGTTTCGGACGGACCCGCAGATTCAGCTTGCCATTCTGGGCACGTGCAAAGGTTGAGCCCAAGGCAAAAACAAGGGCGGATACGGTGAGCGGCGACGAATAACGAAAGGATGACATGTTCATCTCCTAAAGAAGTTGGGGTGGAACGCAGCTCAATACGCTGCCGTTGTCACGCACGGACGTACAATCGCATGCCGGTGGCTATTTGCGCCGGCGCTTTGCTCCTGTCCAGGCCTGTTGCAATCAAGATTCCATCTGGCGGCGAAAAGCAGTCGGGGCGCTCTGAACTCATTCAGGCGACGTTTTGACAAGATGTTCCGCGTACCTGGGCAGTAATGCTGATCTCTGTTCCCTCATTCTCAGTTTCTACGTCAAGATCGACTCCGGTGCTTGCTTCCATTCGATAGGGTCGTGTCTTCGCCTCCATGTATGCGCCAATATTCCCTCTCGCTTCCGTCTGTATCCCGTTGGCGTGTAAGGAACCAGAAGACAAGTCTTAATGAGGCAATGCATAACGCGAATGACACTAAAATGACTATTGCCAAGGCGAGCCACTCACCCGCGCGAGAACCGAAAATATAGTTTCTGAACCAGTTCACTACAAACTCCTTCAATGGATGCGACAACGATGAACAAGCAGAGATAGAACCTCCGGACTCAGGGAAGTTACTTGAAGCTCAATGCCTCCACGGTCAAGTCGCCGGACTCGTCGATCTATCGAATGTTTAGTTTCGCTCAGCTGCCGTGGGGCCGGTCGCCACATCCGCGGGCATTGGACTCAGCAGGTTCTTGATCGCCCGTTCCATCGTGCGGTTCATTTCAGAAACCACCGCTGGGACATCGCGGTTATTTACGTCTCCTACCTCCGAAACGGCGTTGGTCCAAACGGTCAGCCCCGTAGCGAGATTTGTCATCTGAGCGGAGATTGCGACTTCAACCTTGACGCCACCCGCGTAGTCGATTTCCTCAAGCTTCTCCAATCGTCCGCTAAGTACATATTCGATGTCGGGGCGACCGTCGTAGAGCTTGACACGGGCAAAGTTTCCACTGGCGCGAAGGTGCTCAGTTACTGAGTTGGTCACGAACTCACAAGGGTTAATTGCCCAACGATGGTAAGCATAGAATCCGATTTGCTCTGGAGATGGTTTGTACGCAATGGCTCCCTGCCTCAGGTAGGCGGGCGCGCGGAATTCACGGATTGCCACCGCGGCGTGCACGTTTTCCGCAGGAGGCGGATCCGGCGGCGCAGGCAGGTTGAGGGTGTAGTAGCTTGGATACCTCACCCTTCCTCCACAACCGGCCAGGATTACCAGAGCTGCGAGACAGAAAATAATCGTCGTCACAGTTCTTCTCATACTCATCCGACGGCGCTGCGCGCCGAAACCGGTGAGGACACCTGTCTCTTCAATCGACCGCATCATTTCGGCACCTTCCTATCTTCGGGCTGTTTGACACGAATCAAACTCCACGGACGCTGTTTCACTGACTCGGTCAACTGATCGAGGTTTTCCGTTGCCGTCCGCAGGTTTTCTAGATCTTTGCGGACGGGCTCGCGGACATCGCTGACAGTGCCATTCACGTTTTGAATGGTCTCATCGGCGTGCTGGCTCAGTGCATTCAACTGATCGGCGAGATGATCGATCTTTGGCCGCTCGGTGGCGAGCATTGCGTTGACGTTATCAAGCAGGACTCGGATCTTCTGCTGATTGGGTTGGCCCGTCACACTATTCAGGTTTGCAAGCAGCGTATGCGCGTCACCGCTGATTCCTTGCAGTTCGCCGCGCACCTCGGTGATCAAGCCGTTAGCGTTGTCTGCAACGACCGCCATTTTGCCGGCTATCTCGTCCAGGCTCGCGGCCTCCTGCGATGGAATGGCTGACCCAGGGGATAGACGCCTTGCATCGTTGCTGCCGGTAGTGATGGAGAGCGCGGCGCCACTCATGACACTCACGAGCCCTAGTTTGGCCACGGACTGTTCGTTCAGCGGCGTGTTTTGTTTCACGTCCAGCAGAATTTCGATCTTGGTTGGATCAGAGCTCCAAGGTCGTACCGCTCTTATTTGTCCCACGTTGATCCCACCAAACAGCACTTGTGCGCCTGGCTCGAGCCCGCCGGCGTAACGAAGATAAGTCCGGTATGGAACGGTGTGTCCCCCCAACTGCGCGCTGATAAGGTAGATCACGGTAAATGCGCGATCGAGAAACTGGCGCACGCGCGGATTTTGACTTGCTTTGAGTTCATCTTTTGTGCCGACCGAGCTGAATGAGCCCTGATACAACATGGCGATGCGGTCGGCGATGCGGAACGCGCTCGGCAGTTCGTGAGTAACGACAATGACTGTCATTTGTAAAGCTTCCTTAAGGAGCAGAATCAATTCATCGAGTTCCGCGGCGACGATAGGATCGAGTCCGGCCGATGGCTCATCGAGCACCAAGATTTCAGGGCCGAGGGCAAGCGCGCGCGCCACGGCCGCGCGCTTTTTCATGCCACCCGAGAGTTCGTTGGGAAGTAACTTGCCAAACTCCGCGAGACCGACTGCGGCCAGCTTCATCCACACCACAAGGTCAATGATTGAGGGTGCAAGGCGTGTGTGTTCACGCAGCGGCAAAGCGACGTTATCTTCGACTGTCAACGAGTTGAACAAAGCTGCGCTTTGAAAGGCAACGCCGATCGACAGGTGAGCCTTCTTCAGGTCGGACTGTGAGCAACGCGTAATATCAGTACCCTTTACGTGGACGCTGCCCGACTTGGGGCGCTCCAGCCCGATGATCTGACGCAACAGAGTGCTCTTTCCGGAGCCACTGCCACCCAACAGCACCATCGTCTCTCCGTCCTCGATGTCGAGATTCACACCATTCAGGACGCGCCGACCGTCGTATTCAACCACGAGATCACGAATGGAGATGATGGGCATCAGAGTTTCACCGTGAAATAAAAGATTGCGGTGGAGACTGCATCCGCGACGATGACTAGGAAGGTCGACTTCACCACTGCACTGGTGGTGGAGCGACCGACCGAATCAGGGCCTCCGCGGACACGAAACCCTTCCAGGCATCCAACGTGAGCAATGATGGTTGCGAACACCACGCTCTTGATCAATCCGGTGATCACGTCGCGCAAGTTGATCGAATTGAACACATAGTGGACGTATAACAGTGGGGCCAGCCGAGTGCTGAAGAACATGAACACGCCGCCGGCCAAAATGCCGAAGAAATTCGAAATGATGCTGAGGCAGGGGACCGAAATCAAAGCTGCCAGATACTTGGGCGCGAGCACAAACTCCACCGGCTCCAGCGCCATGACGCGGAGGGAATCAAGTTCCTCGGTGACTTTCATGGTCCCGATTTCAGCCGCGAATGCCGAGCCGGATCGTCCGCTCACGGCAATTGCGGTGAGCAGTGGGCCAAGTTCGCGCGTAAAGCCGACGGCGACCAAGTCAATGACGTATTGCATAGCTCCAAAGCGGCGCAGTTCAGACGCTCCTTGCATCGCGAGAATGAATCCAGTGCAGATCGCCATCAACGAAACCATAGGCATTGCATCGACGCCGATTTCCAGCATCTGCCTCACCGTCGCCTGCCAACGGTAACGATTTCCTACAAACGGCAGCGCTCGTCCCATGGCCCGCAACGTGGCCCACAGTTGAATATTCAGACTTCCGACGTAGTCGAGATGTTCGATCGTTCTTTCGCCGACGTGTTCGAGAACATTGGCCATCAATAGACCTTCCCTTTGCAGTCGCTGGTTTCGAATAGAGCCAGCACGCCCGT
>WNFI01235476.1_pt2 | contig 12174 bp, 12 predicted proteins | sample 5400471 | NCBI WGS metagenome assembly WNFI01 (sample SAMN13153348, study PRJNA577476) | soil metagenome | isolation source: 100 cm saprolite on Douglas fir-dominated hillslope | place: USA:California | collected 2013-09-17 | reverse complement strand
CAAACCCAGCCCTACCTCGCGTCTCCAAACCCCAGCACCCGCTGCTGCCAAGCCGCCTCGAGCGCGCGGTCGGCGAACGCGATGCAGTCTCCGTCCGCGCGGCGGCCAAGCTCCGCAAGCTGCTCCGGCGCGACCCCGCCGACGATGCGCGCGCCGGGCAGCTCCACGCCGAGCCGCTCGGCATCGCGCAGCCCCTCGGCTGCCGTCTGCTCGCGGAACACCTGCGCCTTCTCGCGGATCGCCTCGATCCAGTCCGGATCGAACGCTCCCCGCAGCACTACCGCAATGCGCCTCGCCAGATCCTCTCCTCTGAGCGCGAGGACGCGCGAGACGTAGCTGGGCGTCCCCGAATCCAGCCGGGCGCGCACCAGGTCGAGCAGGTCCAGTGGAAACGGCTCCTCCGGAGCGAGCACGACGTCGAGCGTCGCGTAGGGATCGATGCGCAGCCGAAGGTCGAGGGCCGCCGCGATCTCCGCCCGGCGCGCGAACAGGTCCCGCCCCTCGAACCAGAGCGCGACGTGCTGCGCGCCAGGCGCCTGCGGCGAGAAGCCGTCGAGCCCGCCGTCGATCAGATGCGGGCGCGGCCACTCGTCGAGCCGCCGCCCGAGCCGCGCCTCTGCCGCGAGCAGCGTCGCGCGCAGCGCGTCCTCCGAGAACGCCGCCGTCCGCTGCACCCGGTACGGGGGCGCAGGATCGAAGACCACGCCGTCCTCCATCGCCGTCGCGCGCATCGCCGTGCCAGGCAAGAGCGAGAGGGGAAACACCTGCGCCTCGGCCGCGAGCCCGTGCGCATCGAGGAAGTCCATCCCGCGCAGCACGTCATCGGGCGTGTCGCCCGGTAGGCCGATGATCAGATCGACCAGGAGCTCGATGCCTTCGCCGTGCAGCATGCGCGCCGCCTCGGCCACCTTTTCCGGCGAGCCGCCGCGACGCACCCGCTTGAGGGTGCCGCGGTTGACCGACTGCAGCCCGATCTCCAACCGGTCGAAGCCGGCCTTCTTCAGCATCCGTGCCTGCGCAGCGGTCAGGCCCTCGGCGCGCACCTCGGCGAAGAAGGTCAGAGCCCGGGAAGGATTCTCGCGCGCCAACGCCTCCAGCAGCGGCTCGAACTCCGGGCGATGGTTGAAGGTCGGATCGAGGAACACCACCTCTCGCGCGCCCTTGTCGCGCAACCCGGAGACCAGCGCCGCGCTGCGCTCCACCGACAGCACCCGCAGCACGCTGGACGAGCGCGGATAGAAGCAGAAGGTGCAATGCGAGCGGCAGCCGCGCACCGTCTCGACGTAGGTCGATCGCTGCGGCTCGACCGGCACCAGGTCTTCGAGGTACGGCGAGGGATAGGCGTCGAGCGGAAAGTTCGCCGCCGGCTGCGCGCCGAAAGCGGAGAGCCCGAGCGGCCGCCGCACGGCCACGCCGGGAAGGCCCAGCGGATCGCGCCCGCCGAGCAGCGCATCGAGGAGCTGCGCGAAGCTGTCCTCGGCCTCGCCGGTCACCGCCAGGTCGAAGCCGGCTTGCCCCAGCACGAAGGGATTGTCCGCGCTCACCTCCGGGCCGCCGACGAGGATCTTCGTGCGCGGCGAACGGCGCTTCACCTCGCGCGCCAGATGCAGGCTGCGCTCGGAATTCCACAGGTAGAGCGAGAAGCCGAGGTAGTCAGGCTCGTCGCGCGCGAGGTGGTCGGCGAGCAGCGTGTCGCCGAGCGCGTCGGTGATCGCCGGCTCGACCACTTCGAGCTGCAGGCGGCCTTCCAGCCCGTGCACGCGCGCCGAGACGGCGAGACAGCCGGCGGCGAGCGGCACGTTGCCGGTGGCGGCCAGCGCGGCGGGCGGCGGCACCGGAAGCTGGACCATGCGCAGCTTCTTCATCGCGACTACTGTAATCTGTAGCGCATGTTCGCGCTGACTTTCGACGACGGACCCGGTCCCGCCACCGGCGACCTGCTCGATCTCCTGCGCGCCGCGGGCGTGCGGGCGACCTTCTTCCTCCTCGGCCGCAACGTCGAGGAGGCGCCGTGGTGCGGCGATCCGGCGAAGGCGCGCGCGCTGGTCCTGCGCGCCGCGCGTGAAGGGCACGTCCTCGGCAACCACACGTATTCGCACTTCCGGCCCGACCGGTGGCCCGAGTTCGCCGCAGATCTCAAGAAGGGCGAGGCGGTGGTCCGCGCGGTGCGCGCCGAAGCAGGGCTGCCCGACGGTCCGGTGCCGTTCCGCATGCCCTACGGCATGCGCCTGGTCGAGCAGACGATGCCGTCGCCGGCGGGCACGCTCAACTTCGTCTCGCTCGATCCGAGGCTGCCGGCGCTCGCCAGCATCGGCCGCGCGCACCTGCACTGGACCAGCGACTTCGACGACTGGCTGCTCAAGCCGGACGAGGGGCCGAAGCTGGCGGCGAAGATGGCCGCGCACGTCGACCAATGCATCGCGCTCGGAATGGACGCAGTGCTCGATCTGCACGATTCGGGCACCGGATCGACCTCGGGCTACGCCCGCCCCGCCACCACGGACGGCGTGCGCCTCTTTCTCGCCGAGGCGCAGCGCCGCAAGTGGAAGAGCTTCACTATCCCGCAGTTCTAGTCGCGGTCAAAGTCGCGGTCGAGGTCGACGTCGAAATCGCGGTCGAGCTCGCGAACAGGAACAACTCAAGACGTCGCTACCGCGCCGGCTTTTCCGCGGAACCGTGGGGCCGCAAGCTGGCCTCGATGCGGCGATCCGGGACGAGCCAGATCAGGGCGACGGCGACGTAGAGCGCGTCCGAGATCCACGGGCGCACGAACGCGAGCGGGATCGCGGAAGCGTAGAGAAGGAGCGACGTCGTTCCCTTCCGATCCCTCCCGATCGCCTCGGCGACGGCAGAGTGTTTCCCCTCGTGCAGGACGATCTCGCGCAGCAGGATGGTGAACGCCACCGCCGCGGCCAGCAGGACCACCCCGTACGCTGCGGTGGGCGTGGACGCCGCGTGATTCTCTCCCATCCAGCCGGTGACGAAGGGCACCAGCGAGAGCCAGAAGAGAAGGTGCAGGTTCGCCCAGAGGATCTTGCCGTTGATGCGCGTCGCTGCGAGGAGCAGGTGGTGGTGGTTGTTCCAGTAGATGCCGAGGAATATGAAGCTGAGAATATAGTTGAGGAAGAGGGGCAGCATGGGCCGGATGGCGTCGAGTCCGTCCCCCGGCGGAATCTTCAGATTGAACACCATGATGGTGATCAGGATCGCGATCACGCCGTCGCTGAATGCCTCGAGACGCGCCTTGCCCATGATCCTCCGCTCCGCTCCCGGCGCGTCGTCCGGCCGCTTACGGCTTGCCGTTGTCGGGACGGCAGCGCTGTCCCGCCTTGTAGTCCGGGTGATAGTGGTGCTTCTTGGGCCGCGAGACGCACCTCAGGCACTGCGCGCGCTCGCCCTTGACCGCGGTGCCGGGCAGCCTCTCGCACTGCGCCGCCGTCCGCGACTCGTGTCCGGTGTCGTGGGCGAACGCGGACATCGAGAGCACTCCCGCTGCGATGGCGGTCCGGATCAGATTTCTCATCGTCTCCCCTCCTCGGCTCGCAGGAAATGCGAACGGAGGCGAGACTATCAGAGCAGCTTGTCGGGAGTAATCGGCAAACCGATCAGCGGCGCGCGAGGCGGACGGTGCGCTCGAAGCCGTCGTCGAGGACGCGCAGCGAGGCTTCGACGGTGCCGTCGGCGCCGCAGCGGTAGACCTCTTCCACCTCGGGGCCGCCCGACGCCAGGCGCTGGATGGGCACGCCCGAGAGGTCGGCGGCGCGCAACGCGGGGTCGAAGGGGAAGAGCACCTCGTCCCAGGCGGCGAGATTTCCTTCCGGGCGACCGCGCTCGATGCGCCCGCACTCGACGAAGCGATAATGACCGACGTTGTGCGCGGCGCGGTATCGCCGCGACACCTCCGCCGGCAGCGCCGTGTCCTTCGGCACCAGCACGTCGAAGGAGATGTCCTCGCCGGACAGGTTCTCGCGGAAGACGCCGAAGTGCCGGGTCAGCCGCTCGGCCAGCGAATACCCGGCGGCCTCATCGAGGTGGATGGCGAGCCCGATCGCGCAGGACCCGAACGGATGCGGCGAGCGCCGCACGCGGTGCGACCCGAACCGCTCGCGCAGCCGCCGGTAGACCGGCGGAAACGACGAGGCGCCGCCCACCACGTAGATACCGGCGAGCTCGCCCCACGCCACCGCGTCGTCGCCGCGCCGCGGGTCGCGCATCGCCGGCTCCATCGCCGCCAGCGACTGCTCGACCAGGCGCGCGCACGCCTCGTAGACGTCCTCGATGGGCAGCACCACGTGCTTGTCGCCCACGTCCAACGCGAACCGCCGGGTGTTGGGGTTGATCGCTTCCTTCTGCGCGCGCGCGTCGTCGAGCAATGCGCGGGTCACCTCTCCGCCGTGCCGCGCCAGCACCAGCCGCGCGATGGTCTCGTCGAAGTCGTCGCCGCCCAGCCGCGAGACGCCGGAGCTGGTGATCACCTCGTTGCTCTTCCCCTCCATGTGGATGAGCGAGGCGTCGAAGGTGCCGCCGCCGAGATCGTAGACCAGCACGTACTCGCGCTTGCTGGTGACCGTCTCGCGGAAGCGGTGCGCGTACTCGAAGCCCGCGGCGCTGGGCTCGTTGAGCACCGCCTTCACCTCGAAGCCGGCGCGGCGGTACGCGTCCATGGTCATCAGCCGCTGCGCGGTGGAGGCATTCGCGGGCACGCTGACGGCGGCTTCGATCGGCTCGCCCTTGCGCCCGCCCGCATTGGAACGGTGCATGATCTCGTCGCGCACGTGGGCGAGGAACTGCATGAGCAACTCGGTGAGCAGATACGATTTCCCGCCCAGCTCCAGCGCGGTGTCGGGCCGGGCGGCGTCGAGCAGCCTCTTGAACGACCGCAGCGCCGGCCATCCTGGATCGGCGGCGCCGAACCGCAGCGCGCCGCTCGGGTCGACGGAGACGATCGACGGAATCGCGTCGCCTTGCTCGAACGACACGATCGGATAGTTGCCGCGATCGACCAGCGCGACGACGGTGTGGGTAGTACCGAAGTCGATGCCGAGCCGCATGGGGAACAGTGTAACAGCAACTGCGTTAGTCAAACCGCGCCGGCTTGAGCATCGCGGCTGCGACGCGCGCGCGGTACTCCGAGCGCGGGATCTCCACGCAGCCCAGCATCGCCAGGTGCTCCGTCAGCACCTGCACGTCGAAGATCTCGAATCCGCGCTCGCGCAGCCGGTCGGCGCAAGAAGCGAACGCCATCTTGCTCGCCCCGGTCTTGCGGTGGAACATCGACTCGCCTGCGAACATCGCGCCCATGGCCATTCCGTAGAGGCCGCCCGCGAGCTCGCTCCCTTGCCACACCTCGACGCTGTGGGCCCAGCCGAGCTCGTGCAGCTCGTCGTAGGTGGTGAGGATGTCCTGCGTGATCCAGGTGCCCTCGCCTTCGCGCTCGCTACAACACCGCATCACCTGGCCGAACGCCTCATCGAAGGTGACCCGGAACTCCGGGCGGAAGGACCGCCGCACCGTCCGCGACCACGGCTGCGCCGGCGCGAGGGGAAAGATGGCGCGCGGATCCGGCGACGCCCACGGCACCAGCCCCTGCCGCACCGGCCAGGGAAAGATGCCGAGCTTGTACGCCTCGAGCACCAGCGCCGGCGTCATCGACCGGCTCACCGCCACCACGTCCTCGCCCGGCCGGAGCTCGGGAAAGCGGGCGAGGATGGGCCGCGGCTCGATGGGCGGGTACGGCGTGCGGCTCAACCTCACCTCCAACGGCGGCGCTTCGGCCCGCCGCGCCTCGATGATACAAACTACGCTTTTCGACGTCGCTTGGCCCATGGACCTGAACCCGAACTTGAAAGGGCTGACATGTTTCGCCTGCGGCGCGCCGCACGATCCGCGCGTCCTGCAGACGGTCTGCACGCGGTGCGGAATGCCGCTGCGCGTGGACTACCACCCGCGCAGCTTCACCCCCTCGGGCCCGCCGACGCTCTGGCGGTACGCAGCCGTGCTCCCGCTTGCACCGCAGCACGCGGTGAGCCTCGCCGAGGGCTTCACGCCGCTGCTCCCAGCGGGCGACCGCCTCTTCGTCAAGGACGAGGCGCGCAATCCCACCGGCTCGTTCAAGGCGCGCGGGATGTCAGTCGCAGTCTCGATGGCCAAGGCGCTCGGCGCGCGGGCGCTGGTCGCGCCGTCTGCGGGCAATGCCGCCGGCGCGCTGGCGGCGTACGGCGCCGCAGCCCAGCTTCCGGTCACGGTGGCGATGCCCGACGATACGCCGCGCGCGTTCATCGAGGAGTGCCGCCACTACGGCGCGGAGGTGCACCTCGTCAAAGGCAGCATCGCCGACGCCGGCAAGTGGGTGAAAGAGAGCGGCCCGCGCGACGCCTTCGACGTCTCGACGTTGAAGGAGCCGTACCGCGTCGAGGGCAAGAAGACCATGGCGTACGAGCTGTTCGAGCAGCTCGACCGATCGCTCCCGGACGCGATCGTCTACCCGACCGGCGGCGGCACCGGCCTCGTCGGCATGTGGAAGGCGTTCGACGAGATGCAGGCGATGGGCTGGATCGGCGCAGAGCGACCGCGCCTCGTCAGCGTGCAGGCGGAAGGCTGCGCTCCGGTCGCGAAAGCGTTCAACGAACATCTGCAGAAGACCGAGCCGTGGCCTGCGCCGCGCACCGAGGCATACGGGCTGCGGGTGCCCTCGCCCATCGGCGGCTTCATCTGCCTGACCGCGCTGCGCGAGACGCACGGCACCGCCCTCGCCGTGCCCGAGAGTGAGATCGCGCCCGCCGCGCAGGAGCTGTCGCGCAAGACCGGAATCGATGTCTGTCCGGAGGGCGGTGCGGCCTGGGCGGCGACCCTTCGCCTCTTCCGGAGCGGGTGGCTGAAGCGCGACGAGCGCGTGGTGGTCTTCAACACCGGCACCGGCCTCAAGTACCGATGATCCGCCCTGCCACCGACGCCGAAGTGCCGCTCGTCTCCGAGCTGGCGGGACGAATCTGGCGGGCCCACTACCCGTCCATCCTCTCGCGCGAGCAGATCGAATACATGCTGGCGTTGATGTACGACGTCGCGCAGCTGCGGCGCGACCTGACCCGCGGCGTGGTGTACGAGCTGCTCTTCGACGGAGATCTCGCGGTGGGGTTCTGCGGCTACGAGCAGATCGGCGACGAGCTGAAGCTGCACAAGCTCTACCTCGAGGTCACAGAGCACGGGCGCGGGCTCGGGTCTCTGATGCTACGCCACGTCGAGGACGAGGCGCGGCGCCGCGGCTTGCGCACGGTGGTGCTCGGCGTCAACCGCCACAACGCGAAGGCGATCCGCGCTTACCAGCGCAACGGGTACACGGTCCGGCAGGAGCTCCGGACGGACATCGGCGGCGGCTTCGTGATGGACGACTTCATCATGGAGAAGCAGCTGCAGGCGTAGTCGCCAACCCGCCGGCGGCGGCCGCGAATAGAACGCGCTTTTTCATGTGCTCCGGCCGAGCAGGCGCGCGAGGAGGCGGGCGCGTTCCGCAGGCTCGCCGAACTGCTCGTGGTAGTCGAGGAGGCTGCGGCGGATCATCTCCACCGCCTCGACGCGGTCGTAGACTTCGGCGATGCGCACGGTGCGCGCGGGCTCGCCCGGCATCTGCTTGTAGGTGAGGAAGTAATGGCGCAGCCGCTCGATGATGCCCGGCGGGCAGTCGGCGATGTCGCGCAGATCTCCGTAGGCGACGTCGCGCTCGAGCACGGCGACGATCTTGTCGTCGGCCTCGTCTTCGTCCACCATGCGCAGCCCGCCGATGGGCCGCGCGCGCAGGAAGAAGTTGGCGTGCGCGACCGTCTTCTCGGTGAGGATGCAGACGTCCATCGGGTCGCCGTCGCCGCGCACCACCGGGATGCCGGTGCGTTCGGAACAGCGCTTGCCGACCAGCGCGCCGCAATACGTCTGCGGGATGAAGCCGTAGAGCGTCGGAGGCTGGCTGGAGAAGCGCTGCGGCCGGTCGATGCGCAGATGTCCGCTGGTCTTGTCGAGCTCGTACTTCACCGTGTCGGTGGGTACGATCTCGATGAAGGCCTGCACCACGCCGGCAGGGTCGCCGGGAGAGACGCCGTGCCACGGGTGCGCCTGGAACATGACGCTGAGCAGCTTCTGCAGTTCGTCGCTCACGGGGCGAAGCTCCGCACCAGCGCGCGCAGCGCCTCTCCGCCGTTCTGCAAGATCGGGGCGCCGTCGCCGACGAGGAGGATCTGCACAGGCAGCCCGGCAAGCCTGCGCAGCGACTCCTGCAGCGCCGGCAAGTCGTCGATCACTTTCGCCGGGAGCAGCTTGAGCGCGCCCGGCGGGCTGCCCACGCAGGCATCGCCGACCACGAGCAAGCTCCTCTGCGCGTCCCACAGCGCGATCTCGCCCGGCGACTTGCCGTGCGCGTCCAGGACGGTGAACCCGGCGAGCGCCTCTCCGGCCGCGAGCGCGTCGTCGGGGGTGACGCCGTTCTTCTCCACGAAGGCGGCGTCCTTGGGATGGACGGCGACCCGCGCTCCGGTGCGCTCGCGCAGCTTCGCCGCCGCCCGGAAGTGGTTGCGGTTGGTCAGCACGATGCGCGCGACGCCCTCGCGCTGCAGCTCGTCGAGTCCGGCGTCCGGCAGCTCCACCGGATCGACCGCGACGTTGCCGCCGGAATGGCGTAGGAGATAGCCGTTGAAGTCGTAGCCGTGGCGCTCCGAGAACCACGGCCAGGTGAGGATGCCGGGGATGATCTCGCGCAGGGACATGGCGAGCGCGTACCACGGCGACATCCGGAGGGGAAGATGAGCGACGAGCTGAAGGTCCCCAAGCGGCGCGTGCAGGTCGAGGTGCTCTTGCCGGGGGGCGCCGCACGGCAGGTGACCATCTTCCTCGCGGAGTTCGCCCCGACGCACAGCGGGCCGGAGCGGCTCTCCGACCTGCTCAACGCCGAGGACGAGTTCGTTCCCGCGCTCGACGTGGAGACCGACACCATGACCTTCCTCTCCCGCCGCAGCATCGCCGCGGCGCGGGTGGGGAGCGAGTGGGAGCTGGGAGAGCAGCTCACCGGCGGCGAGCAGCACGAGGAGGTGGAGATCACCTTGACCGACGGCACGCAGCTGCGCGGGACTGTGAGCTTCGTCTTGCCGCTGGGGCGTACGCGGCTGCTCGACTACTTGAACGACGCGCAGCCCTTCGTGCGGCTCGCCGAGAAGGAGAAGGTGGCGCTGATCAACAAGCGCCACGTCGCGCGGGTGGCGAAGGTCCAGCCGCGGCCACCGAAGGTGGCTTAGCGCGAACGGCGTGGTAGTTGTCCGCCATGGCCAGCAATTTCGAAACCAATTCGCGCAAGCCGTCCAAGCAGGACGCGCTCGACTACCACTCCTCGGGCCGCAAGGGAAAGATCGAGGTGGTGCCCACCAAACCGGTGGCCACCGCGCGCGATCTCGCGCTCGCCTACAGCCCTGGCGTCGCCGAGCCGTGCCTCGCCATCGAGCAGGATCCGGAGCTCTCCTACAAATACACGGCGCGCGGAAACCTGGTCGCGGTCATCTCCAACGGCACCGCCGTGCTGGGGCTGGGCGATATCGGCGCCTATGCATCGAAGCCGGTGATGGAGGGCAAAGGGGTGCTGTTCAAGAAGTTCGCCGATATCGACGTCTTCGATATCGAAGTCGATGTCCGCGATATCGACGGATTTTGCAAAGTGGTCAAGGCGCTGGAGCCCACCTTCGGCGCCGTCAACCTCGAGGACGTGAAGAGCCCGGAGTGCTTCGTCATCGAGCGGCGGCTGCGGTCGGAGATGGGGATTCCGGTGTTTCACGACGATCAGCACGGGACGGCGATCATCACCGGCGCGGCGCTGATCAATGCGCTGGAGCTGGTGGGAAAGAAGATCGCCGAGGTCAAGGTGGTGTTCGTCGGCGCCGGCGCGGCTGCGGTGGCCTGCGCGGAGCAATATGTGAAGCTCGGCGTGCCGCGCGGGCACGTCTGGATGTGCGACAAGTTCGGCCTCGTCTATAAAGGTCGCAAGGAAGACATGGACGAGTGGAAGGGCGTCTTCGCGCAGGGGGCGGAGCCGCGCACGCTGGCCGAGGTGGCGCGGGGCGCGGACGTGATGGTGGGGCTTTCGACGAAAGGCGTGATCACCCCGGCGATGGTGGCGTCGCTGGCGCCGAATCCGATCCTCTTTGCGCTGGCGAACCCGGTTCCGGAGATCCTGCCCGAGGAGGCGCTGGCGGTGCGCAGCGACGTGATCATGGCGACCGGGCGCAGCGATTATCCCAACCAGGTGAATAATCTTTTAGGGTTTCCCGGCATCTTCCGCGGCGCGCTCGACGTGCGGGCGAAGTCGATCAATGACGAGATGAAGCTGGCCGCCTCGCACGCGCTGGCGGCGCTGGCCCGGCAGGACGTTCCCGAGAGCGTCAGCGCGGCGTATGGGGGGCAGGAGTTTCATTTCGGGCGCGAATACATCATTCCAAAGCCGTTCGATCCGCGCGTGCTGACGACGGTGGCGCCGGCGGTGGCGAAGGCGGCGGTCGATTCCGGGGTCGCCCGCATCGCCCTCGATCGCAACGAATACGTCGATTCCCTGCGGCGGCGGCAGGGGCGCACCTACGAGGTGATGAGCGTGGTGATCTCGCGCGCGCGGCGGCGGATGACGCGGATTGCGTTTCCGGAAGGAAATCATCCGCGGATCCTGCGGGCGGCGCAGCAGCTGGTCGAGGATCGCATCTGCCAGCCGGTGCTGCTGGGCAAGCGCGAGGAGATCCTCGAGCAAGCCCGCGAGTCGCATCTGTCGGCGATCGCGGAGATGGAGATCGTCAATCCGCTGGAGAACTCTTCTTTCCTGACCTATGCGCAGACGTTCTACGAATTGCGGCAGCGCGCGGGAGTGTCCTGGGCGGAGGCGCTCTACCGGATGCGGCAGCGCAATACCTTCGCCGCGATGATGCTGCGCGAGGGGGTGGTCGACGGGCTGGTCACCGGGCTGATGCGGACGTATCCGGAGGCGATCCGGCCGTCGCTGGAGATCGTGCGCACGCAGGAGGGAAGGCGAGCGTCGGGCACGTATATCGTCGCATTCAAGGAAGGCTTGAAGTTGTTTGCCGATTGCACGGTGAATGCGGAGCCGGATGCGGAGGAGCTGGCGGACATCGCCATCTCGACGGCGGAGCTGGCGCGGGCGTTCGAGTTGACGCCGCGGATCGCGATGCTTTCCTATTCGAACTTCGGCACCGATCGCGGGGGTTCGCCGCTCAAAGTGCGCAGCGCAGTGGATCTGGTGCGCAAGCGACGGCCGGACCTGGAGGTGGAGGGCGAGATGCAGGTGGATCCGGCGGTGGTGAGCAGCGTGCGCGAGAGTGAGTTTCCTTTCGCCCGGCTCACCGGCGACGCCAACGTGCTCATCTTCCCCGATTTGAACAGCGGCAATATCGGATACAAGCTGCTCTGGCGGCTGGGCGGCGCGGAGGTGATCGGGCCGGTGCTGATGGGGATGGCGAAGCCGGTCAACGTGCTGCAGCAAGGCGCCAGCGTGCAGGACGTGGTGAACCTGGCGGCGATGACCGCGGTCCGCGCGCAGGGGGAATTGACGTATTAAACCCCGGCAACCACAGGTGGTCAGGGCAACTCAACTAGCGTTGTCGTGGTCGAAGTCGCGGTCGCGCCGGCCGCAGGGCTCAGCGACTACGCCTGTGGCCGGTCGTACCTCCCTGCCAGCCGGGTCAACGCCTGCTGGAGCTTGGAAACCTCCTCGTTGAGCGCGGGGTAAAGAACCCGTGCCTGGGCGAGATCGCCCTCCTCGGCCAGCATCTCGATGCGCAGGGCCGCGTCCGCGGCGCTCGGGCCGCAGAGGCTTCCCGCCGACCCCTTGAGCGTATGCGCCGCATTCCGCAGCAACGACAGATCTCCCGATTCAAGCGCGAGCGGATCTCCGCCATCCGCTGCGGGCTATCCTCGAGCCAGACGCTGCGCGATACCAACGCATCGGCCTCTGACCGTTTACGAGTGCGCCGTCTACCCGTCAGCCTGCTCGGCGCAAGGTGTCTGGCGGAGCCGCGGGCAGCTCGAGCGCGCGGAGGTAGAGCGCCTCGTGCGCCGACTGCAGCGTCTCGAGCGACAGCTCCGCCTCGATGAACGCGCGGGCCTTGCGGCCCATCTCTCTCGCCTTGGCGCGGTTCGAGAGCA
>WNFI01490437.1_pt1 | contig 12175 bp, 11 predicted proteins | sample 5400471 | NCBI WGS metagenome assembly WNFI01 (sample SAMN13153348, study PRJNA577476) | soil metagenome | isolation source: 100 cm saprolite on Douglas fir-dominated hillslope | place: USA:California | collected 2013-09-17 | reverse complement strand
TGCGATCGATCCGCGCCACGGCGGACCACTTGTGCGCCAGCTCGTGATAGATCGGCAGCGCCAGCGTCCCATCGCTGTAAGGCACCGGCGGTGCCCGGACGAGCATGCCGGCATTGAGAAACGGTGAGGTTGTGACATGCCGCGCGCCGGTCCAGTGAATGCCGTCAGGCGAGGATTTCGTGCAGATCGTGCCCCCGGACCAGCCGCCGGCGACGATGACCACGTAGAACAGTCGCAAACCCTGATCGTCGGCGTACAGCACGGGGTTGCCAATGCTCTTCACGCGAGACCGTAGTGCCTGTTGGGCATGCCCTCGGTCCTCGATGACGCGTGCAGGCGACCAGCGGCCGGTCGCGTGGTCCTGGATGGTCAGACAGATCGTGACGTCCGGCGAGATCTCGTCGATGCCCGTGTACCAGGCCGCGGCCAGGTCGCCGTTCTTCATCTCGGCGATCGTCGCGGCGTGCACGATTCCCGAACCGAACAGCGGCAGAACCTCGGTCCGATACACGGGTTGCGTGTCGCTTGGATAGACACGATTTGGGAGCACGAATCTCCGCGGTTGTGCTCGAAAGGCTCCGACCAGCGCCGGGATCGCCGCCGCGATCAACAGCAGACGAAGGGCGGTCGCGCGCGTCATCAGTGATTGTGGAACAGCAGCCAGCGCGAGGACTCGTACAGGGCGCGGGCGAGATTCGGTCTCATGTCCCCGCTGCGGACGATCGTCGTACCCGTGGCATCGACGAGCTCGAGATCGGGAGGATCGTGGAATGTCGTGAAGATGAACGCCGCCGATCGTCCGGCCAACGCTGGGTCCAGCACGTCGATGCCGATCGTCCGGTCCGTGTACGGACGGCCGCAAAGGCTGGCTACGGTCGGAAGGATGTCGACATGCGACGACGGCGTGTCGATTCGCCGCGGTGTCGTCAGGAAGCGGGGCGCGTAGATGATCAGCGGCACGTGATACGCCACCTGCGATAGATCGCCCTCCTGCTGCTGGCCGGCAGGCGCTCCCGTGCGCGTCCCGTGGTCGCCATACAGGACAAAGATCGTGTTGTCGAAGTACCGCTCACGCCGCGCGGCCTGGAGGAAGAGACCGACCGAGTGGTCGAGGTATCGGAACGAGTTGTACTCGTCGTTTGACTCGAAACCGTTGGCGCGGAGAACGTCCTCGTTCAGGTGTCTGACCGGGAACCCGTGTGTCTGCTTCGGAATGGTGTAGGGCCGGTGGTTCGCCGATGTTTGAATGATCGCGAAGAACGGCTTCTGCTGCGTGCGCAGCACTTCGTTCGCGGCCAGGAAGAGCTCCTCATCGGAGATGCCCCACACGTCGACAGCCGGAGCGCGATAGGAGCCCTCCTCATACATATGAAGGTCGCCCAGGTTGTGCGCGAGCATTCCTCGGATGTTCGACCAGTTGGCGCTGCCGCCGAGGAAGTAGAACTTCTCATAGCCGGTGAAGTCGTTGATGATCGACTGCTGATTGACGGTCAGCGGGTTGTGCGCCGAAGCCTGCCATGGACTGACATCAGCGATGCCGAAGATGACGGAGAACAGCGCCCGCGCTGTTTTCTCGGACGGCGAGAAGTGCTGGGTAAAGAGATAGCCGTGGCTAGCAAGGTCGTCGATGTTCGGTGAGGCATCCATCTTGTTGCCAAACGAGCCGGTCTTGAACGCGGCGAACGATTCGAGCTGGATCAAGACGATGTTGGGCGTTCCCGTCGTCTGGGAGTGGACAGGCGGCTGGCGCTGGAGGTTGAGCGTCTTGGCATCGGGATGGGTGATGCCGAGGTATTGAGTGACGATCGGGTAGAGGCGACGCAGGCCGGCCTCGTCATAGCCGGCAGGCTTCTCCCGCATCGTCTCGAAAAGATACTGAGCCGGGTTGAGGGCCAGCTCCCCGATGAATGGATTGCGGCTGAAGTAGGCGTCACTCCATCGAAGGGGATAGCGCGAGATCTTGCCATAGATGCAAGCCAGCAACGCGATCGCCAGGAGCCACGATGCACCCGCCTGACGCTTCGGCATGTGGGTCGAGCGCCGCGCGGCAAAGGCGATGAGCACCACCACCGCCAGGATCGTCAAACCGAACAGGACGACGTGATACGACTCCCAGACCATGTGCAGCGAGATCAGAGGGTTGCGCAGAAACTCGAGCACGCCGGCGTTGAGCCGCTGATGGATGTAGGAGTAACTGCCGAAGTCGGCGGCGTAAAGAAGCAGAACGGCTAGCTCGACGATGGCTACGTAGGCCGTGGTCCCACGCCGCAGTACCAGGAGCGGAAAAGTCAGGATGGCCGCGAGCCGGGCGTCGAATTTCAGGCCGAGGTAGAAGGCCATGAGCAGGTCGTGAGCGGCGAGATGTCCGGCGGTACCGCGGTAGGCGTAGAAAAACGCCACGCGAAGAAGGCTCAAGAGCACGAGATTGGCGAAGAAGAAGCGGAGGGGCAGTCGCACGGCGGAGCATTATGCACGGCTGGGTAGCGGGTTGCGAGTTGGGAAAGGGTTGGGTTCTCAGTTCTCAGTTCTCAGTTCTCAGTTGGAACCACTGCGAGCCTGCACTTTGCCTGGTATCCGGGGTGGAAAGCGGTTTCACGCGGAGACGCGAAGGCGCGGAGATAGCGGAGGAAACTATCTACTTCTCTTCTCCGCGTTTTTTCTTCTCCGCGTCTCCGCGTCTCCGCGTGAAATCCTTCGCCGCTGATCCACGGCGGTCATCTCGACACTTGGTGCGACTTCGTCGCCGAAGCCGTCTGCACCTGCCCAGCGCGGACCGGTCAAGCCCAAACGGCTTTCGGTGGGTGACACGGTGGGGTTGATCCTTCCCGCAAGCGCCGTCTACGAGTCGGACCATCTGGCGATTGCCAAAGAACAGATGGAGGCGATCGGCTTCAAGGTGAAGGTGGGAGAGCACGCACTCGACCGTTTCGGCTACTTCGCCGGACGCGACCGCGATCGCGCCGCCGACATCAATCTGATGTTCGCCGATGACAGCATCGCCGGGATCGTCTGCTACACCGGCGGCTGGGGCTCGCCGCGCGTCCTGCCATATCTAGACTACGGCCTCATCGCTCGCAAGCCGAAAGTGATCATCGGCTACAGCGACATCACGGCGCTGATCAATCCCATCCATCAACGGAGCGGTATCGTGACGTTTCACGGTCCCGTCGGCGCCTCCGGCTACGATCCGTACTCGCTTGAGAACTTTCGCAAGGTGGTGATGACACCCGAGGCGGCGGGAATGCTTGCGCCACCTCCGAAGAAGCCGATGGAGCTGATCGATCGCGTCAATCGCGTCGTCCGATTGGCTCCCGGCAAGGCGACAGGTCGGCTGGTCGGCGGCAACCTGACCATGATCGCCTCACTCATGGGGACTCCGTTCCAGTTGGACGCCGCCGGCGCCCTTCACACGACCGCGGCTCCGTCGGCGTTCCCGCCCTCTCCGGCCTGTCATTTGGCCACATCGATCAGAAGCTCACCCTCCCGATCGGCGTCACCGCCACGCTCGACGCCGACGCCGGTACGCTAAGGATCGACGAAGCCGCGGTCGTGTGAAGGATGGACCTGGCCGAGGTTCCCTCGGAGGAGGAGATGAGTCAAGCCTTCTACGGGGCGTAGATTCAATTGTCCTTTCGGGTCGTCATTGTCCGCCGGGGTTCTGGAATTTGTACGAAAGGCCAAAGTGGACGCCCAGGTGACGGTCGGTTTGCGTGAGATAGTCGGCGTGATTGGGTACGTCCGCTGGAGAAACGTCTGGTTGGGCTAGGGCACGGACGGCCAGCCAGTTCGAAGGGTCATCACAGCTCCGACTGCGGCCTTCGCACCAGAGATCTTTCGGCGTTCTCCACCGCTCACAAGCAGTCGCCGGTTCCCGCGGTTCCCGCGCCTCTGATGACGATGGCGAACGCGAGGCAGATCGTACTTGTACCTCGACTCTCTCGCACCCCCTCAGCACAGCACTGGCTTCACTGAACCTTGGACTCGAAGTGCACCATGTGCTCTGGCAACCGGCTGTCACGATCGAACGGCCTCGGCTCCTTAGGCGGGATCGGCTCTTTGAAATCCTTCGCCCAATGCTTGCGGTCCTCCTCATCGGCGTAGTAGCGGAGGTAGATCTCGTTGTCTTCCTCGCTCCCGCCACCGATCGGGCTGAGGTGCCAGGCGCTGGCAGGGTCATCCGACAGGAGGGTTTCCTCGAGCAGGCCGTCGGTGAGCAGGTACCGATAGAGCTCGCGATCGCTCAGGTGATCGGTCGAATCGAGATACATTCCGATGCCTGCCATGGCCTCGATCAGTTCCCACAGCTTCCGGTGAAGCGCCTCGTCGTCCAACGAAGCCTCATCCGGGATCTCCATCCCTCGTGCGCGCAACACTTCGAGCGGCCGCTCCCCATCCTCTTCGCCATCACACCAGCGATCGATCCGCTCCAGCTCCGCGATGATGTCGTAGTCGTCTTTTGCTTTCTTCACCGGTGACCTCCTGCCCCGAGGTTCCCTCGGGCGGGGGTCGGAGTCAAGGCTTCTACTCCGTGTGGATTTGGTAGACAGAATCGATCCGCAAAATGTCACGTCCCAGCCAGCTCCAAACGGATCGCCATCGCCTTTTTACACACCTTAGACCGACGACGGCGCCCGGGCGACGCATGCTGAAGCAGGAGGATTCATCGTGATCCGCAAACTCGCCATCGCCGCCCTTCTCACCATCACATCCACCATCGCGCTCGCCGCTTCCCAGCAGATCACCAACGCGGAATTCAGAAGCCTTGCTCGCGAGGCGCTCTCCGAGCGACCCGCGGTCGCTGATCGGGCGATCGGACAGCTTCGCGAGATGGGGCAGACGGCGGTCGAGGGCTTGGTGGCCGTCGACGCCGAGGAGCGGCTGCAACATCCGGACGACACCGTGGCGGCGGCCCGGCGCTCGGAGGCGCTTGACCGGGTGTGCAAGCAGAGGGACTGCGCATGGTCCGGGCTCTTCTGGTACACCGACCTCGGGGCGGCGGAGCGGGAGGCGAAGCGGACGAACCGGCCGATCCTCTCCCTGCGGCTCCTCGGTAATCTGGACGAAGAGCTGAGCTGCGCCAACAGCCGGTTCTTCCGGACGACGCTCTATGCCAATCGCGATATCGCCCGGTTCATACGAGCGGCGTTCGTGTTGCACTGGTCGTCCGAGCGTCCCGCGCCCAAGGTGACGATCGACTATGGCGACGGTCGCCGCGTGGTCCGCACGATCACGGGCAACAGCGTTCACTATCTGCTGGCGCCCGATGGCACGCCGCTCGACGCGGCGCCGGGGCTCTATGCGCCGAAAGCGTTCTACAACGTGCTCAACGAGATGCGCGTGTTGTTCGACCAGTATCAGAGGTGGCCGGCGGCGGAGCGCGCCGCGAAAATCGCTGCGTGGCACAAGCAGCGGCTGACGGCCGATGAGATCACGGTTGCGCGGACATCGAACTCGCCCGTGATTGCAATCCCAGCCTGGGAAATCGCGCGAATTGCTCAAACGAAAGGAATCGTCGAGCAGCCGCTGCTGGATCGCCTGTCGTATGGCGTGCCCTCGAACGTGAGCGGCTTCGCACCGCGGGTTGGGGCGGGGTCATGGATCGCGACCGACAGGAATGGGTTCGATGAGCGATCGCTGGCCCTCATGATGAACAAACACTTTGGCGGCCGCGCGGTCTCCGAGAAGGAGTTCCAGCCGATCCTGGCGAGGCTCGAGAAGACGGTCGCGGAGGACACGCGGCGCAATGAGAAGGAGATTCGCCCGGCCATCCTCCGAATGATCGTTGAGGCGCACGGAAAGCTGACACTCGAGGAATTGAACCGGAAGGTCTACGACCAGGTGTTCCTCACGCCGCAAAGCGATCCCTGGCTCGGGCTGGTTCCGGCGGATGCGTTTACGGGGATCGCAGGGGAGGGGATTGCGGTGCGGGCAGCGCGGTAGGGTAGGCAACCGCGTTTGAAGGATGATTCATGCGGAGATTGCGGACACGCGGGGAGGAGGATGCGTTTTCACTCTTGAAGAGTCATGAATTTCAAACAGAGCGGAGGGTCATGCCACTTGAGACGAGGTGCCTTCGCAGGGGGTCCTTCGCCGTCCTACGCCACTCCCACCCACTCCGCCACCCCCGTGGCTTCGGCGGCTCAGGATGACAACGTTGTGCTTTCAACAGGGGCGGGTTCGTTGAGGATCGGGTACCGGCCGCTGAAGCATGCCGTGCAATAGAGTCTCGAGGGGTCTTCGTTGCCGCTCTTGACGGCGCGGAGCATTCCCTCTTCGCTGAGGTAGCCGAGGGAGTCGGCTTCGATGAATTCGCGGATTTGCTCGACGGAGTTCCCACTGGCGATGAGGTCGCGGCGCTGAGGGGTGTCGATTCCGTAGTAGCAAGGACCGGTCGTCGGCGGGGAGGAGATACGCATGTGCACCTCGCTGGCGCCGAACTGTTTGAGCATCCGGACGATCTTCTTCGAGGTCGTGCCGCGGACGATCGAGTCGTCGATGAGGACGATGCGCTTTCCTGCCACGATCTCCCGAACCGGGTTCAGCTTGACCTTCACGCCGAAGCTTCGGATCGATTGCTTGGGCTCGATGAAGGTGCGGCCGACATAGTGGTTGCGAACGAGGCCGAAGTCGAACGGGATGCGCGACTCCTGCGCGTAGCCGACGGCGGGGAAGACGCCGGAGTCGGGGACGGCGATGACGACGTCGGCGTCGACGGGGTGTTCCCGGGCGAGTTGGGCGCCGAAGCGTTTGCGGATCTCAGCCACGTTGTTGCCGAAGACGATCGAGTCAGGCCGGCGCCGATCAGGTCGAAGGCACATGTCTCCGAGGAGACGACGAGCGCTTCTTCGAGCCGGCCGACGACGAGCGGGCGAAAGCCGTAAGGATCGCGAGCCAGATAAATGCGTCGCGGGGTCATGACGGCCAGTGAGTAGGCTCCTTTGGTTTGCGAGAGCGCGTCGACGAGGGCGCGCTCGAGGTCAGGCTCCTTCGAGCGGGCGATCAGATGGACGAAGACCTCGCTATCGGACGTGGTGTTGAAGATCGAGCCGCCTGCCTCGAGGTTCCGGCGCAGCTCGGCGCCATTAACCAGATTGCCGTTGTGGGCAAGGGCGATCGGGCCCTTGTTCGTCGAGACGACGAGTGGCTGGGCGTTGCAGAGCATCGAGCCACCGGCGGTGGAATAGCGGACGTGCCCGAGCGCGGTATCACCGGGCAACCGGGCCAGACGTTCCTGAGTGAAGATCTCGGCGACGTACCCCATCTCTTTCTCGGAGTGGATCTGGGGAGTGCCGACGATGATGAACCGTTCCCCGGTCCCGTCCGACGCCTCAGCCTCTCCGACGTTGCCCTCGGAGCGCGTCTGGTCGAGGGAGACCGAGGCGATCCCGGCGCTCTCCTGCCCCCGATGCTGCAACGCGTACAAGCCGAGGTAAACGAGGTTCGCGGCATCCTTATGGTTCAGGATGCCGAAGATGCCGCATTCATCGTGAAACTTGTCGAGCATGGGTATCTGTGCCAACAGAGTGTACCGCGATGAAATTCACCCGGTGAGAGCAGAGGCGTGCGCTTCAGATGGCGGGAAACCAACCAGTCAGCAGCGCGGTGAGTCGCCTGAACGAAGGATCCACACATCGCTGGAGAGACACGCTTCTCGCAAGCTCTCCGTAGAGTGCCGACGACCGCTTCAAACCGGTCTGTGCGAGCACCAGCTCAACGGCGCGCTTCGGGGGTCGGAACTTCCCCGCTGAGTCGGTCGTAACGCCCTCGTGACGAAGAAACGTGGTCATCGCGGCGCGTCCTTCTTTCCATTCGAAAACGCGGTCGACTTCGGGCGAATCGCTCCACATCCAGATTTCGAGCTCCGGTTCGATCACGATGACGGCCGCGCGGGTTTCCCAACCCGCGGCGAAGAGACGCTCGGTGACTCTGCGTTCGATTTCGCTCGAGCTCGCGCTCTCCATCCCGCTTCCCTCCTGGTCGAACATCACCAGCGCATGACGCGCTCGTAGAGAAAACGATTGCAGTACTGTTTCGGCCTCGTTCAAGCAGCCAGGATCACGTCGGGGATGCTTGAGGATTTGATGGGAGACTGTGCGGATCCCCAGACTCTCTCGCCGATCGTCGAGAACACTCCTCAGGACCTGCCGTTCGTCTTCTCCCGCGGTCAGAATGACGAGGTCCAAGTCGAAATCCGAGCTCATCCGAGCGCCCCGGAAGCGAACAGCGTTCCCAGATCGGCGGATCGCTTCCAGTCCCGGAGATTTGGATGAAGGTCACCTCGCACGATGTCTGTTACTCCTTCTTTTGTCAGAGCAAAGCACAGCACGTCGTGTGGCTCGGACAGTGAAAGTAAGACGGGCGAGTGTGTGGCGCAGAGGATCTGGCTTGCTCGCACCGACGACACGGCTTGATAGACGGTTTCAACCGCCTGTGGATGAATACCGTTTTCAGGTTCTTCAATGAGGAATATGCGGTCCGGAATGTCGAGATATGCCACGAGCGTGAGCGCGAGGAGGCGAAGGGTGCCATCGGAGACAGTCCACGACGGAGCTTTCAGCCCGTTCGAATACGCGATCTGCAGGTAGCGGTGTCTGTCTTCGTCGCGCTCGATCGTCTCAATCGCATTAATCTGTGGCAACGCGGTCCTTACATGCTGCACCCATCGCGTGAATCTGGGTGGATCGATGGACTGAAGCGTGTGGATGGCCCAGGGGAGATTCGAGCCGTCGGGCTGGAACTCGAGTGGCGAGCCGGGAGGCGAGGGCCTCTTCATCGACTCACTATTCAGAACCAGCAGTTGGATTCCGTCGAAGAGGAATTGTTTGGCCCACGTCGCAACCGGAAACTTGTCTTCGTCCTCTGGCAGGTTCGCCAGCGCCAGGCGTTGTCGTCCGAGCTTGAATGGATTCATCCACCCAGTGGTCTCCGAGTAAAAGTAGTCGTTGCCGGACTCGATCTTCTTCGTTACGACCTTCTTCCAGCGCTTGGGCGACTGCTTTCCTTCGGTAGCCATTGGTGAGCCGAGCACGACGCTCAGCCGGGATGTCGAGCTCGATTGCGACCTCGAAACGATTCCCTTGCTTCATCCAGATCAGATTCGAGACGTCCGGAGATCGCTTTCGAACCCCCGGCACCAAGCCGTCTCTGAGCATGTCGCCAATCAAGTTCAGGACGTCGAGGAACGTCGACTTTCCGCTGGCGTTTGGGCCGACGAGAATCTGAAAGGGAAGAATCTCCTGGTCCGTGTCACGAAGGGACCGGTAGCGGAGAGCCTCGACGCGACGAATCATGATTGCTTTGTACCCCGCCTATGCTTACATGTCGAGGATCTAAACTTCCCGGACCATTTCTATCTGTCGGGCCAGCTTCTTCGCGCCAACGTTCTCGAGGAAACCAGCGATGCCTGCATCCCGATCATCGATGTTCATGATCCGCAGGGTCTTCGCGGCGCGCGTGGCGGCGGCGTCGAGCAGGGCTCGCCCGAGGCCTTGCCGACGGTGCTCTCGGGAAACGGCCAGAAGCGGGACGTCGCCGTTGGAGGGGAAGAAGACGATGGCGGCGCGCTCGTCGCCGAGGACGACGTACGGGTCCATTGCGCGGGCAAGCGATGCGAGCGAGTTCTGCCATGAGAGTGCGATGTCACACCACGAGGCGAGCTCGGCCAGGTGGAGGTCTCGACGAAGCCGAGACCGCGATAGAGGGCGACGGCACGGTCGTTCGCTTCGAGGACTTCGAGCAAGTAGCGGTTGGCTGCGGCTCGACGGATGAGATCGAAGGAGTGCTCCATCAAGACTCTCGCCAAACCACGGCGGCGATGCATTGGTACAACGCCCGTGCCCGTGTCGTACGCGAACGTGCCATCGACGCCGTTGAACGTGAAGCCGACCAGGCGCTCACCGTCGAAGGCGCCGACGGAGGCATCAGCAAGATAGCCGCGGCGGGTCAACATTCTTTCCAGGTCTGACCGCGTCATTGTGAGCTTGACGAGGTAGTCGCTGAACGCCTCGTTGAACGCGGTCACGAGTGCGTCGAGCGGGGTGTTGGTGAGCGGTTGGATATCCATGCTGGATTCGGAGTCTGTGACGTTACGCGAGCTTGGTTCCTTGATTCTCGTCGGGGGTCCTTCGCCGTCCTTCACCGCTCCCGCCCACACAACCGCACCCGCGGCTGCGGCGGCTCAGGATGACGGGGGCTCTCAGGACTCAGCACTCAGCACGGAGCTCACTTCTTCCCCGACTCCACGGATCACCTCCTCCAGGTTGTCGCCGCCGAGGAGGAGTGCGAACGCGGAGCGCCAGATGCGGAAGAGCTCGGGCGTCGACGTCCGGATCAGCGGGATGCCGTTGCGCTCGATGAGGAAGGTCGCGACCCGCGTTCGGCCGATTGGCATCGCGGGCACGCCGTGCTTCCGCGCGTGTCGCAGGACATCCTCCAAGTGCTCTGGTTTGCATGAGACCAGAGCGCGGCCTTGAGACTCGCTGAAGAGTAGCGCAATGGCATCGAGGTCGTCGGCATGGCCGGCGAGCTCGGTGTGGCAACCGATGCCGTCCACCGAAGACTCAACGAGTGCGACCGCCAGTCCGCCGTTCGCGAGATCATGCGCGGTGCGGATCAGCTTGTGCGAATCGAGGGCGAGCAGCAGCTCGATGAGCGCCTTCTCGCGCGCCAGATCGACCCGCGGTGGCGCTACGAGTGCGTCGGGGTGGAACCGCTGCGCGTATTCGGAGCCTCCGAGCTCGTCGCGAGTCTCGCCGAGGAGCACGATGTCGTGATCGGCGGCTTCGAAGGCGATCGGCCGTCCGGCGCGCTCGTCATCAAGAATGCCGACCATCCCGACCGTGGGCGTGGGATACACGGCTCGGCCATCGGTCTCGTTGTAAAACGACACGTTGCCAGAGACAACCGGCGTTCCGAGCTCGCGACAGGCGTCGCTGATGCCGCGGATGCACTCCGCGAATTGCCACATGATCTCCGGCCGTTCCGGCGAGCCGAAATTCAGACAATCGGTGATCGCCACCGGCCGTCCTCCGCTCGCGGCGATGTTGCGGGCCGCCTCGGCCACCGCCTGCTTGCCCCCTTCGTATGGATCGAGATAGCAGTAGATGGGGTTCACGTCGGAGGTCATGGCCAACGCCCGTCCCGTGCCCTTCAGGCGCACGATCGCGGCGTCCCGTCGCTCGGGACCGGCAATCGTATTCGTGCGCACAGTGGTGTCGTATTGCTCATAGATCCAGTGCTTCGAGCACAGGTTCGGCGACGCGATGAGCTGGTGCAGCACGGCGGTGAGGTCTTCATCCGAGACACCCGGACGATCGAGCTTGCGCGCAATCGCGTCGGCATACGCGGGGCGGGCGAGCGGTCGCTCATAGACCGGCGCTTCCGTCGAGATCGGTTCGACCGGAATGGCCGCGACTTCTTCGGCGTGCCAGAAGAGCCTGACAAAGCCATCATCCGTGACTTCGCCGACAGTCGCGGCGTTGAGGTCCCACTTCCAGATCGAACGAGGAGGAGGTGAGCCCGGCGGCGCCCATGTCCTGGATGCCGACGACCGCGTCGGAGTCCATGATCTCGAGACAGGCTTCGAGCAGAAGCTTTTCGGTGAATGGGTCACCGACCTGGACCGTCGGACGTTTCTCCTCAGAGGCCTCGTCGAATTCAGCCGAGGCCATGGTGGCGCCGTGGATGCCGTCCCGTCCCGTCTTTGAGCCGACGTACATCACTGGATTGCCGACACCGCTCGCGGTGCCCTTGAAGATCTTCTCCGCCCTCGCCACCCCGAGGGCGAACACGTTGACGAGGATGTTCCCGTTGTAGGACGAGTGGAATGACGTTTCACCGCCGACGGTCGGAATGCCGATGCAGTTGCCATAGCCGCTGATCCCTCGCACGACGCCGTCGACGAGGTACTTCATGCGAGGTGCACTCAATTCGCCGAAGCGGAGAGAGTCGAGGCAGGCGATCGGGCGCGCACCCATCGTAAAGACATCGCGCAGGATGCCACCGACGCCGGTCGCGGCCCCCTGGTAGGGCTCGATGAAGGAAGGATGGTTGTGCGACTCCATCTTGAATGCCGCCACCCAACCGTCGCCGATATCGATGACGCCCGCGTTCTCGCCGGGGCCCTGAACGACGCGAGGCCCCGTGGTGGGGAACTTGCGCAAATGAACGCGGCTCG
>WNFI01019696.1_pt1 | contig 12182 bp, 9 predicted proteins | sample 5400471 | NCBI WGS metagenome assembly WNFI01 (sample SAMN13153348, study PRJNA577476) | soil metagenome | isolation source: 100 cm saprolite on Douglas fir-dominated hillslope | place: USA:California | collected 2013-09-17 | reverse complement strand
CCAGTTGTTGGATACGCCCAAAGACGCGCTGGCCGAAGCAGTCCCTGCAGCTGCTTGGATCTGGTCCTCGGCGATCAGCTTCGTGTTCGGCTCCACCGGGACACTCTCTTCGATAATGTAGTTGCTCCCTGCGGTGAACTGAGCAGTATTAACCGCCGTGAAGATTGCGCCCAGCAGTAAATCCCCGTTTGCCGTCGTGGTCGCGTTCCCGCTGCTCGGGGACGCGCTAGTCCCTTGCAATGTTGACGTTGCGTCCAGCGAATTCGCGAGCGCAACTCCCGAATACTCCAAGATGGCAAAACGCAGCGGACCCGAGACGGTGTCGGATACGGTAATCGTGTTCGCACCCCCGTTGATGTTCTCCGCGTAGTAGATGGCCAACGTGACTGGGTTTGCGGTTTGGCCGAATTGAACCGCTGGGTGATACGTGTTCCCGTTGGAATCTTTGACCGCGAACACCTGCGCGCTCGAATTACCCGCGCGAATACAAACCGCAATCCAATTTCCCGCGGTGTTATTCGCGCTGAAGGCCAGCCTTGCCGAAGTTGTCGCGCCTGTCGCGGCGGCATCCAGGCTGGCATGTTGAACCAGCGCGATCCCCCCTACTGCCCCGGGGGCGAGGTTGGTCAGCTGGAAGCTGGCCGGGGTGGCAACCCCCGGCGCTGAGGCCGTCACGTTATAAGGGCCGCCTGCAGTGCTGTTGGCCGTGAAAACGGGTGCGGTCGCTACCCCTTGCGTGCTGGTCACCGCCGTGTTCACCCCGCCGGCAAACGTGCCGCTGGCTCCGCTCGCCGGAGCCGCGAAGGTCACCGTCACGCCGCTCATCGGGTTGCCCGCGGCATCTCTCACCGTCGCCTGCAGTTGCGTCGCAAACGGCGTGTTGATCGTTGCGTTCTGTCGCGTACCGGCGATGGCTGTGATGCTCGGCGGGAGCAAGCCATAAACATCGACCTCCGTAATGGTACCGACATATACCTTCCCGTTCGCGACCACGGGCACTGTGAATTTAACAGCGTTCCCAGCCTGATCGCGCCCATTCGGTGCCTGCCCACTGCTCCAGAGTGAGTTGGAAAGGTTCGTGGCGTCGTGCGCGTGCAAGACGGCTGGACCCAAAGAGGGTGCTCCCGTGCCGAACTGGCTAGCGTCTATCGACCATACGATTCCGTTCGAAGTGTTATTGGCTGAAATGCTCGGCGTTGCGCCGGGGAATTGGTAGGAGGTTGTGGAGGTCGTCATGTGCGCGAAATCCAATGTGCCGTTAGTCAGCGGGATGGCCCTGAGAACGTCAACACTCCCCCAATAATAGATAGTATTGTTCCAGTAGGCGGGCATGCTCCACAGGCGGCCTACCTGCCCGGAAATGGATTCTTGAACAATCTGCGGATCGCTGGTGCAATTTGCACAGTAAGGTTCCGTCTGGGTGGGCGCTTGGGGGTTGCTGGTCAATTGGTCCCGGTCAAGGAGATAAATCCTCCCCTGCTTGCCGCCCGCTAGAAGCAAATGCGGATGGGTTCCGGGTTGATCCGGGAGCAGCGCGACTCCGCCCGAACCGAGGTCGGTATCGTTGATGTTCAGGTTGCTTTGGTTGTAGGGCGTAAAGTAATCCGCAAGGGACAAGGTTCCATTGCTGAAATTGAATTTCAGGATGCTATCGCCCAGATCCAAGGGATTGGTTTGACTGAAGGTGCCGTTCCCGGTCGCAACATAGATGTTTCCATTGGCGTCTGCCGCCAGACCCGCCCCACTCATCCAAATGCCGGCCCTGCCGTTAACGCTAGTCGGCGTCGTATTGAAAACGCCTTTCTGTGCGAGGGTCGTCGCGTCGTAAGCAAACAACCATCCGTTATAGGGATTGATATCGCAGTGCGAAGCGAAGGCAATGAAGATTGTTCCATTCATCAGAAGAAGGCCGGGGCGATTGAGCTGATGGAGCGAATCAAATGCCGGTGTAAAGTTTAAAGGCTGTTTGATCACAACCGGACCGGCGGATTTCTCATTGCCGGTTGTGATGTCCAGCGCATGAAGGCGGTGATAGAAGGTCACTCCGTCCGTGGACTTCGCTTCGACGTACAACGTTCCGCTGCTCAAATCAATCACAGGCGTGCTGGTGATGCCAATCACGGGCTCTGTGTCGGTGCAGCCGATCGTGGTCGAGCTCATCGGCGTCTCGCCAGCGTTGGCACCATGCGCCGTATCTATCATGCTCGCTTTCCAAAGCGGCGTGGAATTCGCACCGATGTTCGAATCCGCATCGAATGCATAGACACTGTCGGCTTCGGTGGCCACGAAAAGCACGTTGTGCCTCCCGCCCGCGATAGCGAGGTTGGAGACGTAGAGCGGCTGCGCGTACACCTTCCCATCCACGGGAAGTGTGAAAAGCTTTCCGAACTGGTTCACGTTTACGTTGGAAGGAGTCAGAGTCGTCTCACTCGCATTCAGGCCAGAACGTGAATTGTCGTACTGATACGTGAGGACATTTGATTGCGCCGCGCAGTTGAGTGTCACCAGTAGGAAGGAACACGCAAATAAAAGACTCCGGCGAAGGGAAGGTGCGGTCCTGCCCGGGCCCTTCGCATGCCCCAGTGCTCCCTTGAGCAGCAAAGAGAGAGGGGGAGCAAAGGACCGACCGAGCAAGAGGTGGAGCGTCGACAACATGCGGCGACGAAAGCTGATCAGCATGAAACCGTCCTCTGGGTGAAACGAGACCAACGGAAGTCTTCCCGCGGCAAGTATTTGGGCAAGCAGACAACTCACAGTTTTCAAAAGTGCCAAGAGGATTACACCTGAACCATAAGATTGCTCTTGCCCGGGGCTTTCCCTAACAATGGGCGCCCCGAGGTGTATGACCGCACCAAACGACTGCAAAGAGCCCCTCTTCGTCAGCTCCGGTCCCGGCGACCTCCGGGTGCCTCCTGCTCCCAGCTTGGGGTGCGTAGAGGCCCCCCACACAGACCTTCAGCGGGTAACCGCGAGCATAGTGAAGCATTCTGGCTTCCAATGACGGCACGCAATAGTCATTGATTTACTTAGACTTAGACACGCGACGGAGTACGTCTCGGGTCATTGAAAAGAACCGCGGAGGCAGAATTGTGCAGGACGTTTCCACACGAGGACGAGGATATTGTTCCCTTATAGATTGGCCACAGGCGATCCCGCTCAGAACCGCGCTGCGACTCTTTAGAATCTGAACTGAGCTTCGGATGCGATAGTTTGTAAGCGCGGTTGTGGGCTAGCGCGAGATAGACCGCAGGCGGACCATTGCGCGTCCGTGCGCGCTTCTACTTTTTTCCGCCCTTGGCTACAACTGACTCGAATACTTCCAGGTAACTGGAAACCATCTTTTCTTCAGAAAACTGTTCTCTGACCTTGCGGTAGGCAGCTTCTCTCATCCGGTATCGCTGGTCTGGCGGCAATTCAAGGATTCGTGAGATCGCGGAGGCAAGCGCGTCTGGGGATTCCGGATCCACCAGCAGCCCGGTTACTCCATCTTGGATAATCTCCGGAATCCCTGGGATTCTCGTCCCAATGCAGATTCCACCACCAGCGCCGGCCTCAAGTAAGGTGAAGGGCAAGCCTTCCCGCCGCGACGGCAGAACCACTGCTTCTGCATTCTGATAGAGAGCCGGCAATTCTTCCCGCTGCTTTCGGCCACAAAACCGGACCCGGGAGAGTATTCCAAGTTCCTTAGCAAGCGTCTGCAAGCCCTCGAGCTCGGGGCCATCACCCACCAGCCGGAGCTTGATCGTGGGGAAACGCGGGCTGAGCTGCTTCCAGGCTCGAAGCAGGAGATCTACGCCCTTGACCTCGCTCATTCGGCCCACGAACAACACGTATCTTTCTTCCGCGGATGGTTCCGAATCCGGCTTATGAAACCACATCGAACCCACCCCGTTGTAAATCACTTGCGCTTTTCCGGAGATGCACGGATAAAGCCGTGTCGCATCATCGAGCAAGGGTTGGCTCACTGCTGTCACCGCGTCCGCGCGCTCGAACAGGCGAGCCTGCCACGGGCGAATTCGGGGTTCCTGAAAGGGAACAACTCGAATATCGCTGTTGTGGACGGTGACAACCAAGCGCCACCCGTGCGGCAGGGTGTGCGCGCCGATCACGGGCAACGACTGCGAGACTGGAAAATGCACGTGGACAATGTCCGGCGCAAACTCACGAATGACCTTTATAAATTGCCAGGTGGTGCGAACGAACGAGGCCCAGGACCGCGGTCGTCGAATCGTGGGATAGGAGGGCGCGGTTACACCCCAAACCGGGATGCCGTTTGGGAGCAGCCACCGCGGTTTCCATCTGGGAGCCATCTCCGCGATTCCCGATGGCTGGCCGAGCTTCGTGAACGCCTCCGCTAGATCCACCACCGCGACTCCCACGCCGCCCAGCGTGCCGAGCTCGTAAAAGTGAAAAAGGAGGACTCTGCTCACGTTAGGAGGGAAGTCTCCTCACGAACCGCCGCCCGAGATGCCAGCGAAGAGCGGATGGAATATAAACAGCGCCAATGAGAAGGTCACGGAGAAGCGTCTTCTGTTTCTGCGCGGCCTCCCCAGAAAAACGCTCCTTGAGCAGCCCCCTTATTAGGGATGAGATCTCCCAGTAGGCCATTTTCAGAACGGACAAATCGGCTTTCAGAATATACTTGCAGTAAAAAGCCCCACGGCCAATAACGTATTTGTGATTCAAGGCCTGAACCTGCGCATCGGTCCTTCGGCCATGGTTATGATAGACCAAGACGTCAGGGCAATAGACGATCTTGAACCCTTTCTTGAAAACTCGATAGAGAAACTCGATATCTTCCGCCGCTTCCACCTTTGTCCCCGGACCGAGAACCGGGTCGAAGTTCCCGACGGCGTCGAAAACGCTCCTCCGGAATGCCATGTTGCAGCCCGGAATGAGCGAAAAGAGCTGGTCTAGCGAGCAGAACAAAATTCTCTCCCTAAAAGTCCGGATCGTTATCGGCCGATCTTCCTTGCAATAGAGTTCGACCCGGCCGCCGAGCACGAAAAGCGAGGAATCGGACGCGAATTCGTTCACGATCGCTCCCAGCCAGCCTGAATCTGGGATGCAATCATCATCGGTAAAAACTAATACATCCCTGTGGGCGGCGCAGATTCCGGAGTTCAGGGCAAGAGATTTCCCCAATTTCTTCTCAAAGATATAGCGAATTTTGCCGGGGTTCCTCCGGATGAAAAGCTGGGTCGTATCTTTCGTATCATCGCTTGAGTTGTTATCGACAATGAGCACTTCCCAATCGGAGCCGTCGGGAACCTTTTGGTTCTCGATGCTTTTCAGGAACATCTGCAAGCTCTCACTCCGATTGTGACTGGCGACAATGATGCTGATTTTCATTAGCTGGGCCTTGAGTGTTGCACGTCCTTGGAAAAACTGGATTCAGTGTGAACTCGCCTTTCCTCGCGTGTGCAAAAACGCGCGCGGCCACCAGTTGAGCACCCCATCAAGACTTCGCTTTGGATGGGCAACACCATCCAGGACCTCCACAAAGACGGCCTTAATGAGGCGGGCTCGGTCGAGGCGATACCCAATTGCCTCCATCCGGTTTCGGTGATACTCCCAGAATTTCTTTTCGCGCAGACGCAGTTTGTTCTTGGCGAGGAAGCGATAGTACTGGTTCAATCGGAATTCCAATCGCTTTCTATACTCTCTCTCAGTCAGGAGTAGCGGACCATATTTCGTCAGCACCGTTAGGATGCCCAGAAAGTAGGTGTTATAACTCTGTGCAAATGACGTTAAAGAGCCATGGCGCGGTCGAGTATAGGTCAGTACCTGATGCACGAATCCAAAGTCGGAGGATTGCAAGACATCGAAGCAGACCTGATAATCTGCGTGCAGGTTAGATTCATCGTAAAAGGTATGGCGCCTGAGAACGATGTCAGTACGAATCATCGTAGACGTGGGTGTCCCAAAAATATACGGGCCCCCAAGCAGAGTTGCCCGGCAAATCTCACTTCCAGGCACGGTAGTTGTTGAAAGGGGCAGCCCATCCCAGAGCACTTCGTTGCCGCCTTGGCCGTAGGCTCCAACCATTCCGATAGAGGGGTTCGCTTCAGCGACCCCTACCATTCGCTCGAGACATTCGGGAAAGAGCATGTCATCCGCCAGCAGCATCTTGCAGTACTTGCTCGCGGGAGAAGTCTGGCGAATCGCATTATTGTGATTGGGCATGGCGTCTACAAACTTCTCGTTTGTCTGCGCCCGGATTCGGGGATCCCTTCTTGCATAAGCCTGAGCAATCTCGAGCGTCCGGTCAGTGCTGCAGTTATTCACGATCGTGAAGTCCCAATTCGTGTACGTCTGGGCCAACACGCTCTCGATAGCCTCAGCCAGAAACTCTCCGGCGTTGTAAGCGGGCATTACAATGCTGACGAGAGGTTGCGAACGCATATCCGCTTTCCTTGTAGCGCTATCCGAGAACTACTGAACCCCTTTATTTCCTTGGCGCCGCCCCGCCAACCGGCTGGGGACCCTCAACTTCCTTACCTATGCCACACAGGTTCCACTTCTGCGGAAAATAGACAATCCCATGGCGGCTGTCGAGCACTCTTCCCGACCGATACACATTAGACAGTTCGACTTCCAATCTCGCGCAGTGTTCAACGCAGTCGAATATGCCTGTCCCCGGGTGAGCTGGGTGCGGGACGCGGCTCATTCCTGTCAACCAGAGCGAAAAGGAATATCGCGCCGGCAAAAGATTCAAACAATCAATTTCGAGATCGATATGTCCATCCCCAGGAGGTATAAGCGGAATTTCGATGTCATGGTGCCATGTGCTCGTATCGGTGACCAGCGTCCCCATCTCAGTGGTAAGACGAAAGCCGAAACTGGGATAAGAAACAGGCTGCTCGGCGTAATAGTGAAGCCGAATAATAAGCTGATCCCCGCTGCGAACGACCGGGAGAGGCAAGCCATCCAAGGTGCCCATGTAGGATTGAATTACCGCGCGGGTGTCGCCATCGTTCCGGACCTGCCCGTTATCTATCCATAGACATCGTGAACACAGGTTTTCAACCGCCGCCATGTTGTGCGAGACAAAGAGCACGGTTCGGCCGCCGCTGCGGAGCTCTTCCATGGCACTCAAGCATTTCTTCTGAAACCCGGCATCCCCGACTGCCAGCACTTCATCGATGATCAACACATCCGGGTCCAGGTGTGCGGCAACAGCAAAACCGAGCCTCAATCGCATACCCGACGAGTATCGCTTGATGGGAGTGTCGATAAATCGCTCCACGCCGGCAAAATCAACGATGGCATCCAGCTTTGCCTCAACTTCCTTCTTTTTCATTCCCAGAATCGAACCATTCAGAAAGACGTTTTCTCGCCCCGTGAGCTCCTCGTGGAATCCGGTGCCCACTTCCAATAGGGAAGCCACCCGGCCAGCGACCTTTACGCGACCCAAAGTAGGGTATGTGATTTTCGAAAGCACTTTAAGGAGGGTACTCTTGCCGGCGCCGTTCCGTCCGATAATGCCGACAACTTCCTTTTCCCTGACAGCGAAGGAAATATCTTTCAAGGCCGGGGGGTACGCATCAGAAGATTGACGAGCCGCTCTCGCAACATGGTATCGCTGCTGAGAGGCCCCAGGCGGTACTGTTTTGAAAGATTCTCTACAATGATCGACGTTGGCATACTGCTGATGTACTCTTCCTCTGGATACTTCGCATTACAACTTCTCGAAATAGGTTCTCCGACGCAAATCAGATAATGTCAGCGAAGGTTCGTTCCGTTTTTCGGAAATAGACCGCGCCAACAAAAAAGACGATTAAAGTCACCCCCACGGAAACTCCCATAAGCGGAAGGCTGAGCCCTTTCGCAGGGAATAGGCACGCCCGGAATCCCTCTACAACACCAGACATCGGATTCAAGGCCAGCAGGAGATGATACCGCTTGGGAATGATCGTGCTGGGGTAGATAACCGGCGTTACGAAAAGCCAGATTTGAACAAGAAAAGGAATCGTATGCTTCACGTCCCTGTACCTGACGTTCAATGCAGCCAGCAACATGCTCACCCCGACCGTCAGGGTTACCATTAGAGTGATACAAAGGGGATAAAGCAGCAAAAACCAGCTCGGCTGGATGTGGTAGTACAGCATCAAGACCGCGAGGAGGCCCAAGCCGACCGCAAAATCCAGCAGGCCGCTCAGCGCTGAAGCTGCAGGGAGCAAGACCCGCGGAAAATATATCTTGGTAATTAGGTTCGAATTACTTATCAGGCTATTTCCAGCCAAGCTGAGCGTTCCCGAGAAGTATATCCAGGGGACTAAAGCACTGTAGGTGAAAATCGGGTACGGAATGCCACCGCTGGAGAAGCCTGCCAATTTGCCGAAAAATAAAGTGAATATGATCATCGTGAATAGAGGTTGGATGATCGCCCAGCCTGCACCGAATGCGGCTTGCTTGTAACGTATTTTCACATCGCGCCACGCAAGGAAATACAGCAGTTCGCGGAAGCGCCAGAGTTCGGACAGCCATTCGGCCCTTACACTGTGCAATTCTTCCTGCAGCTCAGGAGCAGAGAGCGCGTCCTGTTCGCGGATTACGAAACTAGCTTTCGACAATGGAAATCCTCCACAGATCTGTCTGAGGCACTGGACTCGATGCAGCGCATAGCCAGAGGGCTGTCTGTGCTGAGCCGCTGCCTCTTCCATTGAAACCCAAACGAGTCACGCAGTTTTTTCGTCCTTCTTCCTCACCGTCGCGCGCCGCCCATAGTTGCACACAGAAACCATCACGCGTATACCGTTACTTCAGGGATAGGAACGACGAACTTGCCGCCCCAGTCGCGAATGTAAGCGTTCTGCTGCATGATTTCGTCCTTCAGATTCCACGGCAGAATCAGCAGATAATCGGGATGCGTCTGCCGGATCTGATCCGGGGGAAAAACAGGGATATGCGTGCCCGGCAAAAACTTTCCTTGCTTATGCGGGCTGCGATCCACCGTGTACTCCAGGAAATCGGTCCGGATCGCGCAATAGTTCAATAGTGTATTGCCCTTGCCTGGAGCGCCATACCCGGCGATTTTTTTTCCGCTGCGCTTTGCCTGAATCAAGAATTCCAGCAGCTTGCGTTTGGTCTCCTCCACCTGCTCGGCAAAGCGCGAATAGGTCTCCAGCCGCGCGTAGCCAGCGGATTCCTCTCGCGAGAGAAGTTCTGTAACACGCGGACCTATGGGCTTGGACGAATCCGCGGCGTGCCGAGCATAGATGCGCAGGGAGCCGCCATGTGTCGGAAGTTCCTCAACGTCGAACAACGTCAGCCCGTGTGAGGTAAACATCTTCTCGACTGTGAGGAAAGAGAAGTACGAAAAGTGTTCGTGGTAAATGGTGTCAAATTGGTTTTCCTCCATTAACCGCATGAGATGGGGAAACTCCATGGTGATGACGCCGCGCGGCTTTAATAGTCTCTTCATGCCTGCGAGAAAATCATTAATGTCTGGCACATGAGCGAGAACGTTGTTGCCAAGCAGCAGATCTGCTTGTTTGCCTTCGGCCGCGAGTTCGCGGGCTGTTCCAGTATTAAAAAACTTGACTAGTGAAGGTATGCCATTCTCAACCGCCACCGAAGCCACATTTGCGGCAGGTTCAATGCCCAGCACAGGTATCTTCTTCTCGACGAAATACTGAAGGAGGTACCCGTCGTTGCTGGCGATTTCAACAACGAGGCTGTTGGCGTCGATCGGAAAGCGCTGCACCATCTGATCGGTATAACGTTTGGCATGTGCCAGCCAACTATCTGAGTAAGAAGCAAAGTACAGGTAGTCACTGAAGATGTTTTCCGGCGCAACGAACTCCTGGAGCTGCACAAGAAAACATTTCCCGCAGACGTACGCGCGAAGCGGGTAAAACGGCTCCATCTGGTTCAGTTGTTCTGCGCTGAGGAAACTTTGAACCAAAGGGGAAGCGCCCAGATCCACAAATGTATGCTCGAGCTTGGATCCGCAGAAACGGCAAGCCGCCCCGGACCCGGCGCTCCGCGTTTCTGCTTTAGCTAAGGTCGTTATTTGATTCATTGTGCCTTCTCCACCTTTGCTAAATGGATCTCGGGACGGGCCAACTCCATACGGTACCACTCGACGGTCTGCTCCAGTCCCTTCCGCAACGAAGTTTGTGGTCGCCATCCCAGCTTCTCATACGTGTCGGCCGAGTTCGCGACCCGCACTTTTTCCATTGGTCGGTCGGGCAAAGCTCCAAATTCCGGCATAACTTTCGTGCCGACGATCTCCACGAGCTGCAGGACAAGGTCCCGGACAGAAACCAGCTCGCCAGAACCCAGATCAAGGGCACAGCCCTCGATATCAGGTTTCTCCGCTGCAGCTAACATTCCGTCCATAACGTCGTCTACGTAGACCCAATCCGCACCGCGATTGCCGCTGGAAAGTTTCGGTGCTTGTCCCTGGAGCAGTGCACGCGTCACGTGGGGAATCAACTTGTGCGCCCGTTGCCCGGGTCCGTACGCCATCATCGGCCGCGTAATTACGATCGGGGTGCCGTACAGCCGGTGGAACATTCGCGCGTACGAACTGCTCGCCCACTTCGCCACGGCGTAAGGGGAAGACGGAATCGGATCGGCCGCGCCGGGCTGCGGCTCTTCGAGCGAGGCGGCCATTATGAAGCGGCGGACTCCCTTCCGTGCTGCCACTGTCAAGGCGTTCACCGTCGTCAGAAGATCGTTGCGGAAAGTAGGCAAGACGTTCTCGAGATCAGGCGAACCCACTCCGTGGCCGCTCAAGTGGTAGATTACTTCCGGCTGCACTGCCCTGAAAACTTCTTCGACCGAAGCGAGGTCCCCCATATCCGCGCGACGCCATTGATTGCAGAAGGATTCCTGGGGCTCCGAACTGCGCGAGACGCCGAACACATCGGCGCCGCTTTCGCGCAAGTGCCGACAAAGATGCGACCCAAGAAACCCGCTCGCGCCGGTCACCAACACCTTTTGCCCCATGAGTGATTTATGCTCTGTCATCGTGACGCCCTATTCGAGTCTTCCTCCGGCAACCGGAATCGCTGCAGGCCATTCGAAGAATCGTTCCGTCGCCCAACTAGGGCCGGAGCAATGGCTTTGCCAATCCTGCCACTCGCTCCAGTCACGACGGCGACTTGATCCTTCAACGATTCCATGAGCCGGTTTCCCGCTCTCTGGACACGAGGCCACTCGTCACTGTTCGCAAGGTGTGCGCAACGGTTTTAGCAATAGCTTCGTCCGTCAAACCGTGGCATTGCTGCATGTATTCCTGGCTGCCAATGTGCGGGGAGAACACGGGAGGAACTCCGATTCTCTTCAACGAGGCCTTAATTCCCTCCGTTTCAGCCAAGACTTCCGCAACGGCAGTGCCCAAACCGCCGAGAGTACTGTGCTCTTCGATCGTGAAAATGGCCTCGGTTTCACGGGCCGCCGCCAGAACTGCCTCCATGTCCAGTGGCTTAAGCGTATGCATGCTTAACACGCGCGTCTCGATCCCTTCCTTAGCCAACCGTTCCGCCGCTCGCACGACGTTCTGGAGGATTCCGCCGGTAGAAATCAGCGTAGCGTCTCTTCCCTCGCGCAGGCGGATCGCTTTGCCGAGCTCTAAATTAATAGCCGTCTGATGTACGGTCGGCTCTCCGGCCTTGCCCAAGCGGAGATAACAGGGGCCGGAATACGCGATGACGGCGCGCGTTGCTGCCCGCGCCTCGACCGGATCGCCTGGGGCCACCACCACTAGACCCGGCAGCGCACGCATCACCGCAAGATCCTCAATCGCGTGATGTGTAGCACCCATCGCGCCATAGGTGAAACCCCCGCCGACCGAGACGATCTTTACGTTGGCGTTGTGGTAGCAGACATCGTTTCGGACTTGTTCCAGGCAGCGCAGGGTCGGAAAATTGGCAATCGAATAAGTAAGGGCGATCTTACCGCTGAGCGCCATTCCTGCTGCCATCCCGGTCATGTTTTGTTCGGCCACGCCCGCATTGAGAAACTGACGAGGCAGCTCCTGCATGAATGGAGTGACTACGCCGAATCCAAGATCACCCACGATCAAAACGATGCGGTCGTCCTGCTTGGCCAGCTCAAACAATTCGCTTAGGAACGCGGTTCTCACTTTGCCTGTTCCAGTTCTGCAAGGGCTTTGGTCATGTCCTCGCCGAGCGGAGCGCGATAGTGCCAGAGGAGTTTGTTCTCCATAA
>WNFI01152319.1_pt1 | contig 12183 bp, 13 predicted proteins | sample 5400471 | NCBI WGS metagenome assembly WNFI01 (sample SAMN13153348, study PRJNA577476) | soil metagenome | isolation source: 100 cm saprolite on Douglas fir-dominated hillslope | place: USA:California | collected 2013-09-17 | reverse complement strand
GCCATCTCCCTATCGGGCGAGCGATAGTCGGTTTTGGGTTCAAAAATACGAGTATCAGGGACTTCTACGGCTCACAACCGCTTGCTCGGGACTTTGCCGGTTTTGCTACTTGAAGGAAAAGAATGCTCATTCAGATTTCATGACGGTGGATGATGTCGACCAGGTGTTCGACGACTTAGAGAAACGTGCCAACGGCCTGCTTGAAATCATTCTCAGTGGCGGAGATCCTCTGTGTGCTCCGGCGGATGTTCTCTGCCAAGTGGGTTTGCGGGCAAAAAATCTGCGCGTCAAACTAGGGCGTTCTTCTCCGCATATCACGATTCACACTCGGGAACCGGTTTGGAATCCCGTACGTCTCCTGGAAAGGCTTGATGCAATGAACGTTTTGGCTTCACTTCAGCCAAAGACGATCATGCTTAATGTTTTACATCCGCGAGAAGTTACGCCGCAATTTCGAGAGGCATGCGCGAGAATTGCTGAGGCTGCTGGCCCTGAATCTCGGCCGATTCTTCTGTGCCAACATCCACTATTTAAAGGCGTCAATGATTCGGTTGAAATATTAGAGCAGCTCTATGAACTACTATTGAGTTGTTCGCCGCCGGTGATGCCCTATTATCTGGTGCATCCCTTCTATAATGGCACTCTGGGTAAGCACCGCCTGAGTGTTGCCGAATCTCAACTGTTATATCGTGAGCTTGTCCGGCGCCCAGGATGCATGGTGCCCCGATTAGTCGTTCCAACCCCCTGGGGTAAGTGCATAGTTGGCCCCCATGAGCAGCTGCGCCAATCTGAAAAAGGGTACTTGCTGACAACGAAAGACGGGTTAGAGGTGGCGGTTCAATGAGATCTGAGATTGAGATCAATATCGCGACTGTTTGGAACGACGAACAACTTGGGTTGTGGAATGGATTGCGCACAGAAACGCGCTCAATTCACTCCGTATTTGGATCTCGGCAACAGCAACTGGTCGGGCATGGTCGTGCCCCTGGTGATGTTCCACCAGTTTCTGACGAGCGCATTGTTTCTCATGCGAGGGCTGCCCGTGAACTAGGAATAGAATTTCTTTACCTGCTCAACGGACGCTGCGAACATATTGATTTCTCAATTCCTTCGGTCCTGTCGCAATTCATGGCGGACTTGGAATGGATTGTAGAAGAAGTTCTCGCAGACGTGATAATTGTCGCCGACCTGAGAATAGCGCAGCTAATCAGGACATGCTATTCACCTGCTCGGGTCGGAATCCGGGTTTCCACTATCGCGGGAGTGTCCAAACCAAAAGACCTTGAGCCTTGGCTTGCCCTTGGAATTGATGGTGTTGTGCTTCATCATGACGTTGGACGGGACTTCTCACTATTGCGCCACTTTGCCCGCGAATTGCGTGACAAGACACCCGATGTTGAAATTGAATTGCTGCTGAATGAGTCGTGTTTACCTCGCTGTTCGGCGCGAGATGCTCACTACGCCCGCCTCGCGCGTGAAAAGCTTGATTATGTTGAGGGTTTCCAGCAGAACTGTAATATCCCAAAATTCCAGGATCCCTCCCTGATTTTGGCAGCGTGCTGGATCAGGCCTGAGGATGTAGATATATATTATGATCTTGGCATTCGAAGGTTTAAGATTGCAGGCAGGGAGATGCCGGGGCATTGGCTCGACAATACCGCGAGAGCCTATCTCTCGGGCAAATATGAAGAAAATCTGATCGAGTTGTTTACGATGACGCCGCCCGGTCTCAATGCCACAGCAGCCGAGATAGTATTTCTTGACAACCGCGCATTGAGTGGATTTGTTGCCGATATTCAGAAAAATCCAGGCCACGAACGCGCTGTTTACCAGAAATGGGCCCGGGATTTGTGGCAGGCGGGACGATTTGTGATTCGCGACCCGGGCGCGTCTTACCGGATGGACGAGCGTATCCGCTGCTCGCAGCCCGGCGAGCATTTTCAGCGGTTGATCGAGTTACAGGAAGTTAGCGACCCGGAATTCGCAAAACGTAAGCCGGATGCAAAGCAGTTATTTCAGATTCAAATCTAAGTGTTGAGGAGTTCCCATGGTTCTCAGCAGTCTAAGATTTCGTGTCGTCGCAGCTTTTCTGGTGGTTGTTGCTTTGGCTGGCGGATGCAGGCGCACCGCGGATGTCATCACTGTAGGAGTCGCACTTCCTCTCTCTGGAAGCATGGCCGAATATGGGCAGAATGGGCGCGAAGGAATTACCCTTGCGAGCGAAGAACTTGATCGTCAGCCCGAAGGTCGTAAATTCAGGCTGGTTTATCAGGACACGAAGGAAGCACCACAGGAGACGGTGGACGCAGTCAGGCGATTGGTGGATGTAGAGGGCGTAAAATTTGCAATTGGCGGCCTAACCAGTTCGGGAGTTTTGGCTGCTGCACCGTACGCCCAGTCTCATGGGGTATTATTCTTCACGCCTGCAGCATCAGCGCCGGGTATACCGCAAATTGGCAATTTGGTTTTTAGAAACTGGCCGTCAGACGATCTGATCGCGAAGCAATTTGGCCAGACTGTGCATGATAAGCTCGGCGTTCGTACGGTAGCGATTTTGCACGTATCCAACGACTACGGTAAGGTGAATTCAGAAGCGTTCGCTACGGCCTTTGAAAAAGCCGGCGGCAAAGTTGTCCTTACCCGTGCTTTTCAGCAAGGAACTACTGACTTCAAGACACTTCTCACCGCCGCAGCGGCAATTCGGGGTCTTGACAAAATTTTCATCATCGCGTACCCGGATGAATACAGGAGCATCTTTCGGCAGCTTGCGGTTTCTCGATTGAAGCCCGGTTCGGTGTTGGCCAGTGACACTTTTTTTTCACCCAGGCTTCTTAGCCAACTTGGGGCTTCTGCACAGGGCGTCATTTGCGCTGTGGCTGCGAAACCTGGCCCGGAATACCAGCCACGCCAGAAGTTTATCGCCGATTATCGAGCCCGATTCAAAGGGCCGGACGGAAAGCCTAAAGACCCAGGGTTAGTAAGCGACACAGCTTATGACGCGCTGCACCTGATTGCACAGGCAATCAACAGGACCGATGGTTCGCCTGGTGCCGTGTCCGAATGGTTGCTTCAAAATGTTAAAGGCTATCCTGGAGCATCCGGGCCGACGACCTTCTCTGGGATTGGCGACGTGCAAGGTGAACTCGCGCTTTATGAAGTCAAGGCTGGTGCGTTTGTTGCCTTGGGGAAGTGACCATTTGCTCACCCAGCACTTATTCAATACGTGCCAGACCCTGATTCTCTACGCATTAGTTGCTTGCGGCTTTTATCTGGCGACTGTCAGTTGCCGCCATTTTAACTTTGCTGCGGGCATCCCCTTCATTCTGACACCTCAAATCATCGCAGCGATGCAATCGTTCACTTGGCCAGTTGCGTTGCTGCTGGCCCTTGGCTGCTGTGCTCTGCTGGGTGTCGGATGGCGCGCCCTGTCGGGTTACCTCTTTTCCCGTGGTTCAAGAGAGGGGCAGCTTTTGATCATCTCTTTGGCAGCCCTGGCGATCACCGAAAATGCAGTACGGCTTGTATTTGGGAATGAAAGTGTCGGGTTGTGGGCCTTTGAGAGTAAGAACCTCATCATTTCTCGATGGCTATCGATGAGCCACCAGCAGTTGGTGCTTGTGTTTGTGGGCGGCACGATCATGGTGGCATTGCTGTGTGTTTGGCACGGTTCTCTTTTCGGTTTTGCCATGCGTGGACTGGTCGAATCTCGGTATGGCCTTATGCTCCGAGGTTATGATGTACCCCTGCTTGAGAATATAGGGGCGGCGGTAGGTTTTACGCTTGTGGGCATTGCGGGAGTCTTGTGGGCGATCACCAGCCCAATACGGCCAGGCATGGGCCTTGAAATAGGTGTGATAGGTGTTGTGACGTATACGGTCGGACCGCGAATAGCACAGGGACTGGCAGGTCTGATCTTAGCCGCATGTATAATGGCGGTTCTCCGGCTTTTCATCGCTTTAAATTTTGAGGGGGATTGGAGCATGACAGCAATGCTGGCCCTTCTTGGCGTGGGTATCGCGTTCAGTAGCGCCAGATCATTACTGGGCACCCGCTCCTCTAAAGCATGATGGCGCATTGGATATACCTTTCCGCGTCGATACTCGAATTATCGCTAATGGCGAAGGCCACAGACCTGCTGGCTGGCCACTCAGGCAGGCTTGGATTCGGTGGCATCATTAGTGCTGCCATCGGCGGATATGCTTATGCGTTGCTTTCAACGCAAGGCGGCTTGAATTCCTGGTTTTCTCTGATCGCGGCCTTGATCGTAGCTGGCGTCAGCGGATTGGGACTTGCGGTACCGCTTTTGAAGCTTAATGCTGATGGGTACCTGATGGCCACATTTGCGCTCCAGATGGCTGTGGTGGAACTGGCAAATAATCTTTCCTTTACCGGTGGGGCGCTTGGTATTCGGAATGTGCCCGCGCTCTTGTTCCCCTGGTGGCGATCCAACGCTGATGGGGCTTCGCTTGTGGTGCTCCTCGCAGCCACGGCTGTCGGCATGGTTGGTTTGATGGCTGTGGATGGTCCCGCCAGCAAACTTGGACGGATGCTTCATTGGCTCAGAGATGATTATGTGTCTGCCATCGCATCAGGCATCAATCCTAAGCTCGTTCTTTCCGCTGTATGTGTTTTGCACTGTCTGCTCGGCGCCTGTGCGGGAATTGGCATAGTGATTTCACAGGGCTACGTGGGACCGCACTCATTTGATCTATGGCTTTCACTCAATGTTTTCACCGTCGTTATCGTGAGCGGAACGGGCGGTCCTCCCTTCCTCATGCTCTTAGGATCGGTTATTGTTGTTTCCCTGAATGAAATTGTAAGCACAACATTCACGGAGCCAACTAGTGTTGGCCCATGGCAGCAGATGCTCGTGAATTGCCTGCTGCTTTTTTTCCTGGCGTTGCGTAGGCGCGGGCTGGCCGGGCCATTGCTGGTGACAGGGCCGAGTGCCAGGAGCGAGGGATGACCCTTTCCGTCAGTGCGGTCGATTATCGAATCGGCGACTTTACAATCCTCGACCGGGTGACCGCTGAAGCGAGCCAGGGTGAAGTTGTAGGTCTTGTCGGCCCCAATGGAGCTGGAAAATCCACACTGGCCAATGTCATTACGGGAATCGTGCACCCGACTGGCGGCCAAGTGACGTTGGACGGTAAGATTCTCCCATGGCGTTTTCAGAATGTTCCAGGATCAACATCTCGCCTGGAATCTTACCGCAATGGAAAACCTGATTGTCATGACCGATGTCGGAAATGGCATGTCGCGCATGCGCGACATCATGCGCGCCGCAATGCCGAGCCGCGGAAAGCCATCCAGCACTGAAGCCGCCCGAGTCATGATCGAGCGCCTTGGCCTTGCTGAGCAAAGCGAAGTGCGGGCCTGCGATCTTTCGTTTGGCCAACAGCGGCTCTTGGCATTGGGTAAGGCGCTGATTCGAAATGGCCAGGTGCTCATCCTGGACGAGCCCTTTTCCGGCCTCCAGCAGGATGCCGCGTTTGCCGTTCTGGAATTGATTCATCAAGCGAAGCCGGGACGGATTGTGCTCGTTATCGATCACACGATTTCCGGTATGCGCGCCGTGGCAGATAGGGTCTGGTATATGCATCGAGGACGGCTTACTGCTTTTGCGAGCTATCCAGAAATGGAAGACTCTGAGGTCTTTAAGGAATCATATCTCGGCGTGCGGTCGAAAATGGAGCCCCGACCAAATGCGCCAATCTCAATCGTCCACAATGACGTGCCGAGTGAGAGACGGAAGGTTGCACTAAACGGCGCTCTTTATGTCGGTTCCACTCGCGGGCAAATGGCAAAAGACATGCCGCTGATGAGCGTTAAGAACCTTACCGGCGGTTATGGTGGACGAGACATCGTAGCTGCCATTAATCTCGATCTTTTTCCGGGTGATATCTTGTGCCTGATAGGCCGCAACGGCTCAGGCAAGTCCACCCTGCTAAGGGCGCTGATGGGTGCCCTGCCACGAATCACAGGCGACATCTGGCTTGACAGCATTCCGCTGACAGCCTTGAGCGCCGATAAACGGGTTCATCTGGGGCTGCGACTGTTGCCGCAAGAAGGGCGCGTGTTGGCTGGCTTTTCCGTACGCGAAAATCTTACACTATCGGCGGCAGGTGCCAGCGCCTCACCGTACAGTCTGTCGCTCCTTGCCAACTCAGAAGTCCGGAAAATTGCAGAAAACGCGGAGACGATGTTTTTTAATGGTCGAACGCCTCGGCCCGAACAGGATGCCGGTAAATTAAGCGGAGGCGAACAAGCGCGGCTGGCTTTTATCCAGCTTGAATTCGGATCATCCAAGGTGTTCCTCTTGGACGAACCGACTGCGGGTATCGATGGCATGGCGCGGGACCGGGTGGAACAGTTCGTATATCTTGCCGTTGGTCGTGGCGCCGCTGTGATGATGATTGAGCACGACCTGGATTTTGTGACTAGGATTGCGTCACGGGTTGCAATCTTGTCTGATTCGACGATGCAAGAACTATCGTTCACTCCAGGAGAACACTCAGACCAATTGGTTTACCGACTCTCCACCGGCGTCGGACCTTCAAGGCAATAGAAAAAAAGCACAATGCGCTTAAACCAAAGCAGTTTTGATAAATATTATAACTCGATTGCGGTAATCCACAGTCATGGTGTTGAGCAATTCAATACATAAAGCACCTGGCCAGATTTGTGCTGCCGTAACAATTTTAAGCTCTATAGCAGTGCTGCATTGTTTAATCTAGTGTCCTGTCGATATCGAATTTAAATGTGCTGCGAAACAGGAGGAAGTGTCAAAGATGAAAAAGGCGCTACGTCCGCTACTCCTATTCTGTGAATTGGTTTGTGGTTCACGCCAACGAGAAGCGACAAGCATGGCGGTTATGTGCTGCTTTATTTATCTTATAACCTGTGTTCTAGGCACATCCTTTACCGATAGTTTCTGGAACACCGTCATCGCCCCGGAACATCCAGTTCGCATATTGCTCACGTTAGGAGTTGTTCTCGCGATCAGCTGGGCTTTGCGCCTCTTTACCTTGCCGCCGAACGTAAGCGAAAAGGAAAGTGCTTCTTGGGTGGTGGCCTTTGATACGCTAATATTGTGGTCCTTAGTCATGCTTTATGCGGAACATAAAATATATCACTGCTTAACCGCCGATACTATATTCGTTAATGCCATCCGGGCCTTTGCCGTATTTCTACCAGTGTCATTCTTAACCGCCATTCTGCTATATTCATTTCTTCAAGCGTTCAGACGCTTGGACCACAATAAGGAAACCTACCCGTTACATGAGATCGGCTGGTTAATATCGCTGGCGATTGTGCTGTTAGCTATTTTTGCATTTGGCCTCGAGGCGGATAAGTCCGCAACAGGTAAAATCACTGTCAGGTGGACAGAGATCCCCGCGATTCTTATTGTGTTTATTCTTGCAGAATTAGGTATTGCCCTTGCGATCGATTCCAAAAGAATGACCGCGCGGGCCGTGGAGGCTGTAAAGAAATCTGATCAACTTTTGGAAAAGTCGGCGCGCACGATAGATAGCGTCGATAAGGCGAACGATAGATTAGAGATAACAGACGCCAAGGTAAATTGTATAATAAATTCCCTTGAGGCATCAATCGGTACGGCGCTGAACTGGAATAGCTCGAATGTCAAGGAGCTAGAAGCAATTGCCACGAACCTGCAGTTGCAGCAGGACTTTAGCCTGACTTTACTCGACTTCGCGCGCTCTTGGAAACCCGGGCACCCTATCAGCCCTGATACGGGTAAACGCTTGGGGGAGTTATTTGTGCCGTTTGTGGGCAAAACCTCTATGGAAGGAACCGTACGCTCTTCTGGCAAAGCGATTTGTTGCATTACGGCAGATGCTGTATTTGCTGAGGCGTCGGAAAACTGGTTAAAAAGTGCCCTAGAAGATGGAACGAGGAATGTAGTAGTGTGGGCGCTTAGTACAATGCTTCCAACAGAATTTGCATTCCCATCTGTATATTTAGAAGATAGCGTTGATCTCCCGGGGGGGCGATGGTCTCATCGTACCAGATCGTTACATCGTTTTGTTACTGCGGTAATCAGAACATGTCAATCAACCAACATTGAGTACAAGCGGTTGACCGTATTGGAAGGTGAAACTCTATTTGGCGAGCTGAGCGACAAGAATAAAGGGCAGTGTACATTAGATAGTTGGTATATTTTAGATGAGCGTCTTGTGGGAAATAACTTTTACGAGATGCAGAAGAAAGGCAGAAATATTATGGATGCCCTAAAATCAGACCTTAGATCAAGGGATGGGTTGGGTCAAGCAGAAGTAGATGAGATTTTGTTGGGATGATACCATGGCTGATCGTTTTTCAAGCGCAGGATGGCTTTCCTTGCGAAATTGGTATTGTGAGGCATTGCATAAATCTTCGAATAGTGATGGTGCGCGCTGGGTGGTGGTTAATAGCAGTGACGACCCACTGCTTGATGAGTTTATGATCGAATGGGACAAAGATGTCCATTTGGGAGCATTGGATTTATTACTAATTGGTACGAAAGAGCATGAAGAATATGAGTGGCAAATGGCTGCGCTATCCAATTTACAATTCAGCCGTCCAGAATGTACAGTTGAGGTGATAACTGAAAAGATGAAGCTAGATCGAATTGCATCTGCGGTTCTTGATTTATCTGGGCCACGCGCTTTGAAGTGCGGTAGATGGAAAGAATTTCCTGGTGATGGAAAATAGCTGACATAGAGGATATCAAATGCTGAGAGCAAGACGCAGATCATGAGGAGTAAGCAGATGAAGACGAGTATAAAGCTTGTCATATCGAGTCCTTCTATTGGAGGTATTAGCGTTAAGTACGAGATAGAGCTTCCTGTAGTGCAAATGATGGACGTCTTGCGGCGAAAGCCGGAACTTCACGATGCGGACGCCTGGTTTGGAGCCGTCAGATTTGCTTTGCAATTCGTCTTCGACGATATGCACACGACAGGCGAAGTGAAGGGTGGGTGGGGCCAGAGCTATGCGGATCGATATATGCGTCAAACATATCCAAACGGTGCGCCACATGACATAGTGCGGCAGCCTGACAGCCCATCCGGGACGGCGATGGTTGTGGAAGGTCTATCTGATCTCCTTGCCGTTGATGATCTTTTGGATGGTAATATCCGGGAGCTTATTGCGGTATGCATGAGGGAAACCGGCGCATACTTGAGGGCTCGAACAAATCCAGAAACGGGTGCCTCCGGCGTCATCACGCGCCTCTCAGAAGGTGACTCTGCTCCGGCTTTCGATGTTCGTCACACCGCCATGTCTCTCCGGGCGTGGTCGTGCTTGCCTGGTCAGTACGACTATGTGGTGAGATGTTGCAAGAATCTTGTGGATGTTTCGAACGGGATTGATTTGGGTCGTGAACGGTCGTTAACTGTTGCGGCGGTATGGTCTGCGTTGAATTGGATTGAAACGCAGAACCATCTACAGCAGGGAGTACCGGGTGCAGACCAAATTCCGTTTCTCAGGAAGAAGGCGGAGGTTGCACTAACAAAGCAGTGGTCCCATGCTTGTCGTGGCTGGTATGACGGGGCAAACGCACGCACAACGGCAAACTGGTACACCGCGTTTGTACTGAAGGAGCTTGGTAGAGGGCATCCGGAGTTCGGCGATGAAATGAATCGTTGTCTTCGTGAGGCGCGGCAGGCGCTTATGGATAAGCTCCGTGTCCTGCCAGGAGATCAGTGCGGCTTGCCGTATGTGCAGGATGGTTCCCCAGATTTGGGCATGAGCTGCATGCTTTTCAACATCTTTGCGCGGAGTGAAGGTGACGACAAGAATGTTCGTGATATATCACGCTCGATAGGCCGGTTTATTACGAGATGCACAACTGATTTAGAAACGGCACAGTGGACTGAAGACACATATCCGTGGACTTTGGCCTCACTATTCAGTGCTTTAAGAACCATGCTGGAGCAGGCACGTTGAATGTGTGAAAGGGTGTTCTGCCCGAAGATTTATACGGCGTCTGCACGCAGTGATCCGGATATCGGTGTGGCCCAGTTCGTGGGCTGTCCCGTCGAAAATTATCTTGCGATCTTTGAGGACCGGGAAGGTGATCATTGCGTTGCGCAGTGCTGCTTTCGATCGGCTTCATGTGTCTGGCTTCGGGATCGTCGCGGTGGCTGCAGCATGAATCCGTCCTAGAGGCAGTGGCTCACCACAGAGCGCTGGTTTTATAGAGGTCGCGCTGCTTCATGTATCAGCTCGACGATAGTGGTCGATGTAATGGGAGCCAGGCCGCCGGCGGGCGAGTCATTGAGCAGGACTTCAGGCTGGGTGATGATGGCGCGGGCGATGCCGACCGGGCGTCTCATGCCTCCAGAGAGTTCGGAGGGCAGCATGTCCATGGCATGCTCAAATTCCACAGAGCTGAGCACCTTGCGGACGCGGGCCTCAACTTCCTTTCCGGCAGCTTCTGCCCACCTTATTGCGAAGTTCACGAAGTTCAAACATCTCCTGCTCCCGGAACAGGTGGTAGTTGATCAGCATGGGCTTGTCGTCGAGCGCCATGCATCTCTTCCATGGCTTGCGCATGCGAGCTTCCAGGTCGACGAACTGCGCCTTGAGGTCTTCGAACTCTTTGGGCACGGGGGACTTTTCCGGATTGGACCGGCTCATGGAGGATTTCAGAACCTCAGAACCTGACTCGGCTGAAAATCTTCCTGCCAATGCTGCTCTTCCGATCATTCAGCAGATTTGCAGTATAACTGAAAGATCAGCGTGCAAGCCGTTCCGCGCGACTTGCGACAATTAGGACTCACTCAATATCGCGATAGGTTGATGATTTGCATTGTTTGCGTACGCATCTAGGCCCTTGCGAACCGGACACATTTGCGGTTCGCTTTTACCCGATAAACCGTCCCAGCGCAGTCATGTTCTCGATTCCCCCCGCTGCGATAATCAACGGCAGATCGGTGCCGAATGAAATCGCGATTCCCCCGAGCTTCCACATCACGCCGGGGAACCGCGAGCTTGGTGTCCTGAAGAACGAAGCCGGGCCGGTCGCATAGAGCACACTGGGCGCGGTCAGAAACGACATTGCGGATTGCTGCAGCAGGTAGCTCATGATCGACCACTCGATCCAGCGCAGGGGCAGGTAAACGCGGAAGTAAATCTCGCGATGGGTTACCCCCGGAACATCGGCGTTCAGCGACCCCGCGCTCACCAGGTAGGCGACGCCCAGTCCCAGGCCGATCCCCAGAAGCAACTGGGTAAAGCCAAAGCCAAACGCCTGCCGCACCTTCGCCGGACTGTCAGGCCGAAAGAGATAAACCCCGATACCGCACCAGACAATATAGGCAGCCAGCTTGATCGCAATATAAGGAATGAGTGCCATGATGCATCGATCTTAGCGCGAATGATCGCGAATAAAAAAGCAAAACCTGAAAATGCAGAGGAAGCGAAGGAAGCAGAGGATTTTAGAAGGGACATGTCGCGACGCTAACAGTATATTTTGCAGGCACACGAAAATGTGGGGTCATCGTTACAACCCCAAAAAACCTCTGCTGCCTCCGCTTCCTCTGCGTTTTCAGGTTTTGTTTTTTTATTCGCGTTCATTCGCGTAAATTCGCGGCTAAGCTTTTTGCTCTTTTTTCCCCGCGAAATAGCCATACACCGGTATCCCCGCCAGTATCACGACCGATCCCGCCGTCGAGAGGCTGCGGTTTTCGTTGAACGTATAAACCAGCAGCACCGCGGAGGCCGCGATGAACAGTGCCGGCACCACCGGATATCCCCAGGTGCTGTAAGGCCGGGGCTTGTCGGCTTCATGTTTGCGGAAATAGAAAATCGTGCTGGCGGCGATCATGTAGAACAGCCATTCGGCGAAGATTGCGAGGTCCAGTAACTGCTTGAACGTTGCCGCGATCAGGAGCAGCAGGATGGAAAGCACCGCCTGGATGAGAAGCGCGTTCGATGGTGTATGGAAGCGCGGACTGACGGCAGCCAGCGACTGGAAGAAGTATCCGTCGCGGGCAACCGCGTAGGGGATGCGGCCTCCGCTCATTACAGTTCCGTTGAGCGTGACCAGCATAGAAAGAGCGATGCCGGCGGTAATCAGGGCCGCGCCCGCTGCGCCCAATACCACCATCGCCATGGCCGAAGCCGGACTCTTGGAGGCTCCCAGGGCATCGGCGGGCAGCACGTACTGCACGGCGG